>ERZ778496.149-NODE-149-length-80257-cov-45.434154_pt1 | contig 80257 bp, 74 predicted proteins | sample MGYA00433099_ERZ778496 | MGnify/ENA primary metagenome ERZ778496 (study PRJEB29527, sample SAMN07138962) | mouse gut metagenome | material: feces | host: mouse | place: China:Nanjing | collected 2016-01-25 ...
AAAAACACCCCAAAAGTTAGATTTTTTCTGTCCAACTTTTGGGGTGCAGTTCAAGCACCTTCTTTTTATTTGTGGCTTAATTTATTGGTCAGGAAATCTCCGATAAATTGAATCAAGAAAATCAAAATAAGAATGAGTAAGGTTGCCACCAAGGTCACATCGGTATTTGAACGGTTGTAACCATAGTAAATGGCAATGTAACCAAGTCCTCCAGCACCGATAGCACCAGCCATAGCCGTTTCTCCGACAAGTGAAATCAAGGTCACTGTTGACACGCGAATAAGGTCTGGCAACCCTTCGCTTAGGTAAACCTTAATAATATCCCAAAGAGTTGCTCCTGAGGCCTGAGCAGCTTCAATCACCCCTTGGTCAAGTTCAGCCAAGACCACCTGTACCTGACGAGCAAAGAAAGGAAAGGTCGCTGCTGATAGAGGTACTAAAGCAGCTGTCATACCAAGGTTTGTCCCTACAATCCAGTAAGTCACTGGGGCAATAATCGCTAGCAAAATAATGAACGGAATGGCACGGAAAACAGATGTGATTTTATCTAGAATTTGAAATGCCACCTTGTTTTCGATGACCCCATTGGGTCCTGTTAACACCAAAAACAAGCCAACAATCAATCCTAAAAGCCCACCCACGACAAAAGAAATACTTGTCATGTAAAGGGTCGCGTAAATCGCGTCTGGCCAAGAATTCGTTCCCTCCCAGCCAATGCGGTAAACATTTGGTAAATAGGTTTCAATCCATTCTGTCATTTAAGCACCTCGTTTCAAAACAGTCAAATCAATTCCAGCTTTTACAATCGCTTTTTGGGCTCCCATAAGGGCATCAGGCTCACCTGATAAGACCACAATCATCTCACCCACTGGAGTATCCGCCAAGATTTCGATATTCCCATAAAGGATATTTGCCGTTACTTCAAACTCTTTGTAAATTTGATTAAGGATAGGCTCATCAGTTGACCTTCCTGAGTATTTTAATTGCACCAATAAATCATTTTTTGGCAAGGTTTGGATGAAGTCTTGTTTTTCGATTTTCACCAAAGCTTCATCAATGCCCGTAGCCGTTTTGATAAATTCTTGGGTCAAGGCTTCTTTTGGACTAGTAAAAATGTCCAAAACAGAACCCTCTTCAATCAAATGCCCATTTTGCATCACAGCAACACGGTGGCAAATGTCTTTCACAATTTGCATTTCGTGCGTAATCATCACAACCGTCAAGCCCAATTTTTGGTTCAAATCTTGCAACAAGGTCAAAATTTGCTTGGTGGTTTTAGGGTCTAAGGCCGAGGTTGATTCGTCTGAAATCAAGATTTCAGGGTCATTTGCCAAGGCACGCGCAATCGCCACACGCTGTTTTTGACCACCCGATAATTGTGACGGGTAATTCTCTGCACGCTCTGACAAGCCGACCAACTCCAACAATTCCGACACTTTTTTGTCTTTTTCTTCTTTAGACAAAGATGAATGTCTAAGGGCAAAAGCCACATTTTGACGCGCCGTTTTTTGAGCCATCAAATTGAAATGTTGGAAAATCATTCCAATTTTTTGGCGTTTTTGGCGTAATTTAGCTCCTTTTAACTGCACCTGACCATCTGAAAAGGTCACATCATCTCCAATGGTAATTGTACCAGACGTTGGTGGTTGTAGCAGGTTAATCGTACGCACTAAAGTCGATTTTCCTGCACCTGAATACCCAACGATACCATAGATATTGCCCTTGTTAATCGTGATAGAAACGTCTTTCACCGCTTCAATGGTGCGTCTTTTCTGATAAAAGGTAATGTCAATATTTTCTAGTTTAATAATGGGTTTTGTCATAACTCTTAATTAACTCCTCAATCATCTCAATGTGGGTGTAGTAATCAGCTAATTTTACATTTTCATCGCCAGCATGGTCGCTACTATTTGGATTACCAATTCCAAATGCCGCAATTGGAACTTCCAAGGCTTCAAAGATTTGGTGCATTGGGCCTGTTCCCGCAGTGGTTGGCAAGACAGATACTCCATTTGGTGAAAATGCCTTGGCAATCTCGATGACATTTAAAATAGCAGGGTCTGACATATCGCTACGATAAGCCTTTTCACCCAAGGTGTAAATCAATTCCACTTGTTCAAAACCGTGTTTGTCCAAATGCTTTCTAATGTGAGCAAGGGTTTCTTTTGGATCCAAGCCAGGTACCAAGCGAACTTCCATCTTAGATCTTGCTTTTGATGGTAAAATCGTTTTAACCCCTTGCCCTTGATAGCCTGACGTTATGCCTTCAATGGTAATAGCAGGCTCAAAAAAGACGGTTTTCACTAATGATTCTGTATCTTTGGTCAATAGCGGCAAGGTCAATCCATACAAGTCCTGCAAACGCTCAGGGTCTAAATTAGCGTACTCCAAAGCCAATTGCCACTCTCGTTCATTTGGCGGTGTCACCTGGTCGTAAATGCCATCCACTAGCAAGCGTCCCTCATCATCTCGTAAGGATGTAATCGCCTTGAGCAAGTACCACGTTGCTGTATCAATCACCGCACCAAATTTCGAATGAATATCAATTTTCGCTGAATCCACGACCATATCAAAGGTCACAATGCCCTTGGTTCCACCTGAAATCTCGATTTGTCCTTTAGCATTTGAAATGCCTTGTTCCCAAACCAACAAATCCGCACCACGCAATTCATCAGCATATTTTTCCAGGTAGGTTTCTAAACCAACAGAAGCCGATTCTTCTGCCCCTTCCATGAGAAAAATCACATTGACAGGTAAATCACCGTGCTGACGACGGTACTTTTGAACGGCAGTCAAACGCGCGGTAATGTGTCCTTTGTCATCATCCACACCGCGACCGTACATATACCCATCACGAACCGTCAATTCAAATGGATTGGATGTCCACGGTTGGTCATCATCAGCAGGCACCGTATCATAATGATTGTAAAAAATGATGGTTTTAGCTTCAGGATGACTACTCTTAAATCGAGCCAAAACCAGCGGTGCCGTACAGATATCGTCAATTGTCACCTCAGCACCAGCTTCTGTAAACAACTGCCCCAACTCACCCGCAACCTCAGCCAAACCAATCTGTTGAGCGAAGATGGATTTTTTGGCAATCAAACGCCCCAGCGCTTCAAAATAATACTGTGTGAGTTCATCTTGATAAAATTTTTCTAATTGCTCATTTTCGTTTACGACCATTTTGCTACCTTTCACAACGCTCACATTTTACTCAGAAATACCGCCTACAAAGAAAATCGGTGTGTTAAGAACACACCTGATTCTTATCTTTTGGCTCATTCATTTGATGATGACGATTCAGAAGTTGATGATGTTTTAGCACCTTTCCAAGCAGGAATATCGATACCGTTTGATGCTTTTTCAATTTCCTTACCAACTTCATCTGTTTGATAAACAGATACCAAAGTTTCAATGGCGTCAGCCTTGTCTGATTTCTTCCAATCTTTTTGGGCTGCAATCACGTTAATCCATTGGTCTGAATTATCATCGATTGGTTCTGTGTAAAGAGTTGTATCATAGTTAACATTTGCAGATTGGGCATAAGAGTTGTTGATAACTGCCGCATCTACTGAGTTAAGTGTTGAAGCTGTTTGTGCAGCATCTACTTCTTTGATATCCAAATTCTTTGGATTTGATGAAATGTTTTTGATAGTTGCCAACTCATTACCTGAAACATCCAATTTAATCAAACCAGCTGATTGAAGCAAGTAAAGGGCACGGCTTTCGTTTGACGCATCGTTTGGCACTGAGATAGTCGCTTTATCTGGAATATCTACAACATCTGTGTACTTAGCATCACCGTTATTTTTTGTTCCTGAGAACAAACGGATTGGGCTAAGAAAGGTATCAGCTACTTCAACGATAGTGCCGTCATTTTCTTTGTTCCAGTTACTCAAGAAATATTTGTGTTGGAAGGCGTTGACATCAATTTCCCCATTTTGAAGGGCTTCGTTTGGTTGGTTGTAATCTGTAAACTCAACCAATTTGATTTTAACACCTTTCTTTTCAGCCAATTCTGTGATTTCATCCCAAACAGGTTCTGTGCTATCATCCAATGTCATGATTCCAACTTTAAGTGTTGAGTCATCTGATGCTGATTTTGAGTTGCCTCCGCAAGCTGCCAATAAAACTGTTGATGCTGCAATCACACCTGCTAATCCAAATATCTTTTTCAATTTCATATCTATATCCTCTTTCATTTACTAAGTGATTTTATTGTATCCTATTTGGATATAGGTTTCAAATTGTTATTAACAAGTATTCTTTATAGTTTAAAACTATAACCACATTTTAATGAGAGGTTGGCAATTTCAAATCATCTGCACTTGGAGTGTAGTCACCACCAAGGTATTGTTCTGCCAATTTAGACAAGGTACCATTTTCTTGTAAGGTTTTAAGACGTTTGTTGACGTAAGTTTGCAAGTCTTTTTGGTCATCACCGAAAATGAAGTAGATGTAAGGTTGGTCATCTGATTTCAAATCAATGGTCTTCAAGTTTGTTAATTGTTGGTTTTTGATAACTGTATTAACTGTTGGGGCGTCAAAAATCTTGAAGTCATACTTGCCATCGTTCAAGTTAGTCAACATTTGAGTAATGTTTTCGTTAGTATAATTGATGTCAACGGTGTCGTTACTGTGTTCTTGGTTGTATTTTTCCAATTGTGCAGCAGTTGTTGTCCCTTGAACCACTTGGGTTGAGTGACCACCAATATCATCGTAAGAGGTGATTTTACTATCATTTGGCACAACTAAAACAGATGGGGTTGAGCCGATAGGGTAAGAGAAGAGGTACTTATTGGCACGTTCTTTAGTGTAGCTGATATTGTTACCAGCCATTTGGTATTTGCCTGAGTCAATCCCTGTAAAAATAGATGCCCACTCGGTTTTCTTGAAAGTGACCTTGTATTTGTCAGAATCCTTAAAGACCGCTTTGGCAACTTCGATATCGTATCCTGTCAATTCTCCGTTGTCTTCATATGAGAATGGGGCCGTTGTTCCGACAGTCGCAAAGACCACTTCTTCTTTACCGCTTGATTTTTTAGAGGATGATTGTGACGAGCAAGCCGCTAAAACAAGGCTTGAGGCCAAAACCACACTTGTTACACCTAATGCTTTTTTCCAAAATGTCATATCCATAACTTCCTTTCCTTTTTTAAGACGCTTTTATCTTAACACCACTCTCGCTAGATAACAATTGATTTGATTGCAAGAAAAATAATAAAAAGCCGCCTTAATCAGCTTTGTACTTATAATGTTTGAACCAAATAATGAAATAAGTTGCGGCTCTCCGTTCTGTCTAGCAACAACTCAGGATGCCACTGAATGCCTAAAATGGGAGCACCTTTCTTGCTTTCATAAGCTTCAATCGTGCCATCACGTGTATCACGCGCCGTCGCAACCAAGTCAGGTGCCAACTCTTTAACGCTTTGGCGATGAAAGGAATTAATACAAGCACCTGATTTGACCAAATGGCTCACACGACTGTTGGGAACAACTGACACTTCATGTGAGGTACCTTCAACGTCTTCTTGCCAATGATTGTCTATGTTTTGATTCAAGGTACCGCCTAATGCTACATTTAGCAGCTGCATGCCTCGGCAAACCGCAAAAATAGGTTTTCTTTGACGCAAGGCTTCTTTAATCAAAGCCAATTCAAATTCATCACGTTCCAAAAAGTAATCGTCACTGTCGATAGTCTTTTCTTCACCGTAAAATGCTGGTGTCACATTTTGACCGCCAGATAAAATCAGCTTATCAATCATGTCAATGTAAGCTTTAGCAAGAGCGGGGCTCCCAACTGGAATGATAACAGGAACGCCACCAGCAGCGGTAACGCCTTCAGATAAATAACGCGACACCGTATCAAAACGAATGCCTGACATCTCTGGTATTTCTTTTTCATTTCCTGTAATCCCAACAATGACTTGCTTCATTTAACATCCTCTCCTTCCTTTATTTGAGATTCGCTCATTATAATAACCCTATTTTAGACCAAAACGCCACGCTTTTCCAATAGATTTTTATTATCACTCAGATAAAAGAAAGCTATCACTCAAAACGAAAAAGACAGTCAGTAATAAGAACTGACTATCTTTTGTGGTGTATAGATTAAAAATCAGCAACGTTGTGGTAAACTTTTTGCACGTCCTCGTCATCTTCAAGAACGTCAATTAGTTTTTCAAAGACTTCAAGGTCTTCACCATCAAGAGTGACTTCTGATTGTGGAATCATTTCAAGCTCAGTCACTTTGAATTCGTCAATACCGTTGGCACGCAAAGCTTCGATACCTTTGTGAAGGTCAGTTGGTGCTGTGTAAACTGTTACCACACCATCCTCTGTTTCAACATCCTCAACGTCAACGTCTGCTTCAAGCAATTGTTCAAAAACAGCATCGGCATCGTCACCGTCAAACACGATAACCCCTTTTTTGTCAAAAAGGTATGATACAGAACCTGCTGCTCCCATGTTACCACCGTTTTTACCAAATGCTGAACGGAGGTTAGCAGCTGTACGGTTAACGTTACTTGTCAAAGTGTCTACGATAATCATTGAACCATTTGGTCCAAAGCCTTCGTAACGTCCTTCAACGAAGGTTTCGTCTGTATTACCTTTTGCTTTATCAATGGCGCGGTCGATAACGTGTTTTGGCACTTGGGCTTGTTTTGCACGCTCAAGTACAAATTTCAAAGCTGAGTTTGATTCTGGATCTGGTTCACCTTTTTTAGCAGCTACATAGATTTCAACACCAAATTTAGCGTAAACTTTTGAGTTAGCACCATCTTTGGCAGTTTTTTTGGCAACAATATTGGCCCACTTACGTCCCATGGGTATTCTCCTTTGTAAAGATTATTATTTGTTTTAGCATAGTTAATTAATGATTGGCTACAAAATAGCCAAATATCAAACTACTGAACTAGCAAAAGCTAAATTCGTAATCCTTTTTATTATAGCACTTTGACAAGGCTGTGTAAAATGGGGATGGAAAATTAGAAGAGAAAACTGAGCTCAACAAAAGCTCAGTCTTTTTATTTATTTTGTAAGCGCTTATTTCTCGATTCTAATCGGCACTTTTCCCCAAGTTTGTTCTTGAAGTTGTGGATTTCCAAGCTGATAGACTTGGTCAGCTTGTTGCGTCACCGCATCCCACGGTTTGGCACCGATTCGAGCGACGATATCCACAGACTTTTTCACCGTTTTAAGGTGTTTTTGCCCTTTTTCGGTAAATCCGAGCACATGTACCGCTTCTGGCAATGGCTTTTCCACAGCTCCGACCAAGATATAAGCCAAAATGCGGCGGATTCGAGCCTTCGTGTAGCGTTTTGTGGCGACTTTATCCACCAATTCGTCCACAGTCGCTACGCTCCGAATAGCAGAGCGGATACGGCTGGCTAACTCTTCATTTACCTGGAAAACCCCTGTCAAATCAGGATTTGTCACGATTTGGTACTTGAGCAATTGGAAATAATTCTCCCAAGTCACTTGAGGGGCGCCTAGGAAAAGGTCAGCTTGCGGCATGAATTTATCCACAAAATCCTTGTCTTGTCTGTGGATACGCAGATTTGTCGCGGAAGCAAATGCGACATCTGTCTCAAGCGAGTGATAACCAGCTCCCTGACGCATGATTGGGCTAAGCTTGATTGATTTTCCTACGCAAGCTTTGGCATAAGAAAGCCCCAAAATATGATTTGGCGTGTTGCCTGTGAAGTTGACACCAGCAAATGTCTCCCACATTTTCTGCGTTTTCTGTGGATAAGACAAATTATCTGGCAAATTTTGCAAGTAATCCACCATTTTCTGTTGATTATCCGCATAAATCTGTGAAAAGTGTTGATAATCCAGATTTTCTTCCGTTCCAAATGCTAAGTTATCCACACCAAGGCGCTCTAAAATGTCCACCGCACCCTGCGCAAAGTAGTCCGCTGACTGAACAGCCACCAAAAATGGCAGCTCAACCACCAAATCAGCACCACATTTCAGAGCCATTTCCGCGCGCGTCCATTTGTCCACAACCGCAGGCTCGCCACGCTGCACAAAATTCCCAGACATGGCAACAATCTTCAAACCCTCAGCCTGTGACAGCAAATAACAATGTCCATTATGAAAAGGATTAAACTCAGCAACGATACCAGTGATAGTCATGTTGTGCTCCTAAACTACGATTTTAACAGTTCTACTATTATAGCATACTTAGGTATAATGAGAAACACTAAAAATATCGATTTGTTAATTGTCCGTTTGAAGCTGAACAACCATTTCTTGAACTAATTTTGATACTTCGTCCAAACTGACAGCAAACCATTCATTGACTGTAATTTCTTTTCCTGATGCTGATATAAGAGAAAGCTCTAAACGCTTATCAGCCAGAGCATGATGCAGGTAAGTTTCAACTTTTCTGGCATCTATATTCTGAATTTCATAACTTGTAACTAATTTTACAGGTGAGTATAAATACGTTGATTCATTTTCAGTATTCGATAATCTCTTTGTAATATCTTTTGCGTAGCCAATCTTATAAAGATTTTCCATTTTTAAGAAACGTTCATCTTTTCCAGCATACTTAACAACATAAATATATCCTGTCGTGATATGCTTCTCACCCATAATCTCCAAATCTTCGATTTTTTCAGTTACCAAACGACCATTTCTTTTTTTATCATAAAGAGAAGATACTAAACTAAGAAGCCAAATAAAGTTTTCAGTACCATTTTCATACACTGTATGAACTTTGTACTTTCTGTCTGTACTTTCTGATACTTCTTGACCTGTCTCAGGATTATAAATTTTATCCACGTACAGCATTACACCATTATCAATATAGAAATTTCCTTGTTTAATCGGACTCTTTTGACTAATTTCAACATCTGAAATATTACGTATTTGACGACTACCATCTGCCAAATCAGCCCTAACAGCCATAAAAAGATTTTTATAATAACTAAAATGATTTCCCATAGATTTACGCTGATGAGACTTGGTTTTGACACTAACAGTTCTTTTATATCTTTTTGAATCAAAAAGTTTACTATCTAATTCTAGACCTTCAAAAAGGCTGTCATCAGATAAAATATCATCTAAATCATCGAACATAAAATCCTCCTTCTAATAGATTTTCAAACTAAAAATCGAATTATTCAGTGTAGAGAAGCTACGACGGTGGTTCCAATACTTCCTAGGAGGTGGTGCCTATGATAATAGACACAAAATCTGTTGGAAAAGAGGAACATTTTTGTCTGTTGCTGATGCACTACTAGTCATGATTGCTTTTGCAAGTTTCTTGTAGACTTGATTGGCTTAGTAATAGTCATCATAACACTTAAAGACAAATAAAATACCGTCATTGCTTTGGGACAGCTGACGGTATTTTGTACTTAAAACTGTAAACCACCGAAATGGCTCTACGATGGAGCTGGATAATTATCTAGCTCCTTTTTTGTAGTCTCAGTGTATCAAAATGATAATCATCTGTCAAAAGATTACTTTTTCAGTAATCCAAAAACATCATAGTTTAGGTATTTTGACCAGTCTTCAGGTTTATTTCGAATGCCTTTGAGTCGTGAATATAATTTTCGTTCTTTCATATTACGCGACTTGGTTGGTTCTTTGCCATTCTCCCTGACCCATTCAACAATTTCTTGAAATTTTTCTATATCAGGATCAAGTCTATCAATTTTCTTCGGATGAATTTCTTTCACAAGTTCATCAAATGAACTATCTGCAAAAATATCTTCTAGTGTTGCGAAATTTTCAATCAACTACTTTTCTCCTGTCTTAATCGAGCTAACGTTACCAATGCGTAATATAAACGCTGTTCGCCTATATCTTTAGAATCTTTTTTAGGTAGTCTACCAAATTCAGCTTTAAACGCTTTGATTTGAGGATAGAGCATTCGAAGTTCGTCGTTGGTAAACTCATATTTTTTAGCATCAAAAGCTCTTTCAATTAGCTGAAGCGTTTTAAAATCAACATCACGTGAAATGACTTCATACGCTGATTGGAATGGATTCACTTGGTCAATTAAATCTATTGATAAATCATCAATATTGATAAATTTATCAGCCATTTTAAGAAGTTGTTTATTCTCTGGATCTTTTTTAGCATTTGAAAGGTTCAAATCCACCACAACATGCTGACGAACCTCATCAACTTCTTCTTGTGTTAAATCAGGATAAGAAGTTGTAATAACTCGAGGAATGAGTTGCTTATTAATAAGCTTAGTATCAGCACCCGCTGAAATTGCTGCTTGAACAACATCATCTTGTAAGATTGATGCTTTTAATTCAACCATATCATTTTCTATGATTTGTTTACTGCGTTCAGTTGATGGCTCTTTAAGTCCTTTAATATAAATATCAGCACCACTTGCTTTTTGGTCATCTCTATCTTTGGGTTTAAATTTAAATGATGGTGCTAAAACATTTTCCATTAAAAGACTTGCAGTAATAGCCTTCATGATATTATTCACGGAATACTGAACTTCGTCACTTTCAGCATCTGGCTCAGCGATAAGATTTGTAAATACAGCTTCACTTTTATTAAAACTATCTCTAGTAACACGACCAATAATCTGAACAATTTCAGTCAAAGATGACCTATAACCAATCGTTAAAGCATATTCAGCATATGGCCAATCAAATCCTTCTTTTGCCATACCAAGCGCGATAATCATGTCTAAGTCTTCGACTTTATCCATTTTAGAAAGGTAGCCAGCCACACCATCTCGACCTTCTTCTGTAACCAAGTCAGCTATCTTCAAGATGCGTCCTGTTTTCGTTTTTAGATAAATAATACCATGCTCATCTTTTTCTAGATAAGTTCCAAGTAAATCTAAGATTTTGTCAACTTCTCCGTATTTATCTCTCGTTGACTCTACTGAATTGACATTAGGAATGTGGATAATTGTTTTCTTATCAATAAATTCTGGCACAAGCTCCTCAAGTGCTTCAAAATACTGTCCTCTGTAGAATTTATACGCCATAGCAAAGGATTTAAGGTATTTATACCCTTCAAGTTGCTCATAATAAGTATAGGTCACTCGGTCAAATAGTTGTTCATCCTGAGTATCAAGAATAGGGATGCTATCACCTCTAAAATATGAACCTGTCATAGCAAAAATATGAGCTATTGAATTTCTTAGAACATCTCGAAGAACTTCACCAAGAACAGAATTATCATCTTGAGATACGTGGTGAAATTCATCGATAGCTAATAGACAATCATCAAAATCACTAGCATCTAATTGTTCCGAAGCAAAACGCAGTGTCGCATGCGTTGCGATTAAAATATCATCTGAAGGGTCAGTCGACTGCATAAAATCGATAAATTTTTGCACCTTACTTTTTGCTGTACCAGAAGTTGTTAAGTTATTTTCGTCCTTGACTACCCAATCCCAGTAATATCCAAATTTTTTCAATTCGGTAGAACGAAAAGATTTCCCAATAGATTTTTCTGGAACAGCTATAATTGCTTTCTTAAGTCCTTGATTCTTGAGTTTATCAAGAGCAATAAACATCAAAGCACGAGATTTTCCAGAAGCAGGTGGCGCTTTAACTAGGAGATGCTGTTTTGTTCGCTTAGCGTAAACCTTAGCCTGCATTTCTCGCATACCTAGTTCATTGGTATTCACAGAAGTTCCTTTTTGTTCATAGCTAATTTCAAAAACTTTACTCATGTGTCATCTCCTTATAACGTTTGAGAAGGTGGCTAAGTCTTTCTTCATCAGAGTTGAAAGTTGTATCTTTATAAGCACGTTCGACAATTTCATCAAGTTTTTTATGAGCTTCACGTAAGCTATCTGGCATCGTATCTTTGTGGTAAAGCTCAGCTAAGGTACCACCTAACTCCTCACGTAAATCTAATATCTCAAAGACTTGCTCTTCAATCATATTTTTACGTCTTGTCGATAACTCTGGAACAGGGAAAGTATTGTAAACAAGACCTGAAGAATAGCGATAACGAGTTTCAAGCCTACCCCCAACAGCTCTCAGCCAAACCATGTGCATGCGAGATTCAAGCAAACCTAAAAGCCAGATTGGAGCGTTGTACACAGCCATAGCAGAATCAGCAATTATAGTCTCTTCACCAACAAATCCGATTGGAACATATTCACGATTTTCAGATGAATGTCTAGGCATAAGTATTTGGATAAACTCATCAAAATTCGAATTCACGAACTCATCATATCCAGCTTCCCATTCTCCTTTTTGAACAAACGCATATGGTGTCTTAGCTGCAGACTGAGTTGATGATGCTGAACTTGCTAATCTATTAGCTTTGACAGCCTCTACTCGCTTTTGAATAATCGGATTATCTTTTACTTCTTGGTATGTTTTTTCATTTAACCAAAATACATACCTATGTTTATCTTTGATAAATTCTTCACTTCCTACATAGTTTTTTATGTAGTGAGATAGCTCTGGATATTCAGATATAATACTATTACGTTCTTCCTGTGTTGAAATAATTAAATATCCTCCATCTCTTGGCATGCTTCCAAATACCATCTTAGGCAAATTGTTTAATGGAGCGTTAGCACTTTTTACAAGAATATCTTCTCCACTTGCTAAATATGGATTAATGTGATTTGCTGATACCCGATTAAGTGTTTCATCAAAAATATACTTTTCAGATTTGGCATTAGTATTGTTCGCTATACCTACTATAGCAACTGTCACCCCAGCATTGTTAGCTGCGCTATTTCCCCATTTAAATGAGGTATAGGCGAAATCAATAGTCATCTTGTCTAAAAGTGGTTCCCATACAAAGCCAACCTGTTCTCCTTGAAAAATAGAGTTAGTCGTTACAAAAGCCAGCTTACTATTTGCAGAATTAATAAACTCGACACCTTTGAAGAACCATCCTGCAATATAGTCCATTTTTTTATACTTCAGTTTTTCACCAATAGTATGTTTCAAATCTTCCTTTTGTTCTTTATTTTGCAGTTTTGCTCCAATATAAGGTGGATTCCCAATGAGATAAATCTCATCTTCACTTTGGTGTGGTAAAATTTCATTCCAATCTAATCGCAAAGCATTTCCTTGTGTGATATTTCCGGCATCACGTAAAGGAAGAAAAGCAGATTTTAAATTAATTTCATTTTCCGCTTCTAAATTCATCTGATACTCAGCAATCCATAAAGATAATCGAGCCACTTCATGAGCAAAATCATCTAACTCAATTCCATAAAATTGGTTCAGACTTATTTTAGAGGTTTCAAAGAAATCAATTGTTCCATCTTGTCTCAACTCACGAAGTGATTTTAGAATTTTAACCTCTAAACGTCGAATTTCTTTATAAGTGATGATAAGAAAGTTTCCAGAACCACAAGCTGGATCAAGGAATTTGATATTAGAGATTCTATCCAAAAGACTTTCAAGTTCACGAATGAAAGTATTACGATTTTCACGTCTAGTCTTATCGGTAATATCCTTGTCTTCGTTTTCATTGATTTTATCAACAAGATTTTGATAACTTGCTGTTAAATCGTCAAGAAATAAAGGTTTAATGACCTTCATTATATTTTCAACACTAGTGTAGTGCATACCAGAAACCGAACGTTGTTCCTTACTAGCCACAGTCTGAATCATGGCTCCTAAAATATCAGGATTGATTTCATTCCAATTCAGCAACTCACCTGCTTCAATAATCAGCTTTCTTGTTTTTCTATCAAATACAAGCGCCGTATGAGCTTTTGTGAAAAGTTTACCATTAACATATGGAAATTCTTGAAGCCATTTTTCCTGACTAGAACGATTAGCAACATCCAAACTTGCAAAAATCTTATTAATCAAATTATCTAAGTCTGAGCCGTCTTCAGCTGAACGAGTCTTGATAGCATTTGTAAAAATACCTTTGGGCATAATCTCTGTATCTTCCGCAAAAAGAAGGAAGAGTAACCGAATCAAGAACAGATTAAACTCTTTTTCCTCTGTTGTCTGATCAGAAAACTGATTAATCTGACGAAGTTCATCATATAGACGCGTGAATCGTGCAGCAGCTTTTATATCAGCCGGATTTTCTTTGGCATAATCTACCTTCTCAACACCATTCCATGGTAAAAAGAAGTCAACATAAGCAGGCAAGTCTTTTAAAGAAATATTCAATGTATCAGCCGTTTGAATATCTTTGGCAGCAAGCTCCTCAAAATCAGTCGCAATTAAAATACGAGGTTTAGATTTCTTACTAGATAAAACTTTTTCCATTTCAGCTACTTTTGCTACTACAGACTGTCCTTGACCAATAACTTCAAATAAGGCTTTATTTTTCACTTCATTTCCATTATTCTTACGTAGTCTTGTTAAAGTTGCTTTAGGAAAATCATACAGCCCCAGAAAATCATAGAAAAAGCCAGATTCATCTAAGTTTTCTAATAGCTCTTTTGTTTTATCCTCAATGGAAACAATATCGAACTTAGCCATGATCCACCTCACAATTTAGAAGTGAACAACGCAAAAAGCCTGCCATTTTTTCTGACAGGTTAGTTTTTATATTTAGTTTATTTTTTATTACATTATGCGAAGCATTGATATATACAGCTGCAAGGGTTTTCGCCATTTTTGAAACTCCTTAAAACTTTTAATTTATTATTATTTTACCGCATTTTATAAAAATTGTCTGCGTAAATTAAAAAAGAAGGTGATAACTATTATTTCAATAGATAACCTTCTTTTTATTTCTCCCCTACTTCTGGCACACAAAGAACCAGCGTTCTGATTTTTTGCGTGGTTTTTTGTCTTCGAAATCAGCGTAGAGTTTGAATGATTTAAAGCCTGCTTGTTCCAAGAGAATGTCGTAAGTCAAGACTTCGTAAGTGCGTTCTTCGTGGACTTCGTCGTAGCGTGTGAAGCGTCCGTCTTCGTCTTGCAAGAAGAATGTCAATTCGTGGACAACTGAGTGCGGCGCGTCATCAGCGTACGTATCCCAGACCATAGCAAATTCTTCTGCATTTTCGTGGTAAGAATAACCAGGAAAGACAGTATCAGTTTTGTAAGTTGAGTGCACGTCAAAGATGAATACTCCGTCCTCATTCAAACAGTCGTAAACTTGTTTAAAGACATCACCAACCTCAACTTCATCAGCCATATAACATATAGAATCTGAATAACAGGTCACCAAATCGTATTTTCCTGCTTGCGACAAATCGAGCATATTACCTTGTTTGAACTCGATAGCTTCGCTAGCTGCTTTTGCACGTTTTCTTGCGATTTCAAGCATATCCTCACTCAAATCAAGCCCTGTCACGTCAAAGCCAGCTTTAGCAAAACGTACTGACTGAATCCCTGTTCCGCAGGCTAATTCCAAGAGCTTTTTCTTATCTGTTGGAAAATGGCGGAGCGAAAAGTCTGTCCACTTGTCATAAAGGCTGTCGTCCATGATGGCATCATAAACAGCCGCAAATTTTTCGTAGTTTTTGTTCATTTTCGTTTCTCTTCAAGTTTCAAAAACCTTGCCAAATGGCAAGGCAAGATTATCCTTAAGCAAGGTATTCTGACACATCCACCATTGGAGCTTCGTGCCAAAGTTTTTCAATGTTGTAGTGTTCACGTTCGTCTTCTGAGAAAATATGGACAACAACATCATTAAGGTCAAGAAGTACCCAACCTGTACGACTATCACCTTCAGCGTGACTAGCATCTCCACCTGCTTCTTTAACTTTTTCACGGATATTTTCAGCAATAGCATCCAATTGACGAGTGTTCATAGCGCTCACGACTACAAAATAATCAGTCACACTAGTCAACCCGTAAAGGTCCAAAACGACCATATCTTCTGCACGTTTCTCATCAGCTGCTTTCACAACCAATTCTAGTAATTCTTTTTTATCCATTTAATCCTCTTTTAAAATTTCTTCTAAATCAGCCACTTGGGCAAAACGTCCATTCCAAGTGCTTTCATAATGCTGTATTAATTGTTCTGCTGTAATTTCTCTTTCAGCAAAAGTAGTCGTGCCATTTTTAATAACTACCAAATCATAGCCAAACTCAAACGCCACCTTAACAGTCGTATCAATGCAATAATTCGTTGCCATGCCAATGATAATCAGCTGATCAATAGATTGGCTATCCAGATAAGTCTGTAAATGAGTTTTTTTAAAAGCACTATTATAATGCTTATCAAAAATTTTCTCGTCAACTTCTGGAGCAATAGCTTCGTAAATTTCCCAGCCATGACTTCCTGTTAGTAGTTCGTCGTCATTGTGGCGGACGTAAATCACCTCAATGTTTTTCTCACGACAAGTGGCGATTGCTTTTTGCCAGACAGACAAGCAGTTATCAACTGCATACGGTTTAGCCTCTATCAAGGCTGTTTGAATATCAATCACTAACAGAGCTGTTTTCATTTGTCATCTTTCATAAACCCAACATACGCATTATAAGTTTCAATGGTTTGTGGGAAGATTGGAAAGGCTTGGTGTGCAAGGTGCTCAACGGTATGAACCGTTTCATAAGCCACTGCCTTATCTAATGATTCTTTAGCAATCGCACGCGCTTCTTCCACCAAAGGAAAACGACGACCAGGCTCAATATAATCTGCCACATAAACAATCTTATCTAGCAAAGACATCTGACTTGAGCCAACTGTATGCGTTTCAATGCTGTGCAAGATATCCTTATCTGTCACGCCCAAATCTTCCTGAATCTTGTAAATACCAACCAGGCCATGCCAGACATTGTTGCCCCATTTTTTGAGTTCTGGGTCAAGATTATACTTGTCAATCAAGTCTAAAAATTCTTGGTCTGAAATCTCTTTGGCATAATCATGCAATAAACCTGCGAGCCCTGCTTTTTCCTTATCGTAGCCATAACGCTCTGCCAATTCAATAGCTGTCTGTTCAACCCCAAGAACGTGATTAAATCGCTTGTCGCTCATGACAGCCTTGATTTTGGAAAGCAAGTCCTCACGGCTCGTCCCTGTGTACTGCTCATAAGTCACGATACAGCCCTTCTTTCTCAATATAATCAATCACAGGTTTAGGGAGTAAAAAGTTTGGTTTCAAACCTTTTTCAAACTGGTGACGAATCAAACTTGATGAGATATCCATCATAGGCACATCCACCCAAATCACAGGATAAGACGTCCCTGCCTTGTATTTTGGACGTTGCACACCGACGAATTGCACCATTTTGATAAGTTCATCAATTTTGTGCCATTTTGGCAAATAATCCACCATATCTGCACCGATGATGAAATAATAATCCACATCAGGATTTTTTTCCGTCAACAGTTTCATGGTTTCATAGGTATAGCTGACCCCTTTACGCTCCAATTCAATGGTTTCAATGCCTAAACCGTCAATACCCTCAATTGCTAATTCCAGCATTTTCAAACGATGCTTTTCATCGATCGTGTCTTTCTGGTCAACGTGTGGCGGTAGGTATTCGGGCATGAGAAAAACCTCGTCCAAGCCTAATTGCTGGCGAACTTGGTCTGCAATAACCAAATGGGCATTGTGAACAGGGTTGAAATTTCCTCCTAAAATACCAATTTGTTTTCGATTTGTGTCTTTTTCTTTCTTTTCTAACTCAACTTTGGTAAAGGGTGTTAGCAATTCTATTGCCATAGTGACGACCTCCAAGTCAGGCGACTTCCTAAACGACGAGCTTATTTGTTTAGCTCTTTTACTTTTGGCGATAGTTTGCGATTTTGTTTTTTAGACGATTCCTTGTAAAGAATCAAGATACGCCCAATTTTCAAAACCGTATCGCAACCAATTTCTTCTTCTAAAATGTCTGCAACCTCATGAATATCTTCGTCCGTATTTTGAAGCAAGGTTACTTTAATCAATTCACGAGCGTCCAAAGCTTTTCGAACACTGGTCTTGATTTGGTCATTTAGACCATTTTTCCCAATTTGTACAATCGGTTTCAAGCTATGTGCTTCTGATTTCAAAAAAGCACGTTGTTTTGATGTTAGCATGACGGTCCTTTCTTTTGTTAAATCAATGCCTTACGGAGCAAGACAGCAACCCCTTCAGGTGCCCAAGCTGCAACGGTCACAGGCTTTTGTGCTGACGCTTTCACACGAATCCAACCAAGCCCTGAATACACGATATCCATCTTATCTTTAATGGTAAATTCGTGACGAACTAATGGCGGAAAATCAGCTAATTCCTTGTCTGTTGGCGGTGTTAAAAGAGTACCAACGTGTTTATCGTATAAGGCATCTGCTCCAGCTAATTTGGTGCGATGCAATTTCAAATTATTGTCAAAATAAGCGGTAAATCCTTGTTTGTCCCCAGAAATGAAGTCAAAACGTCCCAAACCTGCTAAAAACAAGGTTTGTTCAGGGTTGAGCTGATAGGTTTTTGGCTTTATTTCTTTTTTAGGGCTGATGTACTTCAAATTCTTATCACTGAGGTAATGCGCCATCTGATGACGGTGAATAATACCTGGCGTATCAAAGATATAGCTCCCATCGTCCAAAGGAATTTCAATCTTATCAAGCGTTGTCCCTGGGAAACGTGAAGTCGTGATAATATCTTTTTCACCTGTGACTTCTTTGATAATCGCATTGATCAAGGTTGATTTACCAACATTGGTCACACCCACCACATAGACATCACGCCCATGACGCAAGCTTTCAATCTTCTCAATCAAGTCTTTGATTGCTTGGTGATTTTGAGCACTAGTCAAGATAACATCTACTGGACGCAAGCCCTCTTCATGGGCACGCTCTGTCAACCATTGTGTTACCTTGCTGTCTTTAACAGACTTAGGTAAAATGTCTTTTTTATTTCCAACCAACAAAACGTCATTGCCAGAAACAAAGCGTGGCAAACCTGGGATAACTGATCCATTGAAGTCAAAAATGTCCACTACATTGACCACAAGGGCATCACTATCTCCCACTTCATGCAACAATTGCAAGAACTCATCATCGGTCATGTGCACATCAGTGATTTCATTGTAGTGACGTAGTCTAAAACATCTTTGACAATACAATTCGCCAGTCTCTAAGCCCTTTTCAAGAGCAGCTTTCGGTGTGTATCCTGCTTTGTCTTTATCTTCTGTTTGAATTTTGGCTCCGCAGCCAATACATACTAATTCTTCCATTAAATTCCTTTTTGATATTGGATTTTTCCGTATTTTTCTTCAAGTTTGGCCCAAACACGGCGTTCACGCCAGCGATTAATTCTAGTATTCCAAGCATCAGATTTAACCAAAGGTCTTACCAAAACAGACTGAATATCAGCACGGTGAGCCGCACGAATATCTGTCATCAATTGGTCACCAACCATAATCACCTCATCACGATCAAAACCGTAACGCTTGATGGCTTTATTAATGCCACGTGTGAATGGTTTCATGGCACGGCTCACAAAGTCCACGCCAAAACGAGAAACGGCACGATTGACACGGGAATGTTTGTTGTTTGACACGACCACAACAGCAATATCAGCCATCGTCATCTCATCCAACCATGCCCGCACCTCAGGCGTACCATCAGGGTTATTCCATGCAATTAAAGTATTGTCTAAATCCACTAAAACGGCATGAATCCCACGTCGTAACAAGTCTTCTGCTTTTAAATCATAAACTGCCTCAACCACGAAGGTCGGCCTATAATCGTCTATACTCAAATTACTCTCCAAAAAAATATATTTTACTATTTATTTTAACATATTTGCCAAAATATGGCGAATTGAAAACCATTCCCACATAAGGAAATTTAATAAAAAAAGAACCCAAGAAAAGTTTTCCTCAAGCTCTTTTAAAATTTTCTTATTCTTTAGGGTCAATATTTTCAAATTTTAAATCTGAAACATTGATTTTAACACTGATTTTATCGTCAGATTTGAGATTAAGTAATTTTTCTAAATCTTGACTAGCGTATTTTGCTACTTTCTTCTGATATTTTTCCTGTGCCATAACATTGTTACTTGTTTTATAAATAGCATTTTGGCTTTTTTCATCTAAAAATTCCATTGCTTTTTTATTCGAAGTAACAACATCAACTGTTTTATCAACAATTCCAGATGAAGAAGACAAAATTTCAAGGCCACCCTCTTTTTGTGAATCAACTTTTACAGTTAAAGGATTTTTGAAAGTTAAGACATTGTCCTTGATTTCAATATCATTTTGTGAAATATCAGTTAACTCCAACTTGAATTCTGTTTTTACAGGAATTTTCACTTCCAGTTTACGACTAACAATCAAATCAGCAATTGTCTTTGTCCAATCTGGCCAATCTTTTGTTGCATTTGAATTAAATCTTTGAGTTTGCGTAGTCTCTGCTGCTGCCTCAGCCACAAGTAATTCATGTCTCTTTGAAAAACGTTTAACAACAAATTCGTATTTATCCTCTGTATCACCTTCAAAGATTTTTTTAAACCAATTGTTACCTTTCAAATAAAAGACAACAGCTGCAATGACAGCAAGGATAACTAAAATTCTAGCAATTTCTTTTCCTAAAGCTTTTCCAATGCTTTTCATAATCATTTTCCTCCATTTCAATAAATTTTATTATAAGTACCGTAATTAAACATGTCAATCGCTTCTGTACATTTTTTGAAAATCCATCAAAAAAAGAGTGACAAAGCACTCTAAAAAATTAATTTTCTTTACCATCAACAACTCTAAATAGGATAATCAATTCAATAACAGCTAAGACAAGCAAAATGATAAAAGCATTTCGTGACCCTCTAGCCGTTGCTTCTGCATAGCTGATACTTGTGTTTGATTGACTGAGCGCAACAACCAAGGATGCAACGGTCGTTCCAACTGCGCCAGCAAATTGTTGCAAAGTATTAAAGATAGCATTGGCATCTGCTCGTTTGTCTGAAGTTACTTGTTTTTGACCATTTGTCATGATATTACCAAAGGCAATTCCAGTACCTGCCATTGATAGAATATAGATAACAGTTAACCAAGTATTCGGTAAATGCAAAGCCAAAATGCTAAAGAGACAAAGAGCAAAGGCAAGCAGACTAACTCCAAAAATAATTGGCTTTTTAGCACCTAAACGATCTAAAATTCTGCCGCTAAATGGTGCAAAGCAGGCACCAATAATTGCTCCTGGAAAGACTAAAAGACCTGCGACAGTTGAACTTGAATGATTTACTAACTGAATATAATTCGGGATAATAAAAGACATTCCTAGATTGACAATTTGAAACAGGAAGAAAGCAATAACATGTCCAGCAAATTTACCATTTTTAAGAATAGATAAGTTAACAATTGGCTGTTCTAGATGTGAAGAACGTTTTACCAAGACAAGAAGACCAGCAATTCCAACTGCCAATCCTCCTAAAACAGGCACACTAAAGAAATCATATTCAGCCAAATTATTAATTCCTAAAATCAACCCAACAAATAAGCAAAGAATAGCTATAACGCTAATTAAATCCAAACTTTCACGCGCCACTTTATTTTTTTGTTCAATAGATATTACCCCTAAAATTAAAGAGATTAACAAAAGCGGGGTAAGCAAGACAAAGATAAAACGCCATCCAAAATGTGATGAAACAAATCCACCAAATGTTGGTCCAACCGCTGGAGCAACAGCGGTAATCAAAGTTCCAACACCCATCATCGTACCGATTTTACTCATTGGAACTTGGTCCAAAATAATATTAAACATCAAAGGAAGCGCAATTCCGACTCCAATCCCTTGAATGACACGCCCGACCAAAAGCAAAGCAAAACTTGGCGCAATGCTATCAATTAACACGCCCAAAATAAACAGTAAGTTAGCTGTCAAAAAGACTGATTTTGTCTTAAATGAACGCTTCAAATACGCTGATAAAGGCACTACTGACGCCACTACCAAAAGGTAGATTGTCGTCATCCATTGAACCGTTGATGTGGTGATTCCAAACTCTTTCATAAGAGTTGGAAAGGTGATGTTCATTGCTGTTTCAACGACCACCCCACAAAAGGATAACATTCCAACAGCAATAACTGCTCGAATCACTTTAGGTGAAATTTTTTCTTCTGACATGGTTCCTCCTACTTCTTCTTAACATAATAATCTAAAATCTTCTCAAAAATGGCAATTTCGTCTTCTGAAAAGCGTTCTTCCAACTCTTTTTCTTGGAGTTGAAAATACGAACGACATTCTGCTACTAAATCTTGCGCTTTTTGAGTCAGATGCACCGATTTTTGGCGGGCATCTTTTTGCGAAACTTGGCGATAAATCAACCCTTTTTTCTCCATGCGCTGTAAAAGCACAGTTGTTGTTGAACGTTGAATATTGAATTCCTTTTCAATGTCTTGTTGAAAATACTCTTCCTTTAATCCATAACTGATAAAGTCAATGATTGACATTTGCATTCCCGTTAGATCAAAGGGTTTTGCAAACTGGTCAAATTCCCGCCCTAGTTGGTTACTGGCTTTTTTAACCAAACGTCCAATATTTTTTTCCATAACAGCACCTCTTTCGTTAGCTAGCTAACTGTTAGGAAGCTAACGAAATATATTGTACTCTTGTTTTGAAAACCTGTCAAGAGATGAAAACAAAAAAGTTAAGGTTTTCCTTAACTTTTCACGTTTTATTCATAGTGCGCCATTGCTTGCGAACCATAAACAAATCACGTAGGGATAGCATTAGCACGGCGACAAGAATGAGAAACATTCCCGTAAAATCAATGGAGTAGAAGATTTCATGCATCACCATTACCGAGAAGAAGACTGAGGATACTGGCTCTATGGCTGCCAACAAACTGCCCTTGACCGCACCGATGATAGCACTGCCTTTAAGGAAAAAGGTGTAAGCAAAGACCGTCCCAACAATAATAATGCCAAATAAGGCAAGCAGGTTGTCAGGCGTCAAAACCAAGGGGTATTGCCAAGAGCGCGTCAAGATGGGAAAAACCACTCCGCCCATGAGCATACCAAGACCAACTACCGTAAAACTCCCAAATTCACGAATCAATTTTGCAGGGAGAACAATGTAAAAAGAATAAGTCACCGCTGAAAAAAGTCCCCAGAAAAAACCCTTGGGTGTTATGGCTAAACCGTCAAAACGGCCATGCGTGGCAATGATAAAGGTGCCCAAAATAGCTAAAAGAATAGCCACACTTTCAGACAAATCTGGCAGCTGCCTCTTTTTAGCAGACACATAAGCCAAAATCAAAATCGGTGCTACGTATTGCAAAACCGTCGCCGTTCCTGCATTGGTGTACTGAATAGCCATCAAATAAGCATATTGGTTCATCAAAAGCCCAATCAAAGCAAAGACTGCAATTTTAGCAAGCACCCTTTTTTGTCGAATGGCCAGTGAGAAGTGCTGGGGCTGATAGACCATGGCCATGACTGTCAATAAAAGACCTGACACAATCAAACGCAAGCTGCTTAGCAAATTGATATTCATGCCGTTTGCCATGAGGTACTGCCCAGAAATTCCTGAAATCCCCCAGGTAATACCTGCTACCAGCACCATGATTGTTCCCTTGATATTTTTATCCATCTCAGCTCCACTCCACAAAAAGTCATTTCGGCTATCAGTATAGCACAATTCCTGCCAAGGCGATATCCCTTTTCTGACAATACTTGTTAAAAAAGGGTAAAAAAAAGCCCAAAATAATTGGACTTTTTGCCCCTTAGTCTTCTTTTAGTTTTACCAATTCTTGTGCCAAGAGTTTAAGGGCAACTTGTGGGTTGGCTTTTCCTTTTGTGGCTTTCATCAAGAATCCTGTAAAAGCTTTGTCGGCATTGCGTTTGCCTGACTTGAAGTCCGCAACCGCAGCTTCATTGTCTTCAAAGACTTGGTGGATAATTGGAATGAGCACAGCTGGATCAGAAATTTGCACCAAACCGGCTTCTTCAACGTATGCACGTGCTGAACCACCGTTTTTAGCCAAATGAACAAAGACTTTTTTGGCGATTTTTGATGAAATGGTACCATCTGCAATGATAGCCAACATTTCAACAAGGTTTTCAGGGGTTAATGAAATCTCTGAAAGGGTTTTGTTTTCGCTGTTTAAGAATTGAGCGACTTCCCCTTGTAGCCAGTTAGACACTTGTTTAGCATCACCGCCAAGAGCTACGGCACTTTCAAAGAAATCAGACGTTTGTTTTGTTGCTGTTAATTGCGCCGCATCGTAGGCACTCAAGCCAAAGGTATTGATGTATTTGGCACGACGGTCTTTTGGAAATTCTGGCAAGGTGCCACGAACAGTATCAATCCACTCATCTGAAATTTCAAAAAGAGGTAGGTCTGGCTCTGGGAAGTAACGGTAATCTGATGACCCCTCCTTGACACGCATCAAAATGGTTTCCCCAGTTGCTTCATCATAACGACGGGTTTCTTGTTGGATTTCACCACCTGAACGCAAGACTTGGGCTTGGCGTTTTTGCTCGTAAATAAGCCCTTTACGCACGTTATTAAATGAGTTCAAGTTCTTCAATTCGGTTTTGACACCAAAAGCCTCTTGACCGTAAGGGCGAAGAGAGATATTGGCATCCACACGCATCGAACCTTCTTCCATTTTCACATCAGAAATGCCTGTGTATTGGATAACTTCTTTCAAGGCGGTCAAATAAGCATAGGCTTCTTCTGGCGAACGCATATCAGCTTCTGACACGATTTCAATCAATGGCACACCTTGACGGTTGAGGTCAACGTAAGAATAACCGTCTGTTCCGTGCGTGTTTTTACCAGCATCTTCTTCCAAGTGCGCACGCTCGATACGGATTTTCTTGGTTGAGCCGTCTTCTAATTCAATCTCAATCCAACCGTTGTAGCCAATTGGTTCATCAAATTGTGAAATTTGGTAGGCTTTTGGATTATCAGGATAGAAATAGTTTTTGCGGTCAAAGTGCATATTTTGGTGAATATCCATGTTCAGAGCCAAAGCAGCCTTGATACCAGCATCAATTACCCCTTTATTCATCACTGGCAAGACCCCAGGGAATGACCAGTCAATAACATTGGTGTTGGCATTTTGCTCATTACCAAAGTGGGCTGAGGTTGGTGAAAAAATCTTTGAATTGGTATTTAACTCAACGTGGACTTCAAGTCCAATGACAGTTTCAAAGTTCATTAGTCCTCACCTCCAAAAATAACGGGTTGTTGTTTGTGATAATCTGTTGTTGCTTCAAAGGCCGCAGCAGCTTGATAAATAGTTTCTTCACTGTATTTTGGACCGATTAATTGCATACCAACCGGAAGGCCGTGGGCAAAACCAGCAGGAATTGAAATACCTGGAAGCCCTGCTAAGTTGACAGGAATTGTTAAAATATCTGCCAAATACATAGCAACAGGGTCATGGTTTAAACTATCCAAATCAAAGGCAACGCTTGGAGAAGTTGGCCCCAAAATCAAATCGTAATCCGCAAAAATATTGTCAAAATCACGGATAATCAAGGTACGCACTTGACCCGCTTTTTTGAAATAAGCGTCGTAGTAACCTGATGACAAGCTAAAAGTACCAAGCATGATACGGCGTTTTACTTCGTCACCAAAACCTTCGCTACGTGTGTTGACATAAATATCGTCAAGATTGTTGTAATTTTCAGTGCGGTAACCATAACGAATACCGTCAAAACGTTGCAAGTTTGATGAAGCTTCTGATGAAGCGATGATGTAGTATACCGCAACACCGTACTTGCTATGTGGCAAGCTCACTTCTTCAACCGTCGCACCCAGTTTTTCAAAGTGTTTCGCAGCGTTAAGAATAGTTTCTTTCACTTCAGGGTCGATACCTTCACCAAGGTATTCTTTTGGCAAGGCAATTTTCATGCCCTTGATGTCTTGACCAATTTTAGCTGTAAAGTCAGCTACTTCACGGTTTGATGATGTTGAATCTTTAACATCGTTTCCAGCGATGACATTCAACAATTGGGCATTTTCTTTGACAGTTGGAGCAAATGGTCCGATTTGGTCGAGCGAGCTACCAAAAGCAATCAAGCCAAAACGTGACACGCGTCCATAGGTTGGTTTCAATCCAACAACACCATTGAAGGCAGCGGGTTGGCGGATAGAACCACCTGTATCAGATCCAAGTGACAAACGCACTTGACCTGAAGCAACTGCAGTAGCAGAACCACCTGATGAACCACCTGGCACCTTGCTGTGATCCCAAGCATTTTTAGTCTTTTTAAAATAAGAAGTTTCGGTTGAACCACCCATGGCAAATTCGTCCATGTTAGTCTTACCGATAACAATCATGTCTTTTCCGTAAACTTTTTCAACAGCTGTCGCATCAAAAATAGGTTCGTAGTTGTAAAGCATTTTAGACGCAGCCGTTGTCAAGATACCGCGTGTTGAAATATTATCTTTGACCGCCAAAGGAATTCCTGACATCACGTTATCAGCGTCAATTCCTTTTTCGTCAATCGCTGCAGCTTGTGCAAGGGCAGATTCTTCCGCCACCGTAATGAACGAATCAACTGCTGATTCGCGTTCTTTAATATCGTCTAGGGTTGCTTTGGTCAATTCAACCGCTGAGATTTCTTTGTTGACAAGAAGATTGTGCAACTCGTCAATTGATTTGCTATTAAATGACATTAAGCATCTCCTCCGTCTTCCAAGATAGCAGGAACTTTAATGTAGTAGTTCTCTGATTGAGGCACATTTTTAAAGAGTTCATCGCGGTCATCACCAGCCACCGCCACATCTTCACGCATAACGGTTTTACGATCCGCCATTGTTGTCGTGACAGGAACCCCATCTGTATCCACTTCGTTTAAGAGTTCTACCATATCGACAATTTTAGACAACGTTGTCGCAAATTCTGATGTTTCTGCTTCAGAAAAGGACAATTTTGACAATTCAGCCACATGACGAACTTCTTCTTCAGAAATTTTCATCTCTTTTCTCCTTGATCAATTAGAATCATAACCTAAATGACAATACAGTCCTTAAAATTATACCATAATTTAAGGTGCTTTTACATGAAAAAAGAAGTGCCTTCCCACTTCTTTCCTTGTTTTAAATCACTTTTGCACCCAAAACATTCTTAAAATGGTTGAGGGCAAACTGATGGTTTTCTTCCGTTAGACTGGCTACGGCATCCGCATAAACTTCGATGTCATACCCCAAATTATAGGCATCAATAGCCGTATGAAGCACACAAATATCCGTCAAAACACCTGTCAAAGCAAGGGTTTTAACCCCGCGTTCGCGCAAACGAATATCCAAATCCGTCCCAGAAAAGGCAGAATAATGGCGTTTGTCCATCCAAAAGACACGGCTGTCTTCTTTGATGGTTGCATACACATTGGCTAATTGACCGTATAAATCACGCCCATCGGTTCCCTTGATATTGTGTGGTGGGAACAACTTGGTTTCTGGGTGAAAGACATCACCTTCATCGTGCCCATCAATGGCAAAAAAGATATAATCCCCTGCCTCATAGGCTTCCTTGGTGATGCGAGCAATAGCTTCTTCAATGGCTTGAGCAGGCTTTCCTGCCGTCAATTTTCCATCATCAGCGACAAAGTCTTTTGTGTAATCAATCGAAATTAAGGCTCTTGTCATTAATAGTTATATTCCTTTAATTTGTCAAAAATACCTTCATTGATGACTTTGAGATAAGTTCCCTTCATTCCCAATGAACGGCTTTCAATGATACCTGCAGACTCTAGCTTACGCAAGGCATTTACAATAACAGAACGGGTAATACCAATACGGTCTGCAATGACTGACGCCGTCAAACGACCTTCTGTACCATCCAATTCACCCAAAATGGCTGAAATAGCTTTCATTTCAGAATAAGATAAGGTGTTAATCGCCATGTTGATAGCGGTTTGTTTACGAATCGTTTCTTCTAGATTTTCTGTTTGAAGGTTGAGCAATTGAATCCCCACTACGGTTGAGGCAATTTCGACAAGAATCAAATCATCTTCTAAGAATTCTTTATCGTTACGCCAAATAATTAGCGTTCCAAGGCGCATACCGCCTCCGTATATTGGTGCAATGGTGGTTAGACCATCTGGGTAAATATCTTTTGATTCAACTGGGAAAATCGTTAATTCGTTATCGACAGATAGGTTTGCTTCTGTATCATAGACACGACTCGCCGCTTTTACATAGCCTTCTGGAAATTGTTTGGTTTCAAAAAATTCCTCAACACGGTCAGTATTGGTTTTATACTTCATTGCATAACCAAGAAGGGTTCCTCCTCCGTTGATGATACAAGCATTACAATCAATAATATCAGCTAATTTAGATGCCATAGCATTATAAGGTAATTCAGCATCCAAATGGTCCACTGACCGTTGTAGAATTGATGTAATTTTACGTGTTTTTTCTAATAAATTCGGCATGTTTTACTTCCTTTGCTTTAGTTGCGTTACAATTATATCAGAGGTGTTCTTATTTTGCAAATAATTATCTGAAAATTCCTTTATCTTCTGACTCTTCTCTTTTTTCTCAGCTTTTAAACCGCAAAAAATAAGGTTTTCTCCTTATAATTAAGGAAAAAACCTATACCTTTATTAGCGTCGGTATTGACTTAAGACGCGGGTTAATTTGGCTTGAACTTCTGCTAATTCTTCCACTCGTGGCAAATAAACGATACGGAAATGGTCAGGTTCGGTCCAGTTAAAGCCTTTACCTGGCACGAGCATGACTTTTTCTTGTTTGAGCAATTCCAAGCAGAATTGTTCGTCGTCATCGATGCGGTACATCTCGCGGTCAATTTTAGGGAAAATGTAGAGTCCAGCAGTTGGTTTGACCGCAGACAAGCCTGGAACTTCGTTGACAGCCTTGTAAATAAAGTTGCGTTGTTCGTAGATACGACCACCTGGCATCAATAATTCATCCACTGACTGATAACCGCCGAGTGACGTTTGCACCACGTGTTGCCCAAGAACATTGGCACATAGACGCATATTGGCTAACATATTAAGCCCTTCGATATAACCGCGTACATTGGCTTTTGGTCCTGAGAGCACCATCCACCCCACACGGAAACCACAGATGCGGTGTGATTTTGACAAACCATTCATTGAAACACAGAAAACATCTGGTGCCAAGCTAGCAATAGCCGTGTGTTTTTGCCCGTCCATCACAAGACGATCATAGATTTCATCCGCGAAAATAATCAAATCATTTTGGCGAGCAATTTCCACAATCTCTTTCAACAAGTCCTCAGAATACAAGGCTCCTGTTGGGTTGTTTGGGTTGATGACAACGATGGCTTTGGTATTTGATGTGATTTTTGATTTGATATCATCAATATCAGGATACCAATCGGCTTGTTCGTCACAACGGTAATGAACGGCATTTCCACCCGCCAAACTAATGCAAGCTGTCCACAAAGGGTAATCAGGCATTGGCACCAAGACCTCATCACCATCGTCCAAAAGAGCTTGTAAAGAGATGGAAATCATTTCAGAAACCCCATTGCCTAGGTAAATATCATCGATATCCACATGTGGAAAACCTTTTAGCTGACAGTATTGCATAATGGCTTTACGTGCCGAGAAAATCCCTTTACTGTCTGAATAGGCTTCACTATTACGGGCATTGACAATTAAATCGCGAATGACCTCGTCAGGGGCTGTAAATCCAAATTCTGCTGGATTCCCTGTGTTTAGACGGAGAATTTTTTCGCCATTTGCCATCATGCGATTGGCTTCGTCTAAAATGGGACCGCGAATATCATAAGCAACGTGTTCTAGCTTTGAAGATTTGTCAAATGTTTTCATAGAATTTACCTCGTTGCCAATATTATAAACTTTCCGCCTTAAATTTTCAATTCTCTAACGATTCTAAAGGTAAATTTTCTTGTGTGAAAAAGGCTCTGATAAACTCTGCTTTTTCTGAATGGTTTTCTGTTAAGATAAAAAGAATTCAGAAAAATACTCAAACGTTTTCAATTTCACATAAAAAGGAGTATAATGAATGTGAGGATATTCATAGTTTAGGCCATTTAGGTGCCTATTGTCCTGCATATCACTTTATATCTCATAGGAATGAGGGAAATGTTATCTTTTCATTCTTTGGTTAACATAATTAAGGAGGCAGTTATGTCACAACATTATGAACGAATTATGATTGCGGTTGATGGTTCTTACGAATCTGAGTTAGCTTTTGAAAAAGGGGTAAACGTTGCTTTGCGTAACAAGGCTGAATTGATCTTGACACACGTCATTGACACACGTGCCCTACAAAGCATTGCGACCTTTGACACTTACATCTACGAACAATTAGAAGAAGAAGCTAAGGGTGTTTTGGAAGGTTTTGAAAAGAAAGCCCATGAAAGAGGGATTGAAAAAGTCAAACAAGTCATTGAATTTGGTAATCCTAAGACCCTTCTTGCGCGTGATATTCCTGATAAAGAAAAGGTGGATTTGATTATGGTAGGGGCGACTGGTCTTAATACCTTTGAACGCTTGCTTATCGGTTCATCATCAGAATACATCATGCGCCATGCTAAAGTGGACTTGTTGGTCGTGCGTGATAGCCAAAAGACTTTCTAAAAGGACAACTGAACTCGGCCTAGTTTTTGCGACTAGGTCTTTTTGCATACGAAAAAACCAAGCTTAGGATGTCTTAGCTTGGTTATTTTTTTGGCGCTGAAAAGCGTGTTGAATTTGTCGATTTAATTTCCGATGAATGGTTGGTTCTGGTGCAAAACGTTCTTCCCAATCATCTGGTTTTAAAATTTTATGAGTGATAGGGTCAAAATGCGCCTTGCCGTCAGGGAAAACTTTGCCCATATTAGCCTCATGAACCGCGTCAAATAACGGTTTAGGGTCAACACCCATCAATACAAATGAACCATAGGTCAAATACAGCAAATCCGTCAAGGCATCCACTTGCCCAACCAAAGGCGTTTCATGGTGTTCCTTGCTTTCTACCTTGCGTGCCGCCTTGTCAATAGCCGCGTGCAATTTGACCAGCGAATCGTTAAAGATAGCCTCATCTCCATGACTAGCTGCATAGAGAAATTCCACGATTTCTTCGACCTTGAAATCCGAACGGTGATTAGCCTCTTCATTTTCATAGACTCTTGGCATTTCGCAGGTTGTGCCATCCATGACCTTGTGGAACATTTTCACCTTGTTGAAGTTTTCGTCTTGGCTATCAAAACTTTCTTCTTGCTCTAGATGAATCAAGCCAAAGTGAGCCAAAGCTTTTGAGATACCGTCGTTATTGTTGGTTTCTGTGGTGTAATGGGCAATGTCTTTGAGAGAAGCTTCCGCATTTCCCATCGCGACACCGATACCAACACCCGATAGCATTTCCTTATCATTGTCAGAATCGCCAAAGGCCATTACCTCAGACAAATCAAAGCCAAATTGCTTGCCTAAACGCTCAATGCCGTGTATTTTTGATTGGTTGTAAGAAATCAAATCCGCTGAATAAGGGCTGCTGCGCGTTACCTTAATCTGTGGAAAACGGTTCTGAATGTTTTCCGTTTCGTCCTCGGTCGCAATCAAAACCACCTGATAAATGGGCCGGCGCATCAAGGTCAGCAAGCCATTGACATTTTGCGGTTTGAAACGACGAATGAGGTGTTTAAAACTACGCTCGACTGCTTTTGCCCATTGCTTGGGAACAACCGAACTCACCACTTGCCCAAAACGGCTAGTCCCCATGTCAATAATACGCGAGCCAACCAAGCCCGAAGCTGTCCCCAAAGAAATCTCGCGACGCTTGTCATTGGCATAACGGATAATGCGGTAAACAGTGGACACAGACAAAGGATTTTGGTAAACCACCACATCACGCGTGAAAATATACTGCCCATTATAAGTCACTGCAAAATCCAAGCCCAGATTTTCAAGGTAAGGCTGCACAAAACTTGGTCCCCGACCTGTTGCCACGCCGACAAAAATTCCTTGTTCTTTTAAATTGTTAATGGCTTTTTTTGTGGATTGTTGGACGTTTTTTCGGTCGTTTAACAGGGTGCCATCAATATCAAAAAAGACTGCTTTTATCGCCAAATCAGTTTCTCGCTCTCCATCTTTATGTTAAAATAGATTATAACACATTTTTGAAGGAAGTTTTAGAACAATGAAAAAAATCCTTGTCTTGCACACAGGCGGTACAATTTCCATGCATGCTGATCAAGCGGGTAATGTTCGACCAGATACGGATAATCCTATGAATCATATTGGTGTCAGTCTTGATAACATCGAAGTGACAGCAATTGATTTTTTTAATATCCCAAGCCCACACATCACCCCTAAACACATGCTCCAGCTTTATCAAGAAATCAAGCAAAAAGCTGCGGATTTTGACGGAGTGGTCATTACCCACGGTACAGACACCTTGGAAGAAACGGCTTATTTCCTAGATACCATGGAAATTCCTAATATTCCTATCGTTATCACAGGCGCCATGCGCTCGTCAAACGAACTAGGAAGTGACGGGGTGTACAACTACCTCAGCGCCCTTCGTGTAGCCAGCCATGACGATGCTATTGGCAAGGGGGTACTGGTCGTGATGAACGATGAAATTCACGCTGCTAAATACGTGACCAAGACACACACGACCAACGTATCAACCTTCCAAACACCTATCCACGGCCCACTTGGCATTATCATGAAACACGATATTGTATTCTTTAAAATGGCCGATACGCGTGTTCGCTTTGATTTGACTGATATTTCAGGAACTGTGCCAATTGTCAAGGCCTATGCAGGGATGGGGGGAGATGGTATCATCAGTTTCCTTAACCCTGACAATGTTTGTGGAGTCGTGATTGAAGCCTTGGGAGCTGGTAATGTGCCACCACGCGCTGCCCAAGAAATCGTGCACCTCATCGAGCAAGATGTCCCAGTTGTCTTGGTATCACGTTGTTTCAATGGGATTGCGGAGCCTGTTTATGCCTACGAAGGCGGTGGCGTCCAACTCGCCCAAGCAGGGGTTATGTTTGTCAAGGAATTAAACGCTCAAAAAGCGCGCTTAAAACTCCTTATCGCTCTAAACGCTGGTTTGAAAGGGCAAGCCCTCAAAGACTACATTGAAGGTTAGGCCGCTTATCTTTTCAAAAAGACACTCAAAAAAGCTCAGCTTAAATCAAGCTGAGCTTTTTGCCATTCCATGGGCTTTGGTGTCTTATCATGGGTGTTGTTTTTCCGCTGCCCTTGTCATGTCAAAAAGGAGAGGTCAGCAACTCACCGACCGTAAGCAGGTCTAGGATGAATGGTTTTAGCAAAATATTTGTGATAAGTGACTCTTACTGTCATAAGCCTTCCCCCTCACTTCATTTGATGGTTTTATTATAAGGGAAAAAACTTAAGCATGGCTTGCAAAAAACTTGCACAAAGCTTAATCAAAGGTGTCCTTGTCTTTGAGATGGTCGGAAATCACCTGCCACCTAGCGTCTTTTTGCCAATTATCTTCCGCCACAATCTGGCTTGCCACCCGTCTGGCTTCCTCTAAAATGGGATAATCTTCCACGATATCCGCCACTTTAAATTCGGGAATACCTGATTGGCGAGTGCCAAAGATTTCACCTGAACCGCGCATTTTGAGGTCAGCTTCTGCTAATACAAAACCGTCCGTGGTTTCTGTCATGATTGTCATGCGCTCTTTTCCTGTGTCTGTTTTGGGATTGGCCACTAAGATGGCATAAGATTGCTTATCCCCACGGCCCACTCGTCCGCGTAGCTGGTGCAATTGGCTAAGCCCAAAACGGTCAGCATCCATAATCAACATGATAGTTGCATTGGGCACATTGACACCAACTTCAATGACGGTGGTTGACACCAAAATCTGACTTTTTTGCTGCTTGAAGTCTTGCATGATAGCATCCTTTTCTTCGTTTTTCATGCGACCATGCATGAGGGCAACTGTCGCAGTTCCTGCGAAATATTGGGACAATTCGTCGTGCAAAGCAACTGCATTTTTCAAATCCAAGGCCTCAGATTCTTCAATGAGAGGTGACACCACATAGGCTTGGGCACCTTTGGCTAACTCCTTTTTCATCCAATCCAAGACAGTAGGCAACTGCTCATGCTTGACCCAACGTGTGATAATAGGCTTTCGCCCCGCAGGCAATTCATCAATAATGGAAACGTCCATTTCCCCAAAAGCCGTAATAGCCAGCGTTCTGGGAATAGGCGTCGCGGTCATCATCAAAACGTCAGGGTTATTGCCTTTTTCACGGAAAATACGACGCTGATTGACACCAAAGCGGTGCTGCTCATCTGTAATAACCAAACCCAAGCGGTGATAGGTCACTGCGTCTTGAATCAAGGCGTGTGTTCCCACGACCATATCAATCGAGCCATCTGCCAACGCCGCGAGGGCTGTTTTTTTCGCAGCCGCCTTCATGCCTGACGTTAAAATCGCGATCGATAAGTCTGGAAACAATTGACGCAAACTTTCAAAATGTTGTTCCGCTAAAATTTCCGTGGGCACCATCAAGGCTGACTGAAAACCTGCGGTGTAGGCGGCATACATGGCAAGACTAGCCACAACAGTCTTTCCTGACCCCACGTCCCCTTGCAAAAGGCGATTCATGTGAGCACCTGAACGCATATCGGCTAAAATGGCCTCCAAACTGCGTTTTTGCCCACCTGTCAAGGCAAATGGCAGAGTAGCAATCTTTTCAGCCACTTTTTGAGCATCATAGGCAATCACCTGACCGTTGCTTTCTGCCTTATTATCCGCCTTTAGAACCTGCAAATTCATCTGAAAATAAAACAGTTCCTCAAACTTGATGCGGCGCAGGGCCTGTTTGTATTCGGCGATGTCTTTTGGAAAATGCATGGCAGCGGTGGCTTGAGCACGTCCTAACAGACGGTATTTGTCCAGAAGGACTTGGGGGAGATTTTCAGGTAACCAATTCAAAGCCCCCATATCAAAGGCTGACTGGATAGCCTTGACCAGTGTTTTTTGTGAAATGCCTTGAGCCACGCGGTAAACAGGTTGCATATCATCTGTGACCTGAGCCAAAATTTTCATTCCAGTCACCGTTGCTTTCAGGGCATCCCATTTTCCAAAAATAGCAATATCACTGCCCAAGGTCACCTTATCCGCTAAATAAGGTTGATTGAAAAAAGAAACAGCAACAACTGCTTCGCCCTGCCGAATTTTAAAGGACAGGCGATTACGTTTATATCCATAATACTGCACGTTCGCTGGTGTCACAACTGTTCCGACGATAACCGAACGATCCCCGTCAACCAACTCAGAAATGCGTTTGCTTTTAAAATCCTCATAACGAAAAGGGTAGTAGAGCAACAAGTCCTCAATCGTATAAATACCTAATTGCTGGCATTTTTCGGCTGTTTTGGCACCGATACCTTTTATTTCCACAATGGGTGATTGTAAGTTCATAAAACCTCACTTTGCTGCTTAATAGCAAAAAGAGATTCTAAATCGCTGCTTTTTCGTCACAGCGAAGTAGAATCCAATTTATTTTGAATACACACGAGGCACACGGTCACTTAATAGACAAAGCACTTCATAATTGATGGTACCACGTTTTTGGGCTAAATCCGTCGCAGTGATAACTTGGTCGCCGTCTTGTCCAATCAAAGTCACCTTGGTACCAATTGGAAGTTTTTCTGGCAAGCGAATAGTGATTTGGTCCATTGACACACGCCCAACGATTTCACACCATTCCCCATTGACCAACACATAAAAGCCTTGCAAATCACGGGTCCAGCCATCTGCATAACCAATCGGAACCGTCGCAATGTATTCATCCCCTTGAGCCACGTAAGTAGCCCCATAACCAACAGAATCACCAGCTGAAATTTGCTTCACATGTACCAAAGAAGATTCCAAGCTGAGAGCAGGTTTGATCGGATAAGGCAAGGCTAATTCCGTACCGCTTGGGTTAAGGCCGTACATCACAATGCCTAAACGCACCATGTTAAAAATGGTTTCGCTATGCCACAGACTCGTTGCCGAATTGCTGGCGTGAACAAGGGCTGGCGTTTCGCTCAAATGCGTAATCAAGTCTGTGAAAAAGGCTAGCTGTTGATTGAATTTAGTGTCGTCAGCTTCATCAGCCGTTGCAAAATGCGTGAAAATTCCTGCCACATGAGCGCCAGCTTTTTTCAAATCCGCCAACAAATGCTCTGCCTCATCCAGACTTCTCACACCAATCCGACCCATGCCAGAATCGACTTTCAAATGAACATCCAAGTCCGCCAAAGAGATGCCTTGCGCCAAGGCCATGTCCAACCATTCCTGACTAGCCACCGTCAAGGTCAAATGATGCTCGCGCGCGATTTCCACTTCTTCTGGCATAATAACTCCCAGAATCAAAATGGTCTTGTCAATGCCAGCTTCACGCAACTCCAGCGCTTCATCAATATTGGACACGCAAAAGCCATCCACCAAATGCGAAATCGCCTGCGCCACTTGCTTAGACCCATGCCCATAAGCATTAGCCTTTACCACCGCAAAAGTCTGCTTCCCTTGAGGGATATTAGCTTGCACACTTTCAATATTTTGGCAAATCGCTTCTAAATCAATTAAGGCCTTAGTCGGTCTATGTAAACTCGAAATCATGTCATTCCTCCAAAGATAATCATTTATGAGAAGTCGTCTAATGTGTGATTTCTAATCCTTTCAACCAGAATCATCCTCTAAGATAACACTGGCCTGGGCATAATCTCCCGAGTGAGAGATGGAAATAAAAGTCCTTCCCGAAAAAGGAGAGCGGGTAATCACCGGCGCTCCTTGGGAATTATTTAAAATTTCGATATCCTGAAATCGCAGTTTTCCAATGCCCGTCCCCATTGCCTTAGCAAAGGCTTCCTTTCCAGCCCAACGCCCTGCCAAAAAGGCCATTTGGCGTTTTAAGTTGGTATGTTCTGAAAAGCGCCTAAACTCCGCTTCTGTTAAAATGCGTTGAGCAAATTTGGGGTTCTTCTCATAAGCTTGTTGAATTGCGGAAATGTCTTGTAAATCAATACCATGCCCAATAATCATGTGACTCCCTTACCTCAGCTTATCCGCACCTGCTAACTCTCCTCAAAACTAAGGAGCTGAGAGAAATCCCCAGCTCCATTATATGTTAGTGATTAGAAGAGCAAGTCCTCATAGGAATCATGTCGCAATGTTTCATGAATTTCACGGATTAATTGTTCAGTTTTATCCCAGCCCAAACATGGGTCAGTGATGGATTTTCCAAAGACTTCTGGCGTGTCTTGACGACCGTCCTCAAGGTAAGACTCAATCATGAATCCACGCACATAAGCTTTGATTTTCTCATTCCAATCTCGATTGATTAGGGTTTGACGAACAATACGCACTTGTTCTAGGTAATTTTTCCCTGAATTGTCGTGGTTGGTGTCAATCACGATAAATGGATTTTGAAGTCCCATTTTTTCGTACAAGCTGATCGCTTTGAGCAAATCATCGTAGTAATAATTTGGCTCATTTTCACCGTGTTCGTTGGTTGCCCCGCGCAAGATAGCATGAGCTAACGGATTGCCGTCCGTTTCCACTTCAGCATTTTGGTAAATGAAATTTTGCACATTTTGCGCGGCATAAATACCATTAAACATAACCTGTAAGTTACCAGACGTTGGGTTTTTCATACCTGTCGCCGCATCAATTCCTGATGCTACAAAGCGGTGTTCTTGGTCTTCAACCGAACGCGCCCCAATAGCGTGGTAAGAAACCAAATCATCTACTAGCGGTAAATTAGCAGGGTAAAGCATTTCATCAGCCGTAGTCAAACCTGTTTCAGTAATCACGCGATAATGCAAGTGACGAACGGCTGCCACTCCATTAATCAAATCAGGTAATTTTGAGGTATCTGGCTGGTGCATCAAGCCCTTATAGCCGTCACCATTAGTACGTGGCTTAGCGGTATAAACACGCATCACAATAAAGATGCTATCTTTAACTTCTTCTTGCAATTTTGCCAGGCGGCGAGCGTATTCCAAAACAGCCTCTTCATTATCTGACGAACAAGGACCAATCACAAGAAGCAGGCGCTCATCTTCACCTCTGATGATACGAGCCAATTCCTCGTCACGCGCCTCTTTCTTTGCAAGAAAGTCTCCTTCTAATTTTGAGATGGCCTTAACTTTTGCAATGTCAAGCGTTGCACTTTTTTGATGTATTCCCATAATTATTCTCCTAATGTGCCGTAAATTTCACGGATTAATTGTTCCGTGTTGTCCCAACCAAGACAAGGGTCGGTGATTGATTTTCCGAAGATTTCTGGCGTATCTTGACGACCATCTTCAAGATAAGATTCAATCATGAAACCACGCACGTATTGCTTAATTTTAGCATTCCAATCACGATTGATTAGGGTTTGACGGACAATACGCACTTGTTCCAAATATTGCTTACCTGAGTTGTCATGGTTTGTGTCAATCACGATGAATGGGTTTTTAAGCCCTAATTTTTCATAGTGTTCGATGGTTTCAAGAACATTGTCATAGTAATAATTTGGGACGTTTTTACCATATTCGTTGGTTGCTCCTCGAAGAATAGCGTGTGCCATGGCATTTCCTGACGTTTCCACTTCTTCACCGTTGAATAGGAAAGATTGTTTGTTTTGAGCAGCGTAGATACCGTTGAACATAACGTTCAAATTACCAGATGTTGGGTTTTTCATTCCTGTTGGAACATCGATACCAGATGCTACAAAACGGTGTTGTTGGTCTTCAACAGAGCGTGCTCCAATCGCGATATAAGACACCAAGTCATCCACCAATGGAAGGTTTTCAGGATAAAGCATTTCATCAGCAGTTGTCAAGCCTGTTTCTGAAATCACGCGGTAGTGCAAGTTACGTACCGCTTTGATACCGTTAATCAAGCTTGGTGATTCTGATGTATCAGGTTGGTGCATCAAGCCTTTATAGCCATCCCCATTGGTACGTGGTTTGGCAGTATAGACACGCATCACCATAAAGACGCGGTCTTTCACTTCTTCTTGAAGTTTTGCCAAACGATGAGCGTATTCGAGAACAGCCTCTTCGTTATCTGATGAGCAAGGACCGATGACCAAAAGAACACGGTCATCTTCGCCTTTCATGATCGCTTCTAATTCGTGGTCACGCGCTTCTTTTCTCGCCAAAGCCTCACCAGTTAAGGCAGATTCTTCCTTTAGCGCATCGAAATCGATTTTTTTACTTGTTGCTTTAAATGACATGAATCATCCCCCTTAGTATCGAAAAGTTTAGATTTTTTCTATTATATCACTTTTGGCTCTGTTTTCAATCAACTTTTCTGAATTTTCAGTAGACAGTCTAAAATTGTTTGCGACCGTGACAGTTTTTGAATTTCTTACCTGAACCACATGGGCAAGGATCGTTACGTTTAACGTGAGAGAAATCAATATCTTGTGTCGCTTGGTTTGGTGTTTGCGCCGCAATATTCTTTTCAGCCATTGTTGTGGCGTTTTGTGACACACGTTCACGTTCTTGTTGGTGAATTTGTGCTTTCATCATGGTTCTTGTTACATCAAATTCAATCGCACCAATCATAGCTTGGAACATACGGAAACCTTCAGATTGATATTCCACCACAGGGTTATTTTGGGCATAACCACGCAAACCAACAGATTGACGCAATTGATCCAAAGCATCAATATGGTCTGTCCATTTATTGTCAACAACCATCAAAATAAGCACTTTTTGGAATTCTTTGACGGCATCAGGTGTTTTCAATTTAGCCATTTGCGCATCGTAAACGACCATCGCACGGTTAAAAAGTTCTTCTTTGATCTCATCAAAGCTCAAGTTTTCCAAATCAGATTGTTGGATAGATTGCTCATCAACTAGGTTGTTCTTAGCAAAATTCAAAATAGCGGCAAGTGCTTCGTCACGATCTGAATGGCTGTGTGCCTCAACAGTACGTTTGATGGTGCGTTTAATCATCGCTTTGATTTCAGGACCTAAATCACGGTCAGCTGTAATCACGTCACGACGTTCTGCATAAATGATTTCACGTTGTTCACGCATAACATCATCGTATTGCAAGACTTGTTTACGTGTATCGTAGTTGTTCCCTTCAACACGTTTTTGGGCAGATTCCACTTGACGTGTCAACATACGCGAACGAATAACCGCATCTTCTTCATCAAGATTCATACGGTCAAGGAAGGCCTTAATACGGTCTGAACCGAAACGACGCATCAAATCATCTTCAAGTGACAAGTAAAATTGTGATTCACCTGGGTCACCTTGACGTCCTGAACGTCCACGAAGCTGGTTATCAATACGACGGCTTTCATGACGTTCTGTTCCGATAACGCACAAACCACCCAATTCACGCACACCTTCACCAAGTTTAATATCGGTACCACGACCAGCCATGTTGGTTGCGATAGTGACTGCACCACGTTGACCAGCGTTCATGATGATTTGAGCTTCTTTAAAGTGGTTTTTCGCATTCAAAACTTCGTGTGGAATGCCTGCATCCACCAAGCGTTTTGAAATAATATCAGATGTTTCAACGGCAACTGTACCAACAAGAACAGGTTGTCCTTTAGCATGACGTGCCTTAACATCTTCAACCACTGCTTTGAACTTAGATTCCAAAGTTGGGTACAAGAGGTCTGGATGGTCAATACGAGCAACTGGTTTGTTCGTTGGTATCGGAATGATACGCATGTTGTACACTTCACGGAACTCTTCTTCTTCCGTTTTAGCGGTACCAGTCATTCCTGCCAATTTCTTATACATACGGAACATATTTTGGTAAGTAATTGAGGCACTTGTTTTTGATTCTTCTTGAATGCGGACGCCTTCTTTAGCTTCGATGGCTTGGTGCAATCCATCAGAGAAACGACGACCTTCCATCGTACGACCTGTAAATTGGTCAACGATTAGAATTTCACCTTCTTGGCTAACCACATAGTCAATATCCAAAATCATGATGTAGTTAGCGCGAAGAGCATTGTCGATATAGTGCGTCAAGGCAACATTTTCCAAATCGTAAAGATTGTCTAAGTGGAAGTATTCTTCTGCCTTGTCAATCCCGTAATCCGTCAAGCTAATGGTCTTAGTTGGCACATCGACGATGTAGTCTGTGCTTGTCAAAGTTTTAACAAAACGGTCCGCACGAATGTACAACTGACTCGTTTCTGAGCTAACTTGACCAGACACAATCAATGGTGTTCTAGCTTCGTCAATCAATACTGAGTCCACCTCGTCAATCAAGGCGAAGTTTAGCGGACGTTGTACCATGTCTTCCTGACGAACAACCATATTATCACGCAAGTAGTCAAAACCAACTTCTGAGTTGGTTGAATAAGTGATGTCACAGTTGTAAGCTTCACGTTTTTCAGATGATGATTTCGCTGACAAGTTGATACCAACAGAGAGTCCTAGCCAGCTGTACACTTCACCCATTTCTGTCGCGTCACGCGTTGATAGGTATTCGTTAACCGTAATAACGTGCACCCCTTCGCCAGAAATGGCGTTAAGGTAAACTGGCATAGTCGCTGTCAAGGTTTTCCCTTCACCAGTACGCATTTCAGGAACATCACCATTGTGCATCACGATACCACCCATAATTTGCACACGGTAAGGGAACAAGCCCAATACACGTTTGGCTGCTTCACGCACAACCGCGAAAGCTTCTGGCAACATCTGGTCGAGGGTTTCGCCGTCCTTGTAACGTTGTTTAAATTCAGGAGTCTTTGCTTTCAATTCGTCGTCTGACAAAGCTGCCATAGCGTCAGCATAAGACTCAACCTTTTTTGCTATTCTTTCTAATTTTCTTATTTCACCTTTATCGTTTTCGATAACAGTCCGTAGAATATTTGCCATTCCAATTCCTTTCGATAAACTTGTCAGCCCATTCTATCATAAAAACCCTTTAAATTCAAGAATTCAGCGTACTAGCATCTGCTCAATTGAGGGTGTTAGAAGCGTTTTTCAAACGCGCAAAAAGACTGAGGTAACGGCCCTCAGTCCTAACATTCTTATAAGAAATTAACGTTCTGATACTTTCTTAGCCAAAGCAAAATTACCTAGGGTTGCTGAGCCATTTTCGGCTACACCTGGTGTAACAATGTACTCTGCAACATCTGGAACAGGAACATAGCCATTTAACAGGGCGCTAAATTTATTACGAACGCGATGCAGCATATGCTCTTGTGCCATAACACCACCACCAAACACAATGACTTGTGGGCGATAAAGTAAAGTTGCTTGAACAGCCGCTTGGGCGATGTAGTAAGCTTGGACATCCCAAACTTCAGAATTGAGCTCAATCAATTCACCGCGAATACCTGTACGCCCTTCAAGCGAAGGACCTGCTGCCATACCTTCCAAACAGCCCTTGTGGAAAGGACAAGAACCTGTGTAGTCATTAGTAACATCTTGTGGGTGTGGCGCCACATAAACGTGACCCGCTTCGGTGTGTCCGATCCCACCAACAAATTCACCATTTTGGATAGCACCCGCTCCAATTCCTGTACCGATAGTGTAGTAAACAAGGCTCTTAACCCCTTTACGAACAAGGGTTTCACCATATGCAGAACTGTTAACATCGGTTGTAAAGTAAAAAGGTACTCTAAAATGTTTTGAAATCAATCCAACCAAGTCCACATTTGCCCAATGAGGTTTTGGCGTAGTCGTAATGTAGCCATAGGTTTCTGAATTTTCATCCACATCAATCGGACCAAAAGACCCAATAGCGACACCTGCTAAGTCTTCCTCAAAGCGCTTGAAAAAGGCAACCACTTTGTCAATGGTTTCATAAGGTGTAGTCGTTGGAAATTGCGCCTTTTCCACTACTTGAAATTGCTCATCACCGACAGCACAAACAAATTTCGTCCCGCCAGCTTCTACGCTACCGTATAATTTTGTCATGTTTTTTACCTCAATATATTATATTTTTTCGATTTGTCAGTGAAAGAGTGGTGACAATCACCTCTCTACTGAATCTTTTTTATTTAACGTCTAGCAAGTTATCCCCTTCACGGACGCTACCATCAGCGACTGGTGTTACTTCAGAGTAGTCAGCTGTATTTGTGATGATAATCATAGTCGTATCATCAAGTCCCGCGTCAGCGATTGCTTTGCTATCAAATGTTCCAAGAACATCGCCTTTTTTCACTTTTTGGTTAGCTGATACTTTTTGAGTAAAGCCTTTACCTTCCATTGACACGGTGTCAATACCAATGTGAATCAAAACTTCTGCTCCGTCGTCAGATTTAAGGCCGTAAGCATGACCTGTTTCAAAGGCAATTTGAACCGTACCATCAACTGGTGAGTAAACTGTGTCACCACTTGGTTTAACAGCAATCCCTTGACCCATTGCCCCAGATGAGAATACAGGGTCGTTAACAGATGCCAAGGCAACTGTTTCACCAGCTAATGGGCTAACAATTGTTTCTGCTACTGCTTGAGTGGTAGGAGCTTGACTTGGTGCTGCAGTTGTTGTTTCTGCTTGTTTAGCAGATTCTTGAGCCGCTTGTTCTGCAACTGCTTCTGCTTCGAAAAGACCTGCTTCTCTTGTTTTACCGTAGATGTAAGTCAAAGCAAAGGCAATGGCGAAGCTGATAAGTTCACAAAGAATGTAGAATGGAATAGATGTTGCTTTGATTGAAAGGAATCCAAGGAAACCTGCTGAACCAAGTGATACGGCAACAACTTTAAGCAATCCTGCTACTGCAGCTGCTACCCCTGAACCAATCAAGGCACAGAAGAATGGGAAACGGTATTTCAAGTTAACCCCGAACAAAGCAGGTTCGGTAATACCTAGAAGGGCTGATACCCCTGCAGATGAAGCAAGACCTTTTGTTTTAGAATTTTTCGTTAAGAACCAGATGGCAAATGTCGCCGCACCTTGGGCAACGTTGGCCATAGAAGATACTACGAAGATGAAATCTCCGTATCCAATACCTTCACGCCAAGCTGAAAGCAATTGTGTTTCGATAGCTGGGAAGGATTGGTGCAGACCTGTCATAACAATCAATGAGTAAGTACCACCAAAGATACCCATACCAATGAATCCAGTTGTGTTATACAACCATACAATCCCATCTGTGATTGCATTTGACAACATCAACATCACTGGACCAATGACTGTGAAGGTTACAAAACCTGTAATCATCACAGACAAGAGTGGTGTGAAGGTAAAGTCAACTGATGATGGCAAACGTTTGTGGAAGAATTTTTCTAAGACTGAAAGCAACCAAACTGCTGCCAAAACTGGAATAACTTGGTAAGCGTAGTTGGTTTGTGCTACATGGTAACCAAAGACATTCCAATATTCGCTAGCCCCACCAAGGTCTGGTGTGGTCATAATCATACCAATGGCAGCCCCTAGGAATTGGTTAGCACCAAAGCGTTTCGCAGCTGAGATTCCGACCAAGATAGGCAAGAACATAAATGGTGCAGCTGACATCAATTGAATCATTGCTGAGATACCCTCAATAGCAGGGTACATCTCTTCAAGTGATTTTGGTCCAAATAAGTCTGGTGAGGTTAAGAAGTTGCGCAATGCCATCAACAAACCACCTGCAACCAGGGCAGGAATAATTGGAACAAAAATGTCTGACAACAACTTAATCAAAGCCATGATTGGGTTAAATCGCCCATTGTTGTTAGCAATTTGTTTTAAATCATCTGTAGAAACTTCTGACAAACCTGTCTTTTTAATCAATTCGTCATACACGAAGTTGACATCCCCAGCACCGATGATAACTTGGTACTGACCGTCAATTTTGAAAGTTCCTTTAACATCTGGATTTTCATCCAATGCTTTTTGATCGACTTTGCTATCGTCTTTCAATACAAGACGAAGACGAGTCGCACAGTGGGCAGCTGCAACAAGATTATCTTTTCCGACCGCTGCAATAACGTCAGAAGCTACTTTTCCATAATCCATTACATTAACTCCTTTTGTCTATTTATTAAGTGTGTGAAAGCGTTTCACTTGTTTACGTTTACATTCTACCACATCTGTCAAAAATATGTCAAGCGTTTGATATATTTTTTTATTTTTTGCCAAAAACAATTGATTTTTAAATAGAAAACGTTTACTATATAGGTATAGATGGATTACTAAAAGGAGAAAGACCCCTATGGATTTACCTAAAGAAATACGATACCGAGCGTATTCCGACTGGAGTACCGAAGAAAGAGCTGCTATTGCAGAAAATGTCAACAAGTCACCTTGGCATGTCACTTATCACATTGAGCCAAAAACAGGCTTATTAAACGACCCAAACGGCTTTTCTTTTTTTAACGGCAAATACACCCTTTTCTACCAAAATTGGCCATTTGGCGCAGCTCATGGCTTGAAAGAATGGGTTCATACCGAGTCAGAAGATTTGGTGCATTTCCATACAACTGGCGCAGAATTGCTGCCTGACACCAAGCACGATAGCCACGGGGCTTATTCAGGTTCAGCCTACGAAATCGACGGCAAATTATTCCTATTTTACACAGGAAATGTCCGTGATAAAAACTGGGTACGTGACCCTTTGCAAATCGGGGCTTGGATGGACAAAGACCACAAGATCACCAAATGCAAAGACGTGCTTATTCAGCAGCCTAGCGACGTGACTGAACACTTCCGTGACCCACAAATTTTCAAATACGATGACCAATTTTATGCTATTGTTGGAGCTCAAAGTCCTGAAAAATCAGGCTTTATCAAGCTTTACAAAGCCCTTGACAACAACGTTGAAAACTGGGAAGAAGTGGGTAATCTTGACTTTGGCGGAACAGGGTCAGAATACATGATTGAATGTCCAAACCTTGTTTTTGTGGATGGAAAACCAGTCCTACTTTACTGTCCACAAGGTCTGGATAAGGCAGAATTGGATTACCAAAACATTTACCCAAATACCTACAAAGTGTGTCAAACGTTTGATACAAAGATCCCTAAATTGGTTGATCCATCAACAATCAACAACTTGGATTATGGATTTGAAGCTTACGCAACACAAGGGTTCAATGCGCCTGATGGACGTGCTTTGATTGTGAGTTGGATTGGATTGCCAGATATTGATTACCCAACTGACCAATACGACTACCAAGGGGCACTTAGCTTGGTCAAAGAATTGTCTATCAAAGACGGCAAACTCTACCAATACCCTGTCGAAGCCATTACAAGCCTGCGTTCAAGCTCAGAACCGCTTGCTGACAAAGCCGAAACAGCAAACATTTACGAATTAGAAGTTACTTTTGCTGCTGACCAAGTATCAGAATTATTACTATTCGCTGACGACAAAGGAAACGGCCTACGTTTGACTGTGGATACTGCCAACGGAAAAGTCATCCTTGATCGTAGCAAAGCTGGCGTGCAATACGCAACTGATTTTGGTCAAACCCGTGAATGTGACATTGAACCAACAGAAACCACTGCCAACATCTTCGTCGATCGTTCAATTGTTGAAATTTTCATTAACAAAGGAGAAAAAGTATTTACCAGCCGCGTCTTCCCAGAAGCAGGGCAAAGCGGTATTCAGCTCACAGCTGGGGAAACGACTGGAACATACTTTGAGTTAACAAAGTAACATGGTAGCAAAATTAACAGATGTCGCTGAATTAGCTGGTGTTAGTCCAACCACCGTGTCGCGTGTCATCAATAACAAAGGGTATTTATCTGAAAAAACCAAAAGCAAGGTTCAAAAAGCCATGCAAACCTTGGGTTACAAGCCCAACAACCTCGCTAGAGGTCTGCAAGGCAAGTCAGCCAAATTGATTGGGCTCATCTTTCCAAATATCAGCAATATTTTTTATGCCGAACTCATCGAACATTTGGAAATCGAGCTTTTCAAACGTGGCTACAAGACCATTATTTGCAACAGTCAAAACGACCCTGCAAAAGAAAAAGAATACCTCGAAATGCTTGAGGCTAATCAGGTAGACGGGATTATTTCATCTAGCCACAATCTTGGCATCAAGGACTACAATCGTGTTGAGGCACCCATTGTTTCTTTTGACCGCAATCTCGCGCCAAATATCCCGATTGTATCCTCTGATAATTTCGAGGGAGGAAAAATGGCCGCTAAAACCTTGCAAAAGAACGGTTGCCAGCAAATCATTATGATTACAGGAAATGACAATACGGACTCACCAACAGAACTGCGTGCCCTTGGCTTTTCTTTCCAAATTCCACAAGGAAAAATCTTCAAAGTGCCAAACAACCTCTCTAACATTCGCCGTGAAATGGAAATCAAGTCCATTATCGCCAACAACAAACCTGATGGGGTCTTCGTTTCTGATGATTTGACTGCAATTTTGACCATGAAAATTGCCAAGCAACTCAAACTTCAAGTACCTGAAGATTTGAAAATCATTGGCTATGACGGCACGACTTTCACCGAAAATTTCATTCCTGAACTTACCACGATTAAACAACCGATTGACGAAATTGCTAATTTAATTGTTGATGTTCTGATCAAAAAAATAAAGGGAGAAAAGACCAGCAAAGACTATGTTTTGCCGATTTCTTTACTCCCTGGTGGCAGTATTTAAAAAGCAAAAAAACAAGCTGAACAATCAGCTTGTTTTTTTACATTGTAATAAACTGGCTTAGCAAACCATTGACAAATTTTGCAGATGTGTTATCTGAATATTTCTTAGCAATTTCAATGATTTCATTGACAGCCACGCGACCTGGTGTTTCGTCAAAATACTTGATTTCAAACAAACCTAGGCGCAACAAAGTTTTATCCGTTAGGGTCAAGCGTTCCAAAGACCAACCTGCTTTTAAATGCTCTTCAATTTGCTGGTCAATGTCTGCTTGAAAGTCTTGCACACCTTTGACAAGGCTAAGGAGAAAGACAGGAATATCAACTGTCACTCCTTCATCATCAAGCATGGGTTTGTCGTAAATGTAGGCAAACTCCGCAGCTGACAAGACATCTCCCCCAAATTCTAGGCTAAACAGGGCTTGGAAAGCACGCTCACGAAGGTCACGTCTGGAATTGGTAAAATTATTAGTCATCCAAAAAATCCTCATCAAACAATGCTTTTAAGTCTGGTTTAGGAGTCTTTTCAGGAACAATGCCTTCTACATGAATGTTTACAGATGAGATGGTTACTTCTGCCATGTCATAAACGGCTGCTTTTACCGCTTTTTGGATAGCAATAGAAACAGCAGGGACATTGACACCGTATTGTAAATAGACATAAATATCCGCATTAACTGTTCCATCTTCTTCTGTTTTAAGATAGACACCTTTGCCCAAAACGGTTTTGCTAAAGCTATCTGTCACCGCTTTGTTACGAAGGGAGTGAACACCATCAACCTTAGTTGCAGCAATACCTGTAATGACTTCCAGTACACGTGGTGAAATGACGATATCACCAATATTTTCAGTTGTCATAAGCATTCCTTTCTAAATACATAAAGGTAAAAAAGTAAAGAGTACAAACTGCCTCTCTACTTACTTTACTGGCTATTACGCACGTGATACGTAAGTACCTTCTTGAGTGTTGATGACTAATTTTTGACCAACTTCAATAAAGTCTGGCACGTTAACCACAAGACCTGTTTCAAGAGTGGCTGGTTTACCTGAACCTGTAACAGTTGCTCCTTTGATTGAAGGTTGTGTGTCAGTAACGATCAATTCAACAGTTGTTGGAACAGTTACACCGATAACTTCTGTACCGTAGAATTGAATTTTAACTTCTGAGTTTTCAAGGATGTAAAGCAATTCTTCTTCAACGTTGGTTACTGGAATTTCGTATTGTTCGTAGCTTTCAGTATCCATGAAGTATGCGGTGTCATCCATTTTGTAAAGGTATTGGGCAGCACGCGTTTCAATGATTGCTTGTTCAAATTTTTCTTCTGGGCGGTAAGTCGTATCAAAAGTTGAACCAGAACGAACGTCGCGGAGTTTCATACGCATAACAGTGTTCCCTTTACCTGGTTTGTGGTGGCTTGCTTCAAGAACTTTGATAAGTTTGCCATCTGATGTTACGAAAGTCATACCTGCTCTAAGCTTACTTGCTTCAATCATTTATTCATTACCTCTTATAAATTAGTTATCGTCTTATTTTACCATAAAATAGAGCATGGCTCAAATGTTTTATAGGGGAATGTCTAGTCAAGGGCTTTAAGCATCTTTTCCCAAATGCACTTCTGGGATGTCATGCTGCACATAAGCCACGCCTTTTTGCTCCATCAGTTCAATGGCAAACGGATGCATGCGGTAAGCTGTCTTGTAGGTGATTTTCTTGACACCTGCTTGTAACAAGGCTTTGGTGCAGTTGATGCACGGAAAATGGGTCACATAGATTTCGGTACCTTTTGTAGAAATGCCTTCTTTGGCACATTGGATGAGGGCATTCATTTCGGCATGAACCGTGCGAATACAGTGCCCGTCCTCCATCTTATGCCCAACCTCATTGCAGTTATCAGTAGCAGACACCCCACCGTTGTATCCTGTGGCGATGATGCGGTTATCCTTGACCAATACAGCCCCAACAAAAGCACGGTCACAGGTGGAACGCTTGGAAATCAGCTCCGCATTTGCCATAAAATAATCTTGCCAAGAAAGTCTATTTGTCATCGTTTCTTCCTCTTATGCTTATCTAACGCTTGTACAGGCTCGTTTAAGGTAAGACAATCAATTCTTTTGGTGCCAAGGTCAAGACTTCGCAACCCTCTTCTGTGACGATAAGGTCATCTTCGATACGGACACCAAATGCATTGTCCAAATAAATGCCTGGCTCGTCTGTAATCACCATACCTGCTTCAACCACTTCTTCTGATTGACCAAAGTAAGGAATTTCATGGATATCCAGTCCGATACCATGACCAATACCGTGCGTGAAATAATCACCGTAACCCGCATTGGTAATCACATTACGCGCTGCCTTGTCGTAATCTTTACGAACCATACCTGCCTTAACCGAATCAATCACAGCTTGGTTCGCTTCCAAAACCAACTGGTAAACCTCACGCTCCTTGTCGCTAATGTCACCGATGTGAATGGTGCGTGTCATATCGCTAACGTAATGATTGTAGTAGCAACCAAAATCAAGCGTCAGCATATCGCCAGATTCAATGACCTTGTCACTCGCTACACCGTGTGGCATAGCAGAGCGTTTACCTGACGCTACGATGGTTTCAAAGGAAATACCTGATGCCCCATATTCACGCATCCGAAAATCAAGGAAATTGGCGACTTGCAATTCTGTCGTTTGCCCTGCCTTGATAAAGTCCAGCACATCTGTAAAGGCACGGTCAGAAATGGAACAAGCCTTACGGATGGTTGCCATTTCAGAAGCATCTTTAATCATGCGCAATGCTTCCATGAAGTTGGTTTGGGCTTGCAGATGATAACCTGCAAATACCGCTTGCAGATTTTGATAGTAGGCAAAAGACACTTGACTATCAAAGCCAATTCTTTCCAACTTATCTGCTTGGATAACCTTGGCAATCTCTTGCAGAGGGTCACGGCTTTCAATGATGTCAAATCCTTGTACGGATTGTTTCGCAATCAAGGTATAGCGGGCATCTGTCACAAACAAACAGCGTGTTTTAGAAATAAAAACCGTCGCTGACGTCCCCCAAAAACCAGTCATGTAGTAAATATTGTTTTGACCAGTCACCAAAAAACCATCCATACCAACTTTGTCCAACTTTTCTTCAAAACGTTTCAATCTTGTCAACATAGGACTCTCCTTTGCAAGTCTTTTCCCCATTATATCAAAATAAGTTAAAAGCGGATACAAGATTTCGGCATATCACGGAAAAAGCCTCTCCAAATGGCATATACCTTGGAAAAGCTTTCTTGATATTATGATAATTTGTCTTTCAAATATTGTCCTGTGTAAGAACCTTTGACTTTGGCGACTTCTTCAGGCGTACCTGTGGCAACGATTTGACCCCCGCCGACACCACCTTCTGGACCAAGGTCAATCAAGTAATCCGCCGTTTTAATGACATCTAAATTGTGTTCAATCACGATGACGGTATTGCCATCATCCACAAAACGTTGGAGAACTTGAAGCAAGCGTGCAATATCATCCGTATGTAAACCCGTGGTTGGCTCATCAAGAACATACAAACTCTTACCTGTTGAACGTTTGTGCAATTCACTTGCCAACTTCATGCGTTGGGCTTCCCCACCTGATAAAGTGGTTGCCGATTGTCCCAAAGTGATGTAGCCAAGCCCCACGTCTTTAATCGTTTGCAGTTTCCGAGCAATTTTAGGAATGGCTGCAAAGAATTCTACCGCGTCATTGACTGTCATTTCAAGAACTTCGGCAATATTTTTATCCTTGTAACGAACTTCTAGGGTTTCACTGTTGTAACGTGTCCCATGACAAACCTCACAAGGCACGTAAACATCAGGCAAGAAGTGCATTTCAATCTTGATAATCCCATCACCCGAGCAGGCTTCACAACGTCCACCCTTGATATTAAATGAGAACCGTCCTTTTTTGTAACCACGAATTTTGGCTTCGTTGGTTTGGGCAAATAAATCGCGAATATCATCAAATACACCTGTATAAGTAGCTGGGTTTGACCGCGGTGTTCTTCCGATAGGGCTTTGGTCAATGTCAATCAAGCGGTCAACGTATTCCACACCTTCTAGGGCACGGTGTTTGCCAGGTTTGGCAGCATTACGATTTAATTTTTGGGCGACAGCTTTTTTCAAAATGCCATTTACCAAGGTCGATTTTCCAGAACCTGACACACCTGTCACGGCAATAAAGGTTCCCAAAGGAAAATTAACGTCAATGTTTTTCAGGTTATTTTCACTAGCTCCCTTGATAGACAAGAAACGCCCATTGCCTTGACGGCGTTCTGTCGGCACAGGAATAGCTTTTTTCCCTGACAAATACAAGCCCGTGATGGAATTGGGGTCCTTGGCCACTTCTTCTGGGGTACCTGAAGCAACGATTTCACCGCCAAAGGCTCCTGCTCCTGGCCCCACATCAATCAACCAATCCGCCTGACGCATGGTGTCCTCATCGTGTTCCACAACAATCAAGGTATTGCCCAAATCACGCATTTTCTTCAAACTAGAAATCAAGCGGTCATTGTCCCTTTGGTGCAAGCCAATTGAAGGCTCGTCAAGAACGTAAAGCACACCAGAAAGGTTGGAACCAATTTGCGTTGCTAGGCGAATGCGTTGGCTTTCCCCACCAGACAAAGTCCCTGCCGAACGTGACAAGGTCAAATAATTCAAACCAACATTGTTTAAGAAAGTCAAACGGTCTTTGATTTCTTTTAAGATAGGTTTGGCAATGACACTTTCATTTTCAGAAAGTTCCAAGTGTTTCAAGTGTTCCAAATGGTCAGACACAGACAAATCAGACACTTGCCCAATGTTCAAGCCATCTTCACCACCCACGCGTACACTGAGGGCTTGCGGGTTCAAACGGTAACCATGACAAGCTGCACAGGTCAATTCGTTCATGTATTCTTTCATGACCTTGCGGGTGAAGTCACTATTGGTTTCATGGTAACGGCGGTTAACATTGTTGACAACCCCTTCAAAAGGAATATCAATGTTGCGTTCGCCACCAAAATCATTGACATAGTGAAAATGAAATTCACGCTCACCTGAACCATATAAGACAAGGTTCTGGTCGTCCTCGCTCAAATCCTCAAAAGGCGTATCCATATCCACGCCAAAGGCTTCCATAGCTTGCTCCAACATGGTTGGGTAATATTGTGACGAAATGGGATTCCACGGAGCGAGTGCCCCTTCACGCAGCGTCTTGTGACGGTCAGGCACCACCAAATCCACATCCACTTCTAATTTAATTCCTAAGCCATCACAGGTCGGACATGACCCAAAAGGCGCATTAAATGAAAAGAGGCGAGGTTCCAATTCTGGCACGGTAAACCCACAAACAGGGCAGGAATAATGTTCTGAAAAGAGCAATTCATTGCCATCCATAGTGTCAATGATGACATAACCATCAGCCAAACGAAGGGCTGATTCGACCGAATCAAACAAACGCGACCGAATGCCTTCTTTGTTAATCAAGCGATCCACAATGATTTCGATATTATGTTGCTTGTTCTTAGACAACTCAGGGACTTCTGAGACCTCGTAAACATCTCCATCGACTCTAGCACGCACATAACCATCCTTTTGAATGCGACTAAAAATGGTCTTGTGTTGCCCTTTTTTACGACGAACAATAGGTGCCAAAATCTGCATCCGTGTCCGCTCAGGCAAGGCTAGGACTTGATCCACGATTTGCTCAACAGACGAAGCCTTAATCGGTCCATGCCCATTGATACAATAAGGCGTCCCTACACGCGCGTACAACAAACGCAAATAATCATTGATTTCCGTTGTCGTTCCCACCGTTGAACGAGGGTTTTTACTGGTAGTTTTTTGGTCAATGGAAATGGCAGGGCTAAGCCCCTCAATCGAATCCACATCTGGTTTTTCCATGTTACCAAGAAACATACGGGCATAAGCTGACAAGCTTTCCACATAGCGGCGTTGCCCTTCTGCGTAAATCGTATCAAATGCCAAACTCGACTTTCCCGATCCAGACAAGCCTGTCACCACAACCAGCTTATCCCTAGGAATATCCACATTAACATTTTTCAAATTGTGGGCACGCGCCCCACGAATCGTTAGTTTTTCTTGCATATTTCTCAACCAGCAGTTCCAGTCCGCCGCCATATCTCAATAGTAGCGCACCTCTAATAAGAACTGATAATCCTTTCTAATTAGGCATTTCCACATGTTCCATCTTCATTATAACAAATTTTCTGTGACTTACTTTCCCAAAAAACTCCGAATTGTAGTATAATAGGAGAGTATGTAAATTTTCCTTTTTTCGTTATGAAAAACAGTGTCTTTTTACAGGCTAAAAATTTAGAACACGATTTGGCTGATAGTGAAAGAAATGTCAAATCCTGTATCTCAGGTAAAAAGGAGGGGTTGTTTTTATGGAACAAATGTTTCTATCAACAGCGTTAGAATTTAAAGAAATCAATACATTCGAGCCAGGCGCTTGGATTAACTTGGTTAACCCCTCCCAGGAAGAATCAGTGAGGCTGTCTGAACAGTTCAACATTGATATCACTGACCTACGTGCACCACTTGACCTCGAAGAAACCTCACGTATTGCCGTTGAGGACAACTACACTCTCATCATCGTTGACGTACCGACCTATGAAGAGAGGAACAACAAAAGTTACTACGTCACCATTCCTTTGGGAATTATCGTGACAGAAAATGCCGTTATTACGACTTGTCTGCAAGAGTTGACCCTTTTTGACAACTTTTTCAATCGCCGTGCGAAAAATTTCTACACTTTCATGAAAACACGCTTTGTTTTCCAATTGCTTTATCGCAATGCTGAGCTTTTCCTAACTGCTCTTCGTTCTATCGACCGCCAAAGCGACCGTATCGAAGCCGAACTGGAAAATGCCACACGCAATGAGCAACTCATCGACATGATGGAGTTGGAAAAATCTATCGTGTACTTGAAAGCGTCTCTAAAATTCAACGAGCGTATTGTCAAGAAACTCTCAAGCAGCAACAGTTCTTTGAAAAAGTACATTGAAGACGAAGATTTGCTGGAAGACACCTTGATTGAAACGCAACAGGCCATCGAAATGGCTGGCATTTACGAAAATGTCTTGAATGCCATGACCGAAACAACAGCCTCTATCATCAACAACAACCAGAACACCATCATGAAGACACTCGCCCTCATGACCATGATTTTGGATATTCCAACCGTAATCTTCTCAGCTTATGGTATGAACTTCCAAAACAACTGGCTACCGCTAAACGGTTTACCTCATGCCTTTTGGTACATCGTCTTTATCGCCGCTTCTATGAGTGCCGCTGTCGTGATTTACTTCTTTAGAAAGAAGTGGTTCTAATGAATGAATTGCCCCACACCCTCTTGTTAAATCCTAATCATTTGACGCAGGGTGTTTACTAGTTAGAGAAAGTAAATCATTTGTTTTCTCTAACTAGTAATTTCTCTTGATGTAAAGACATTACTGGATACACTTAATCATTTGTTATTTCAAAAAACAGGAGAATAGACCTAATGGATCTCAATCAGCTTACTAAAAAGAATCAAGAATTCATTCACATTGCTACCAATCAGTTGATTCGTGATGGCAAATCAGATGAGGAAATCAAAGCTATTTTAGCAGATGTTTTACCAACCATCGTTGAAAATCAGAAAAAAGGGATTACCGCCCGTTCACTTCTTGGCGCACCAACAACTTGGGCTGCTTCTTTCACAACACAAGAATCAGAAACCCAAGACGCTAACAAAAAGAAAAACGATAACCCTTGGTTGATGTGGTTGGATACATCACTATTATTCATCGGCGTCGTAGCCCTTTTAAATGCTGTTATGGCTTTCTTTAGCACGTCAGCAACAAGCTTTGGTTTGCTCTCACTTATCGCCCTTGGTTTTGGTGGTGGGGCTGCTATGTATGTCACTTACTACTTTATTTACCGCCACGCTGGCAAACCAAAAAGCGAGCGTCCTGGCTTTGGTAAAACCGTCCTTGTTATCGGACTTTCAATGATGGCTTGGGTATTGGTTTACACGGCAACAGCCTTCTTACCACTTGCCCTCAACCCACAATTGCCAGCAGTTGTCATGCTTATCATCGGAGCTGCTGCTCTACTTGGACGTCATTATCTTCAAAAACGCTACAACATCCTTAGCGCTATGACGCCACAAGCTTAACAGTCAAACCCCTCACTTTTAAAAAGTGAGAGGTTTTTTTGATGCTTTTGATCATACAAAAAACGACTTCACAAGGAAGTCGTTTTTAGCGTCATCACAACGAATTAGTCTTCGTTTACGAATGGCATAAGAGCCATAACGCGAGCGCGTTTGATAGCTGTTGTTACTTTACGTTGGTTTTTAGCTGATGTTCCAGTAACACGACGTGGAAGAATTTTACCACGTTCTGATACGAAACGGCTAAGAAGCTCAGTATCTTTGTAATCAACATATTCAATTTTGTTAGCTGCGATGTAATCAACTTTTTTACGGCGTTTGAATCCGCCACGACGTTGTTGAGCCATGTGTATTCTCCTTTATATTATAGTGTTTCAAGTCCGATAAACTTGGTCATTCCATACTTTAGAATGGAAGGTCGTCGTCTGAAATGTCCATTGGGTTTGAATTGCCAAATGGGCTTTCGTCGCGACCAAAATTTGGTGTTTGTTGTGAAGGTTGTGATGAAAAACCACTATCATGTGAATTATCCCCAAATGATGGTTGGTTATTGTAACCAGCATTGTAAGAACCACCTGATTGGCCTTCACGTGTAGCACGACTTTCCAAGATTTGGAAATTATCTGCAATTACTTCTGTTACGTAAACGCGTTGACCTTGTTGGTTTTCATAGTGACGGGTTTGAATACGTCCTGTAATACCAACCAATGTGCCTTTTTTAGCCCAATTAGACAGGTTTTCTGCTTGCTGACGCCAAATCACACAGTTGATAAAGTCAGCTTCGCGTTCACCATTTTGGTTTTTAAAGTTGCGGTTTACCGCTAGGGTAAAAGTCGCAACAGCTTGATTTGATGGGGTGTAACGAAGTTCTGCATCGCGGGTCATACGACCAACAAGTACTACATTATTTATCATAACACACCTTCTTACGCGTCAAGTTTAACAATCATGTGACGAAGAATGTCGCCGTTGATTTTTGAAAGACGGTCAAACTCGTTAAGAGCTTCAGCGTTTTCAGCTTCAACATTGACAATGTGGTAAAGTCCTTCACGGAAATCTTTGATTTCATATGCAAGACGACGTTTTTCCCAGTCTTTTGATTCTACAACAGTCGCACCGTTGTCAGTCAAGATAGAGTCAAAACGTGCTACCAAAGCATTTTTAGCTTCTTCTTCAATGTTTGGACGAATAATATAAAGAATTTCGTATTTAGCCATTGATATTTCCTCCTTTTGGTCTAATGACTCGCATCCTTGGACACGAGTAAGTGAGGCATACTCACAATAAATAATTATACTATATTATCCTAGAATGTGCAAGAGATTTATCTAAGGTCAAGTATTTCAAAACCGATACAAAGATTGAGGCAGGTAAAACAATGTTCATCACAAGTTTAGAAACATTCCCACCAAAGTCTGGTCCAAACCAGCCTTTTTCATTGAGGTAAAAACCTAGGGCAATGATAAAGATAATGGGTAAAATATTTTCAATTGATGTTAAAATACTCATCTCCTGATACCCCCTAAATTAGTAGTTAGGATACCATTTAATGTCTTGAACGGCTTTTTCCATATCACCGTCAACTTGTGCCAAACCTTCTTCTTGTGCTGTTTTGGCTACGGCATTGGCAACGTAGATAGAGAACTCTGTCAAGCGAGAAACTGGTGGCAAGACAGGTGCTCCTGGTTTACCTGAGTCAACCAAACCACTAAGTGAGTGAGCTGCTGCACCAATCATTTTATCAGTCAATAATTTTGCTTTAGAAGCCATAACCCCTAGACCAAGACCTGGGTAAATCAAGGCATTGTTAGCTTGACCGATTTGGTAACAAACACCTTTGTATTCTACATCTGCTACTGGAATACCAGTCGCAACGAAGGCTTTACCATCTGACCAACGAATCAAATCCTCAGCAGTTGCTTCAGCCAATTTAGTTGGGTTACTCAATGGGAAGATGATTGGGCGTTCTGTAAAGCTGCACATATCTTCAACGATTTCTTGTGTAAAGGTACCAGGTTGTGTTGACGTACCGACAAGAATAGTTGGTTTGATCGCTTTGACCACTTTTGAAAGTTCGGTTAATTCTTCGCTGTTTTCAAATTCTGAACGTTTACGTGCAAATGGTTTTTGTTCTGGTGTCAAATCATCCATGTCATCAGAGAGCAAACCTTGTTTATCTACCATGTAGAAACGACTGTAAGCTTCTTCTTCTGTAAGGCCTTGTTCCATCATTTCCAAAAGAACGCGGTGGGCAATACCTGCACCCGCTGTTCCTCCACCGAAGCAAAGGTAACGTTGGTCTGTTAATTTTTCACCAGTGATATCAAGCGCACCATAGATACCTGCTAGAGTAATGATACCAGTTCCTTGGATATCGTCGTTGAATGTTGGGATTTTATCTTTGTATTTGTTAAGGATAACAGACGCATTGCTACGTCCGAAATCTTCCCAGTGCAAGTACAAATCAGGGAACAAATCTTCAGCTTCTTTAACAAATTGGTCGATAAAGTCGTAGTAAGCTTCACCACGGATACGTTTGTGGCGATTTCCTAGATAAAATGGGTTGTTTAATAATTCTTCGCGGTCTGTACCAGCGTCAATGACAACTGGTAAAACCGTTTTAGGGTCAATACCTGCTGCTGTGTAAATCATCAATTTTCCGACTGAAATATCCACACCTTGTGTACCCCAGTCACCAATACCTAAAATACCTTCTGCATCGGTTACAACGATAAGGCGGATATTACGATCGCCTGCTGCATTTTTAAGGGTATCAAGAATGTCTTCAGGGTGTTCAACAGAAAGGAAAGCCGCATATTGCGGATCAACAAACAAATCACTGTATTGTTCGATAGATTCTGCAATAACTGGATCGTAAACAATTGGGTTAAATTCAACAACGTGTTCGTTAAACAAATAGTAGAACAAGGTTCTATTTGTGTTGAAAAATTCCATCAAGAAATGGCGTTTTTCCAAATCGATGATTTACGTTGATAGTGAGCATACGCTTGTTCTGCTTGTTCTTCTATGGTTTGAACTTTTGGAGGAAGTAAACCAACTAAACCAAGTTCTTTACGTTCTTCCAAAGTAAAAGCAGTTCCCTTATTCAAAAAAGGATCATTCAAAATGTCATGTCCTAACATAATAAATATCCTCTCTTTTAATAAATAAATTAGCAAACAAAATTACATAGGCATATTACAACTTTTCACATAAAAAGTAAAGACATAGGTTCTGATATTTTAAAAAAAACGTACCCACCTCTAAACTCTGCCCAACAGGCATAAGAGCAAGAGGTTGGATACGTTAATCTTGGTCTAGTGTGCGATTGTCAATACGGTAAATCGCTAATAAATCACAGGCTAACCATGATGATTTCATGTAACTAATGTAGCGTGGTTGCCATTCTGGTGCAAATTTTTGCTTGTATTTACGCAATCCTTCAAACGAGTAAAAACGTGACGTGAAGGAATAAACAAGGAAACCAATGCGTTCTTGGATAAAACTGTCTTTATTGATTCCCACATTTGATAGCGGCGCCATGCCCAAATCAAAGTAGCGGTAGCCTTCTTCCTTGTAGTGCAAGAAGAGAGAAATAAAGAGGTAATCCATAACGCCAGATGGGCTTTCTTCCTTGTCATAACGCATTAAATCAACGGTAACAACAGATTCTTCTTCAGCTAGGATAATGTTGGCAAAAGCCACGATTTTTCCTTTGTCATTACGTACCAAAGCTATCGGCGTCATTTGCAAGTAATCTTCCTTGAAAAAACCTAGTGAGAAGCCTTTTTCCTGACGGCCATCCAGCCACGAATCTGAAATGCTGCGAAGCTGTGTGATTAGCTCAGGCGCATAAGGCGGTTGGATAATATCAAATGTGAAGCCTTCTTTTTCCACAAAGTTAAGGGCACGGCGGAAGCTCTTGCTGCTTTTACCCGTCAAAGTGAAATCTTGCAGATGAACCAAAGCAGACTCCCCAAATTTCATGAATTCAAACCCACATTCATGCAGGTAGAGGGTCAATTCTTGACCGATTTCATAAAAGACTGGCGAATAATTGAGGTCCCTAGCTGCTCGGATAAAGGCGTTGATAGCAGGCTGGAAGTTGTCCTTATCGCCAATCGGCTCGCCCATCACCACGGCTTTGTTATTATCCAGTGAAAATTGAAGCACAACACTTGCTTCTGGTTTATTAGGGTACCAAAACAGCTGCTTGTCCCCCAAGAATGGTAAAAAGCTATCAGAGGTGTTGCCATGTGTGTCCAAAAACTGACGATAGGCTTCCGCATCGAAAGACTCGCCTAGTTTCTTAGAGCTCTTTCGCAAAAGGTGCACGATAATCGTGTAGCAAATACCCACGACAATAATCGTTCCAAGGAAAGAAATGGCAAATTTATTAAGCTGTAAAATTTCTTTGTGATGAATCAAATAATGCGGCATGCCTAGGAAAAGGTAGCTAATGATTAAGCCTAGAAAAATCACGCTATCTTTCAGCAAGGATTCCCAAGAATAAATCAAACGGTCAACAGTCAGGTTATTTTTGAAGAAAACCAATAACAGTAACAAGATAATCAAATAAAGCGACGTGAAATTGCTAAAGGATTTGGCATTTATCCAAATAAGCGACACGAAAATGAGCCCAATGCCAAAAGGCAGTGCTTGACGCACGCGCTCTAACAAAGAACGCCCTAAAAGAATGTAAAGACTTCCGATTAAGATACTTGGAAATTGCCAAATGAGGTTGGCATGAATAGGATTCATCTGTTTCAACCAGTGAATTTGATTGACCTTCTCTGGAATGGTAGCTGATAACACGAGGAAAATCCCAAACAAAACCACCAAACCATAAATCAAACGTCTTAGCAAAGTAACGGTTAATTCTTTTGGAATGCCTTTGTAGTGGTCGTTGATGGTTTTACCAAGATTTTTAACAAATAGCACCACCCCAAGGGCAAATGGCAAAATATCGTAAACCATACGGTAAAGCAAGGTCCACAAAATTACGTCAGTGCTGGCAAATCCCATCATGGTCAAAGCTGTCATCATAGTCAAATCAAAACTTCCGATTCCACCAGGAATGAAAGAAATCATCCCAAACAAAATGGCTAAGATGTAAGCTCCAGCAACTTGGACAATTGAAAAATGGAAGCCCATCAAATACCCAACTGCAAGGAATGACCCAACACAACCTGACCATTCCAAAACAGAAATCAAAGTTAATTCCAAACGCACCTTTCGCTCAACATTACCAAAAAAGGTGAGGTTTTCCCTTGATGATATCCACAAGACGACTGGGAAATAAAAGGCTGCTACCACAAAAATAATCAAAAAACGGTGTAGATAGGAGCCTTCTGTGAACAACCCTGCAAACAGCAAAATCACTGTGGATAAGACAGACAAACCAGAGCTAAAATAAGGGAGCAGACGGGACAAGACCTTGATGCTTTTCCCGTTGTCAATGCCGTCACTGTACAAGGCTAGACGCAAACCAACATCTATAATTCCACCAAAACCAATCATATTATTTATGGTGTTGATACTCCAACTATTTTCAATAATGTACTTTTTAGAGTGCGACGTCCCAAGCAAACGGTTGAAAATAACGTCATAACCAATCATCGGCATAACGGCCACTAAGCCAATCAAAATCATTAGAACGATATTGAAAGGGGGAATGCTAGCAAAGGCTGACTGTAAGGTCGGCCACGAAATGGTTTTAGACAATCGGAAAAATTCGACTAAAACCAAGATGAAAATCGATAAACTAAATCCTATTTTGATCTTGGATTCATTGGTTTTGAAAAAATTGATGACTTTCTTCATGCGTTCTTATTCTCCTCTAGTTGCGTCAAAAAGTGATTCACTTCCTTATTAAAACGTTTGGGACTGAGGTAAGCCATATTGTGCAGACGAAATGGTACTGAAACCAAATGACCATTACCAAGATGATTAGCAATTTCAAGCGAATGCTCATAAGAAATCAAGTCCCATCCACCAATCAAGACCAAGGATGGAACGGTAACACGAGCTAAATCATTCAGATGAATAGGCATATCCTCCATCATCAAACGCATATTTATCATATAATTTTCCAATTGTGGGAAATACGGCAACAATCGCTTCATCACACGGTACAAAACGTGTGTGGACAATCCAGCATACCATTTCTCACCATACAGGCGAATGTTTCCAGCATTTAAGACCAAACCTGTCACCAAGTCAGAGTATTTCAAAGCAATAGTCAAAGCCAAGTTTGCCCCGTCACTATAACCAATGAAAATAGCCTTGTCGATGCCCAATTCCTTCAGCGCATAAGCAATATCATCTGCCATCAAATCAAAGGAATTGACCGCCTTTTCATTAGTTGATTGCCCATGACCTCTGCTGTCAAACAAAACCAACTGGTATTTTTGAGAGAAATAAGGAATTTGTTTGCTAAAGTAATGGTAATTGCCGTTATTACCGTGTAAAAAGACTAAGGTTTCACCCTCACCGACAATCTGATAATGCAATTGTGAACCGTCAGGTAAAGGGATAAAGGTTTCTGATTCAGTATCCTTACTGGCATCTCTACGGCATTTGATAAGCAGCAACAAGCCAATGCTTAACAAAACAGGAAAGAGATAGGTTTTTGGAAAACCAATAAAAGAATAGACAATCATGCCTGCTGTTAGCGGTGCATTCATGGTAATTCCCAAGAAACTACAAGCAGCAACGGCTAGATAGATTTGAGATGGGTCATTAAAACCAAAAAGAGCAGCCACCAAGCACACCACCTCTCCAAAAGCAACTCCCAGTGAAATCGATGGCGTCATTGTCCCACCGTAAGACCCAAATCTCAAGCAAAGTAAGACAATGGCGTATTTACATGTAAATAAAACCAAGGCATCAGGCAAACTCAAGCTGTCAAATCCAGCTTGCACCAAAGGTGCCCCATTCCCCAGCAATTCTGGAAAACGATAACTTTGCACAGCAAGAAGGACAAAAACCAAAGGCAATTGCCATAAAATGCGACTATCTTTGGTGCGATTTTGGCTGGCGTGTTTACTAATACGGCTAAACAAACGCGCCACAGGTATGGTCGCAAAGGTTAAAATAACCGTCACCACAAAAGTCACCCAAGTCACAGGCTGAGGATTGACATGGTAAAGCGGTGCATCGCTAATTCTCAAGTGGGCAATAGCTGTCGCTCCATAAGTCGTGATGAAAGCCACCACCACATTTATAGCCGTCAAAGGAATGCCAAGCACTTCAAAGACAAATATCAAGCTGGCAAAAGGAATTTGGTAAATGGCTGCTAAACCTGCTGCCGCCGAACTCGCCACCAAAACCGAACGCTGGTCACTATCTAGCGGAATTTTTCTAACCAAATGCGTTGAGAACAAACTCCCTAATTCACGCGGAGCCACTTCTTTACCAACAGGCGCCCCCATACCAACCGTGATAACTTGCAAAAACAAATGCCCTAATTGTCGCCAAAAAGGGGGATATTCTTCTATTTCTGATTGAGGTGAAATTTGCTTTTTCAAAGGAATTAGACGTCTTCCTTGCCTCTGAAGAAAATACCACCCCAAAGCACTTAGCAAACCAGAAACCAAAACAATGCCGCTACGTTGCAGCGCTGGCACGGTGTGTAAAATGTCTTCCCAAAGAAAATCAAAAAGATCATGCAACACAATAGCACCTAAACCAACTAGAATAGCCATAACAAGCGCTAATAGTATTAGCCTAATCTTATTTCTACTCGTAAATACTGTATCCATACCTTCTTACCTTAAACCAATTGAAAAAGTTAGCTGTCCTTAACAAATCTGTTAGGTGTATCAGAAATATTCTAACATAAAAACGAACGAACTGCACCTTGTACTTGTCAAAGATCAGTTATTATCTCTATTATGGTATCACAAAAGCCCCGCAAAAGAAAAAGACTAGAACTGCTATTTTGCTTTTCTAGACTTTTCTTTGATAGCATCAAAAAAAGCACTCTAGAAAGTAGCTAGAATGCTCTTTAGTCAACGTTTTTAAGTTATTGTCATCAATAAGTGATTTTCACTATTGCTTTTTTAGGGTTATTTATATCTCATAGAGTTGTCATGGGAGTACACTAGAGTTAATTGTCACCGTTTTTATAACGGCCTACATTCATCTTCATCATATTGCACCTCCGTGGGTTCTTTCAAATCAGAAGCCTCATTTTACATTGGACTCACTCCTACTAATGTTTGTTAATCCGAAAAGAGCGATTGACTCGTCGCCACTTTGGCTTAACTTGCTCTACTTTAAAACTCCTAACATGAATTGCTTTCATATCTATCTTTTGTCTTATCAAACATGGAAGCAATATGATTAGAAGCCCTATCGATTACTATTGTTACTAGCGAAAAAGTCAACCGGTCGCTTTTTCCATCTAGCCGTATCTAATCGTCTGCTTCCAACACCATTTCTTCTAAAATATGGCACCACTCCCTTTAGAAATAACGTCGTTTTATGCCGTTATTGATCTCCATTCTTATAACGTCCTACATTAACCATCAACATAAGGCATCCCTCCAATGTACTTTGTTACAAGATTTCTCGTTTACGATTAGGGTGATTAATCACCATTTTTATAGCGTCCTAGGTTAAACCTCATATAGTCCACCACCTTCATAAGGTTATCCCTGCCTACCTAAATCCAAGTTGGAGACTAATCTCCGTTTTTATACCGAGCGACATGATGTTTCAACATAAGAATCATTACCTCCTTATCTTGTTTTATCTGTCATCCTTCTTTACACTTTTATTATAATGTAACCGATTACAATTGTCAAGAATTTTGCTGCTTTTTTTGTCTATTTTTTTCGATAAGTCGCTTTTGCTACTATCCGCCTAAAAACTTTGATACAATAAACGCATGATTGATTTAAAAGATTACGGTATTGAGATGTGGGAGGATGATACCATTTTGTCCTTTCGCCGCACTTTGTTGGCTTGGTACGACCAAGAAAAACGGGATTTGCCTTGGCGACGAACCAAGGACCCTTACGCGATTTGGGTGTCTGAAATCATGCTACAACAGACACAGGTCCGCACGGTTATTCCCTACTACAAGCGCTTTTTAGATTGGTTTCCCACCATTGAAAGTCTGGCAAACGCTCCTGAAGAAAAGCTCTTGAAGGCTTGGGAAGGACTGGGGTATTATTCTCGTGTCCGCAATATGCAAGCAGCTGCACAGGATATCATGACGCGATTTGGCGGGCAGTTTCCAGCCAACCACAAGAACATTCTTTCTTTGAAAGGAATTGGACCTTACACGTCTGGAGCTATTGCAAGTATTGCTTTTGGTCTGCCTGAACCAGCTGTGGATGGCAACGTGATGCGCGTGATGGCTAGGCTTTTTGAAATTAACTACGATATCGGTGACCCTAAAAATCGGAAGATTTTTCAAGCTGTGATGGAAAAACTCATTGACCCTGACCGTCCTGGGGACTTTAACCAAGCTTTGATGGATTTGGGAACCGACATTGAATCTGCCAAAAACCCACGACCACATGAATCACCAATTCGCTTTTTCTGTGCGGCTTACCTAAACGGTACCTATGACAAATACCCCATTAAATTGCCTAAGAAAAAGCCTAAACCGCTTGATTTGACTGCTTTTGTCATCCGAAATGCTGACGGGGAATTTCTCATGGAAAAAAACACCGAGGAACGATTGCTAGGAGGCTTTTGGTCTTTTCCTATCTTGGAAATGCCTGACCAACAAACTGATAAAAAGGCAGACTTTGAGGAAGGTTACCACATACACCCAACTTGGAGTACGGCCACTTTCACGCCTGTTAAACATACCTTTAGCCACCGAAAGTGGACCGTCACATTGATTGAAGGCACCGTCGCTTCACCACAATTGACGAAAGGCAAAGAACTGCGCTGGGTGAAAAAAGACGCTTTGAGCGACTATCCCATGGCAACCCCACAGAAAAAATTATTAGAAAACTATTTGACGTCTAAAAAGACCCAATAAACACAAAAAACCTCAACGCCAAGCGTTGAGGTGCATTAGGAGATTTATGGGAGTTCTAGGCTAGGATACCTATCACTCACCAAACAATAACTTCAATCAGTGATTAAAGCCACTGCTATGAAAAAGAAAGTTTATTAGGAATGATTATAGTATAAGCGGTCTAGCTTAATGAAACCTAAACGTTTACTTATAGAAACCGTAAAGCAAACCAATGGAGATTTAAAGATAGTTAAAATACGCCAAATCAACTGTCAGGGCATTAGCCGTCACAAACTGGTGCTTGCCATTAAACTGAGCAAAATGGGTTGCCGCTTGAATGCGATAAACCTTGGCAAATTCCTGATAAAGCACAGCATCCATCTCACTCACATTTAAGAAATAAACGGTTTGGTTCATCTGTCCCAAACGGTCCAAACCTCTTTGGGTTTCAGCCTGTTCCAAGCGTCCGATAAACAACAAAAACGTTTCTTTCATATCCATTTTATTAAGCAATTCATGCAAGGTGATGAATTGGATATTGTCAGAAATGCCTTTTTTATCACGGCAGAAAAACCATCTGCCTGCTAATGTCAATAACCCTAAAACAAGAAAAGCCCTCATATCATACCTCCCACTTATTTATTCGTAAACGAAATGACTTGTGGGGTGGAAATGAGGGATTTTTTTGAATGAAACTACTTAATCCATGACTAGCATTGATTTAATGGCTTTGCGGTCACGCATATCTTGATAGGCTTGGTTGATATCATCTAGAAAATAAGTGTGGGTAAAGACACGGCCTGGATTGATATCCCCGTCAAGAACTGCCTTGAGAAGAATTTGCTTATCGTAGGTTGTCACAGAAGCTGAACCACCACCGATGATAATGTTTTGTGAAAAGGTTGAACCAAGTGGACGATTATCGTAATGGGGCACACCCACAAAACCAACACGACCGCCGTTGTGGAGAACTCCCAGAGCTTGGTCAATAGCTGCTTCCGTACCAACACATTCTAGAGCAACATCCGCACCACCACCGAGAATGTTACGCACCTTGGCAATACCTTCTTCGCCACGTTCAGCAACGACAGCATTAGCACCTGAAGCCAAAGCCATTTGCTGACGGTCCTCATGTCGGCTCATCAAGATAATCTGAGAAGCCCCGCGCATTTTGGCCGCAATAACCGCACATTGACCAACGGCACCATCACCGATAACAACGACCTTGTCGCCTGGCTTAACGTCAGCAACACGCGCAGCATGATAACCTGTTGGCATAACATCAGCCAAAGTAAGGAGTGATTTCACCATACCTTCTGAATAATCAGACGGTTGCCCAGGGATTTTAATCAAAGCCCAGTTAGCATAGTGGAAGCGAACATATTCTGATTGGAAACCAGAAGACCAGTTTGTATAGCCAGGGTGGTTATCACACGTTCCGTCAAAACCAGCACGGCAAGCATCACATTCTCCACAACCGTGAGTAAATGGCACGATGACAAAATCACCAGGTTGAACAGTGGTAATGGCAGGGCCAACTTCTTCGACAATACCAAGCGCTTCATGACCTGAATTGACCGAATGCGCTGCTTTTTTATCTCCATTGGCATAAGCCCAGAGGTCAGAACCACACACGCAAGCACGAACGACTTTGATAATGACATCATCATCGGCTTGTAATTGTGGTTTTGGTACCTCTTCAATAGTCATCAGACCAGCTTTTTCAAAAATGGCAGTTTTCATTGTAAATACAGGCTTTGCTTGCCATCAACATGATGACAAGTGAGCCCCTCCTTTCTTAATATTGATATTGGGACAAAACGCTCACTTATCCGCGTCCCAAACGAGTAAGCGCCAAAAGTGTGAAAACACTTTCTATTTGATTGACACCGTTATTATAATCCTTTGAGTGCACTCTAAATCAAGCCATATGAACAAAAAAAGTCAGGAAAATCCCGACTTTTATGATTAGCTTAATTCTGCGACGATGTCTTTGATTTGTTCTTTGGTGTGAACCCCAGCTACTTGTTTAACCACTTTGCCATCTTTCTTGAATAACAAGGTTGGGATTGACATGATACCAAATTCTTGTGCGGTATTTGGGTTTTCGTCCACATCGATTTTAACGATTTTAAGAACATCTTCATCGATTTCTTCTGATAATTGGTCTAAAATTGGGGCTTGCATCAAGCATGGACCACACCAAGTTGCCCAAAAGTCCACTAGGACAAGCCCTTCGTTTGTTTCTGCTTCAAATGTTGCATCTGTCACGATATGTGCCATAATCTTACCGAGAACTGCCAAGACGTCAGTTCTTTTTTCCTTTTCTAATAGTCTATGTGCCTATTTTACGGGAAACTTTAGCGTTTGACAAGTAATTGCTACGTTTTCCGTGATATAATGCTATTATCATCTCAATTAAGGACAAACCATGAAAGATTACGCAGATTTTTACCAACGGCTAACGCAACCTATCCGAAAAAGACCCGCATCCATTCGCTGCTTACGCTTAAGCAATAGCCTCGTCACCAAGATAATGTACCTCATCTATCCTATCTTACTTATCTATCTTTGGTGGCAAGCTCCCAAGCGTCTAATGGCTTTTATCCTTATCCCAGCTATTGCTTTTGTGCTGGTGTCCGTCATTAGAAAACGCCTCAACGTCCCACGTCCCTACGAGGCATGGGCCATTACTCCTTTGATTGCTAAAAATACCAAGGGGCAATCTTTTCCAAGCCGTCACGTTTTTTCAGCGACCATTATCAGCATGGCTGTCTTACGACTGAATATCATCTTGGGCAGCATCTGCTTACTTCTGTCCCTCCTTTTAACTTTTTGCCGTGTGCTTGGGGGCGTCCACTATCCACGCGATGTCACGGCAGGTTTTCTCATCGGACTTGCTTGCGGGGCATTGCTCTTTCTTTTTTAATCATCACAAAATCTCCCTAGCGATGCCGTTAGAGAGATTTTTTTGTTTAACCTAAATTAGCAATGGTACAACCGCTACCGCCTGCGTTTTGCGGAGCGTATCCAAATGATTTCACGTGTTTGTTACGGCGAAGGTATTTGGTAACACCCTCACGGATAACACCCGTTCCGATACCGTGAATAATGTCCACCTGCGCCATATTATTAAGCAAGGCTTGGTCGATAAACTCATCCAATTCTTGCATGGCTTCTTCGTAACGTTTGCCTCGCAAATCCAATCTAGCACGCGGTCCTGTGCTTTTTTGGCTTTTCTTAACCACATTGACTTGTTTTTTCTTCGGTTTTTGAGCTTCCTCTTGGACTTTGACAAGGGTAAATTCGTCCTCTTTCAAAGTCATCTTAATCAAGCCAATCTGAGCTTCCCATTTGCCATCTTTGACTTTATTGGTCAAAGTCCCCCGTTGTCCGTAAGCCGTCACGATGATATCATCACCCACGCGCGGCGCGCGTAATTTCTTGGCTTTCTTGAGAACCTTATTTTTAGACAAATCAACCTCAGGTGCCAATTTTTTCAGCTGGCTTTTGGCTTCGATGACTTCGTGTGGTTTTAAGCGTGCTTTTTCATGCAGATTTTTGAGAATAGCTTCGCTTTCTGCCATCGCTTTGTCTACAATTTCCTGTGCTTTGACGCTGGCCTTTTCCAACTCCTTGTCCTTGGCGTGTGAAAATTCGTTGTAAAGCTTCTTGACAGCACGGTTGAATTTGAGATTTTCTTGCTCCACTTCTTTGATGTGGTCCAGGCGTTTGCGGCTTTCACGCGTCTGAGCTTCCAAACGTTCGATGATGCGGTTAACATCGGTATCTGAATCCGTCAATCGCTCTGCTTCATTGACAATAATTTCTGCCAAACCAAGACGGCGAGCAATTTCAAAGGCGTTTGAACGTCCAGGAACCCCTTGCATGAAATGGTAGGTTGGACTGAGTGTGTCCGTATCAAATTCCATGCTTGCATTTTCAACAAAATCCGTTTCGATGCCGTAGGCTTTTAACTCTGGATAGTGGGTGGTTGCCATGGTTTTGACTTCCAACAAACGCAAGTGCTCCAAAATCGCCATGGCTAGGCTAGCCCCTTCTTGTGGGTCCGTACCAGCACCCAATTCATCGACCAAAACAAGGCTATCTTTATCAGCTTGGTCTAAAATACTAACGATATTGGTCATGTGGCTTGAAAAGGTTGACAAGCTCTGCTCGATAGATTGCTCATCACCAATATCTGCAAAAATTTCCTTGAAAATAGCAACCTTGCTGCCTTTATCGGCTAAAATCGGCAAACCTGATTGTGCCATCAATTGTGCCAAGCCCAAGGTTTTCAACATAACTGTCTTACCACCTGTATTGGGACCCGTGATAACTATAATCGTCAATTCCTGCATAAAATGAAGGTCATTGGCAATAGGATTGAGCAAGAGTGGGTGACGGGCTTGCAAGAGTTGAACGGTCTTATCGCTTGATAATTGTGGCACCACAGCGCGACGCTCTTGCATAAATAAGAATTTGGCGCGCACAAAGTCCAAATGCCCTAGCACCCAAGCATTGTTGCGAATGATTTGGGTATGCGGGCGAAGCATATTGGACAATTCGCGTAAAATACGTGCCATTTCGTGGCGTTCGTCAGCGCGCAATTGTGTGATTTCTTCGTTTAATTGCACCACAGCGCGTGGCTCAATATAAACTGTGCTTCCAGATGCTGAAATATCATGCACAACCCCAGAAATACGGTTGCGGTAGGTATTTTTCACAGGCAAAACCGCACGGCCATTACGGCTAGCAAGCAAGGTTTCTGTCAAATGGTCAGCTTGTTTTTTCAAAATATCTTGCAAAATCTGACGCACACGACTCTCACTGTGATTGATTTGACGACGAATCCTGCCCAATTCAGCACTGGCGAAGTTTTCAATAAACCCGCCATCGTTGATAGCCTGTAAACTTCCCTGTAAACTTGGAAGCAGTTCAAGCTTATCAAATAAGGTATTTAGAGCTGTCAACTCGACATTTTCCAAATCATTGTAAAAATGTTTGACCTCTGCAGACACTTGCAAGACCTTCTTGATATCGATGATTTCTGAAATGTTAACATCTGCTTCTAATTCCAGACGGCGCATGCTCTCAGAAACATCACGCAAACTGCCCATACCAAAGGAATGATGTTCAATGAAAATCTGCTCCATATCTGACATTTCATCAAAAGAACGCAAGATACGGTCACCCTCTGTCATTGGTTCTAATTTGTGCAACTCCTCTTGCCCTTGCTCGGTTTGCAAGTAACCTTCGAAAAGTTGCTTGACTTTATCAAATTCTAACTGTTCTAAAATTCTTGTATTCATGCTTTCTTATCCTATAAAAATAAGGGCTAAAGCCCTTTGTTAATTCAAAACAGACCCTGCCCACAAATCTTTGATACTGTTGACAAATGGGTAAAAAGAGTCCACTAAAAATCGGACCAATCCACTGCCTGAGAGGGTATTTTGCACTAAACTCAATGGAACGGTTGCCAGCAAGGTCAAAACCAAGCTGAAAAACATCATCGTAACCAGCACCGAAAAAACACCGCTCACGACATTAGCACCAACATTGTCCCAACGATTAACAGGTGCCAAATGAACAAAGACACCCAGCAAACGAAAAGTCAGATAAGCTAGACTGTAAATAGCGGTAAAGGCAGCCCCTGCATAATAAACTTGGTCCAAATCAAAGAGAGGCACATCCCGCCAAAACGCCATGGTCGCGCCTTGAACCGCATTGGCATAGGGAAGCCACAAGGTCAGCTTATCTGCCAAGGATTGATAGAACTGCCCCGCAATAACAAGCGACAACACACTAGCCACAAGGTAGTAGGTTTGCAGAACAATTCCGCGCGCATACCCAATGTAAAACTGCCAAATAAAAACGATTAGAAGAATAGCAGATATCATACTTAATCCTCGTTAGCGTCTGATTTACTGGCTTTCTCCTTGATGTCAACAATCGTTTCCGAGCGAAGCGCCATTAACTCTTTCTCCATTTTTTCAACTTCTATTTCACGGCTAAGCTGAGTTGAAAGGGAATTGATAGCCATTAAAATAGCAACCATTTCATCATCAGCTTGGGGTAATTTTTCTTTAATAGCGGCGTATTTTTCTTTTGCAACTCTTTCGACTTCTTCCATAAAGAGATTATCTTGATTTGTCGTCAAGGTAATTGTCTTTTCTCCAAAAACAAACTTATACCGATTTTTACTTTTCATATAGTCACCTCCTTGACATTATACCGTAAAATAGCCATTTCGTAAAATACTAGGAGAAAAAACAAGACTTTGGCTATCTATTTGAGCATAGCCTTTGGTTTTATGATAAAATGGGACTATGAGTACAGTTGTTATAACTTTAAAAGGGGCAGCTTTGCAGAAACTTATAAAAACATTTAATAGCCAGCAAGTTGCCAGTAAAAATCCCTATATCACATTTGCAGCCAAAGTAGATAAGGTGATGATTTCAGTTTACACGTCAGGAAAGGTCGTCTTTCAAGGTGAAAAAGCTGAGGAAGTCGCTAAATATTTTGGCTATCAAGCGCCTGACGCATCCATCCAAACAGCACCCGCAGGGCAAAAACTAGCCCTCATCGGGTCAGATGAGGTGGGCAACGGTTCTTACTTTGGGGGCTTGGCAGTTGTGGCTAGTTTTGTCACTCCTGACAAACACGCCCTGCTTAGAAAACTAGGAGTGGATGACTCCAAACGATTGACCGATGCCAATATTCGCAAAATCGCTCCTATTCTCAAGCAAGAAATTCCCCACCGCGCTCTCCTCCTATCTCCTAAAAAATACAATCAGGTCGTGGGAGCTGGCAAACAGTACAATGCTGTTTCTGTCAAGGTAGCTTTACACAATCAAGCTATTTATTTACTACTAAAAGATGGCTTCAAACCGCAAAAAATCGTCATCGATGCTTTTACCAGCCAACAAAACTATCAAAAATATGTCAAGCAAGAAGTCAACCAATTTGACAATCCCTTGACACTAGAAGAAAAGGCTGAAGGCGAGTATTTGGCGGTGGCGGTCAGCTCGATTATTGCAAGAGATTTATTTTTGGACTATTTAGACCAGCTCAGCCAAAAAATCGGCTATCCCTTGCCAAGTGGGGCAGGGCAAAAGTCCGACTTTATTGCCAGTCAGATCTTAAAAACGCATGGAATGGCTGGTTTAGCAGAAACAGCTAAACTGCATTTTGCAAATACAAAAAAAGCTCAAGAGCTATTACGGAAAGGAAATTGAGGAAGCATTATGAAATTTCTTAAAGAATGGGGACCTTTTATCCTCTTTGTTTTGGTGCTAGGTCTTAGTCGCTTATTCCTTTGGCAGCCTGTCAAAGTCGATGGGCACTCAATGGACCCAACCTTAGCAGATGGAGAACGCTTGATTGTCCTTGACCACACGAAAATCAACCGTTTTGATATTGTTGTGGCTAAGGAAACTGAGGACGGACAAACCAAGGAAATCGTTAAACGTGTCATCGGGATGCCTGGTGATACGATCACTTACAATGATGACACGCTTTACATCAACGGTAAAGAAGTCGATGAAAAATACCTTGATGAGTACAAACAAGCCTTTGATGACGACCAACTCCAAGACATTTATGCCTATAATTCGCTCTTCCAAGAGTTGGCTGAGAAAGCAGACGCCTTTACTACGGATAGCGATGGCAATACTGAATTTACCGTTAAAGTGCCAAAAGGCGAGTACTATCTCATGGGAGATGACCGCATCGTATCGAAAGACAGCCGTGAAGTCGGAACTTTTCCGAAATCATCCATTGTTGGCGAAGTCAAATTCCGCTTCTGGCCACTTTCAAAAATCGGATTTATTGAATAAACGCACAAGGCTAGAAAAAACTCTAGCCTTGTTTTTGTTTTTCCTTTAACAAAGAAATGGTATAATAAAGCCATTCTGAACAAGCAAATGACACTAAAACAAAAATAATGAGGACAGACTTTTCATGGAATACTTTTTTTCTGGCACGGTTGAGCGAGTCATTTTCGAAAATGCTAGCAACTTTTTTAGGATTGTCTTGATGAGTATCGAGGATACCGATGCGGATTTTGATGAACCTGAGATTATCGTGACGGGGACGATGGCTGATATTGCTGAAGGCGAGGACTACACCTTTTGGGGCGAGTTAACCCAGCACCCAAAATACGGGGAGCAACTAAAGGCCTCACGTTACGAGCGTGCCAAACCCACTTCTTCTGGCTTGATCAAATACTTCTCAAGTGCCCAATTTAAAGGCATTGGCCGAAAAACGGCTGAGAAGATTGTGCAACTTTACGGTGACAATACCATTGATCATATCTTGGACGACCCTAGCCGATTAGACAACATTGCTGGTTTGTCTAAGGAAACCAAGGACCGTTTTTTAGCTCGTCTAAAACTGCATTATGGAACAGAGCAGATTTTAGCCAAACTGGCCGAATACGGCTTAACCAATCGTGTTGCCGTTGATATTTTCAATCATTATAAAGAAGACAGTTTGGAAATTATCCAAGAAAATCCCTACCAACTGGTTGAGGATATTCAAGGAGTTGGTTTTAAGATTGCAGATCAACTGGCAGAAGAATTGGGTATTGAGGCAAACGCACCACAACGTTTTCGAGCAGCACTTGTGCACACCCTTTTTGAAACTTCTATGGAACGAGGCGACACCTATGTGGAAGCACGAGATTTGTTAGAGCAAGCCATTACCACTCTCGAAGAAGCACGCCCTGTCGAATTGGACCCCGCAGCTGTCGCTCAAGAATTGTCAACACTCATCACAGAAGACAAGGTGCAAAACATTAGCACCAAGATTTTTGACAGTAGCCTTTTTTATGCCGAAGCTGGTATTAAAAAGCATCTGACACGTATCCTTGACACCCCTTTGGAAAATACTTTTTCGGACGATGACATTCAAGAAGAAATCGCAGCTGTTGAGGAAGATTTTGCTATTTCTTATGACCAAGTCCAACGCAAGGCTATTCAAGAAGCTTTGCAAAGCAAGGTATTTATCTTGACAGGTGGGCCAGGGACTGGAAAAACCACGGTTATCAACGGCTTGATTGCTGCTTATGCGCAGCTCCACCGCATTGACCTCAATAAAACAGACATTCCTATTATCTTAGCAGCACCGACAGGACGAGCCGCACGACGAATGAATGAATTAACTGACCTCCCCAGTGCAACCATTCACCGTCACTTAGGCTTAAATGGTGACAACGACTACCAAGCCATGGACGATTATTTGGATTGTGATTTGATTATCATTGACGAATTTTCTATGGTGGACACTTGGCTAGCTAATCAACTCTTTAGTGCCATTGCTTCAACAACTCAGGTCATTATCGTTGGGGATAGCGACCAGCTACCGTCTGTTGGTCCAGGACAAGTGCTTTCTGACTTGTTAAAAATTGACACACTCCCCCAACTTGCCCTCACCAAAATCTTTAGACAATCTGAGGATTCGACCATTGTCACGCTTGCTAACCAAATGCGACAAGGCCAATTGCCTGCCGATTTCACACAAAAAAAGCCTGACCGCTCTTATTTTGAAGCCAGTGCTACCTACATTCCTGATATGATTGCCAAGATTGTCCAATCTGCTGTTAAAAGTGGTATCAACCCGCAGGAAATTCAGATTTTAGCACCCATGTACCGTGGTGCCGCAGGGATTAACCGTCTCAACACCATTATCCAAGACTTGCTCAATCCCTTGGACAATCAGCAAGATTTTGCGTTTGGTGAGATGAGTTTTCGTAAAGGAGATAAAATTCTCCACCTTATTAACGATGCCGAGCTAAATGTCTTTAATGGCGACATCGGCTACATCACAGATTTAATTCCCGCCAAATACACCGAATCCAAGCAAGACGAACTCTATTTGTCCTTTGACGGTAATGAGGTCATTTACCCTCGCAACGAATGGCACAAAATCACCCTTGCCTACGCCATGTCTATCCACAAATCGCAAGGGAGTGAATTTCAGGTGGTTATTTTGCCAATTACACATCAAAGTCGCCGCCTCCTACAACGCAACCTCATCTACACCGCCATTACACGTTCCAAGAGTAAATTGGTGATGCTAGGAGAACTTGCCGCCTTTGATTATGCCATCAAAAATGAAGGTGATAAGCGCAAAACTTATCTTGTGCAGCGTTTTAGCAACGATAATCTAGCGCAAGAAACAGCTGAAAAACAGGTAGAAACACCACAAGAAACAGCTACACCCGAAAATCAAAATTACCAAAATGTCGCTGTTCCCGCAGACACCGCTGTCGAAGAACAGATTCAGTTAACCTTGGACATTGACAACCAAGTGGAGCAAGAAACTCAAGCCTATCGCCTGACAGAGGAAAATATCCCTTTCATCGACCCCATGATTGGCTTGACAACAGCCGACATCGAACGTTTTTTCAAATCCTAACACTAACCCCCAGACCTACTTTCGGCTGGGGGTTATCTCATGAACTCTCATGACTTGGCAGAAGGCTATTTACAACGCTTCAATTTATGGTATAATAATTTGTATTATGACATTAGTATAATTTGATATTTTGGAGGTTTGGTATGGCTTCTTATGAAAAATTACGTCAGTCCTTGCGTTCTTGGACATTGTTCATCGCTTGGATAAATGTACTCGCCGCTATCGGCAAGATTTCAGGTATTGTCAGCTACTTTGCCATCAGCAATAATTTAGATGAACTAAAGAAAACTGTGGATACTGAGGTTTATCAAACCCTGGTCGCTGCAAGTAATATTTGGTATCCCATTATCTACATCGTTGCTTTGGTGACTAACGTTGTTGTGGCTTATCTGGCTTTTAGGAACCTTGCCAAAATCAAAGAAAACGTACCTAGCTTGATGCCTTACCGTATTGCCTTGGGCTACACTGTTGTCTATAACGTTGCTATTATCATCTTAGCAGTTGTCTTGGGGGATTCACTTAGCATCACACTCTTTTTATTTCCTATTATCTTCTTGGTGCTTTATGGCTATGTTTACAACAAAGCTATCCAACTCTTGTACCGCGACGACGCAGTTGAAGTCAACTAAGTACATCACACCATCAGAAAAGCCACTGCTATTAAGTGGCTTTTTTCTATTTAAAGATGGAGGGCAATGGACTCGCTTGTATTTTCTAGTTGAGTTGCCGTGACACCTAAAAGACGTATGCCTTTTGAAGACTCTTCCAGCTGGTCAAAAATAGCTTGAGCCATTTGACTAATCGTTTTGGCATCATCTGTCGCCACGTCCAGCGTCATGCGTTTGGTCAAGGTCGAAAAATCTGAATAACGCACTTTTAAGACAATCACGCGCCCCAATTTTTGATTTTTCTTGAGGTTGTCAGACACGCGCTGCGCATTTTTGGCAATCTCTGAGCGAATACTGGCTTCATCATACAACAATTTGCCATAGGTTTTCTCACTCCCAACCGATTTGCGAATGCGATTGGGTTGCACAGGTGCATTGGAAATGCCTCTTGCTTTTCGATACAAATCGTAGCCAAAACGCCCAAAAAGGTCAATCAAGGTCATCTCAGACAAGCCCAGCAAATCCTCGCCCGTGTAAACGCCCATGTGATGGAGCTTATCCACCGAACGCTTCCCCACACCATGAAATTTTTCAATAGGCAACTGTTTTAGAAAATCTTGAGCATCTTCTGGCAAAATCAAGGTCAATCCCCTTGGTTTTTCAAAATCCGATGCCAATTTAGCCAAGAATTTATTATAAGACACCCCAGCCGAACACGTTAAACCAAGCTCTTGCCAAATGTCATACTGAATCATTTTAGCAATCTTAACCGCTGACTTGATGTTCAGTCTATTATGCGTCACATCCAGATAAGCCTCATCAATCGACATAGGCTCTACCAAATCCGTGTAACGCTTAAAAATAGCCCGAATCTGCAGCCCAATTTGACGGTATTTGTGATGATTACCAGAAATAAAAATGGCTTGCGGGCAACGCTCGTAAGCTTCTTTTGAGGACATGGCAGAATGCACGCCAAACGTTCTAGCCTCGTAATTACAAGTTGACACGACCCCACGACCGCCTGTTTTCCTAGGGTCTGCCCCAATAATGACAGGGTGCCCCTTCAAATTAGGATTATCACGCTCCTCCACCGAAGCAAAAAAAGCGTCCATATCAACATGAATAATTTTTCGAGATGTGTCATTAATTAAAGGGAAAATCAGCATTAAGGTATCCTTTCTCCATTTATTATACCAATTTTTAGGTTTTTTCGGTTATTTTAGCTTTTTTAGTACAGTTTATTCGTATTATTCAACTGTACTAGTAAAGATTCTCACATAATTCGCTGATCTCCCCTTTGGAAAACGCTTACCATATGTTAAACTATATTTGTAAATGTAACAGATAACTTGTTACTAGAATTTAAGGAGATCTCTTATTATGGCGACTGTTAAGACTACTACAGATGTTTTTGAAAAAGCTTGGGAAGGCTTTAAAGGTACTGACTGGAAAGAAAAAGCTAGTATTTCTCGTTTCGTACAAGCCAACTATACCCCATATGATGGTGACGAAAGTTTCTTGGCACCTGCGACTGAACGTTCACTCAAAGTGAAAAAAATCGTTGAAGAAACAAAAGCACATTACGAAGAAACGCGTTTCCCAATGGATACACGTCCAACATCAATCGCTGATATCCCTGCTGGATACATCTCAAAAGAAGATGAGTTGATTTACGGTATTCAAAACGACGAGTTATTCAAATTAAACTTCATGCCTAAAGGCGGTATCCGCATGGCAGAAACAGCTCTTAAAGAACACGGTTATGAACCAGACCCAGCTGTTCATGAAATTTTCACAAAACACGTGACAACTGTAAACGATGGTATCTTCCGTGCTTACACATCTAATATCCGCCGTGCCCGTCACGCCCACACTGTAACTGGACTTCCTGATGCATACTCTCGTGGTCGTATCATCGGTGTTTACGCACGTCTTGCCCTCTACGGAGCAGACTACTTGATGAAAGAAAAAGCAAACGACTGGAACGCGATTACAGAAATTGATGAAGAATCAATTCGCCTTCGTGAAGAAGTTAACTTGCAATACCAAGCCCTTGGTGAAGTCATTAAATTGGGTGACCTTTACGGTGTCGATGTTCGCCGACCTGCGATGAACGTCAAAGAAGCTATCCAATGGACAAACATTGCTTTCATGGCTGTTTGTCGTGTGATTAACGGTGCGGCTACTTCTCTTGGACGTGTGCCCATCGTTCTTGATATTTACGCAGAACGTGACCTTGCTCGTGGTACATTTACAGAATCTGAAATCCAAGAATTTGTTGATGATTTCGTATTGAAACTTCGTACCGTAAAATTTGCTCGTACCAAAGCTTATGACGAACTTTACTCTGGTGACCCAACATTCATCACAACTTCTATGGCTGGTATGGGTGCTGACGGACGCCACCGTGTTACAAAAATGGACTACCGTTTCTTGAACACTCTTGATAACATCGGTAACGCTCCAGAACCAAACTTGACTGTTCTTTGGACAGATAAATTGCCATACGCTTTCCGTCGCTACTGCATGAAGATGTCACACAAACACTCTTCTATCCAATACGAAGGTGTGACAACAATGGCAAAAGACGGATATGGTGAAATGTCATGTATCTCATGCTGTGTGTCACCACTTGACCCAGAAAACGAAGAACAACGCCACAACATCCAATACTTCGGCGCACGTGTAAACGTCCTTAAAGCCCTTCTTACTGGTCTAAACGGCGGTTACGACGATGTTCACAAAGATTACAAAGTCTTTGATATCGAACCAGTTCGCGATGATGTGCTTGATTTTGACACTGTCAAAGCCAACTTTGAAAAATCACTTGACTGGTTGACAGATACTTACGTAGATGCCCTTAACATCATTCACTACATGACTGATAAATACAACTACGAAGCTGTTCAAATGGCATTCTTGCCAACAAAACAACGTGCTAACATGGGATTCGGTATCTGTGGTTTCGCTAATACTGTCGATACCTTGTCAGCTATCAAATACGCAACAGTTAAACCAATCCGTGACGAAGATGGCTACATCTACGACTACGAAACTATCGGAGATTACCCTCGTTGGGGTGAAGATGACCCTCGTTCAAACGAATTGGCTGAATGGTTGATTGAAGCTTACACAACTCGTCTTCGTAACCACAAACTTTACAAAGACGCTGAAGCAACTGTATCACTTCTTACCATCACATCAAACGTTGCTTACTCTAAACAAACAGGTAACTCACCAGTTCACAAAGGGGTTTACTTGAACGAAGATGGTAGCGTGAACCTTTCTAAATTGGAATTCTTCTCACCAGGTGCTAACCCATCTAACAAAGCTCGCGGTGGTTGGTTGCAAAACCTTAACTCATTGGCAAGCCTTGACTTCTCATATGCTGCCGATGGTATCTCATTGACAACCCAAGTATCACCACGTGCTCTTGGTAAGACCTTCGATGAACAAGTGGATAACCTTGTGACTATCCTTGATGGTTACTTTGAAAACGGTGGTCAACACGTTAACTTGAACGTTATGGACCTTAAAGACGTTTACGATAAGATCATGAGTGGCGAAGACGTTATCGTTCGTATCTCTGGTTACTGTGTCAACACAAAATACCTCACAAAAGAACAAAAAACAGAATTGACTCAACGTGTCTTCCACGAAGTACTTTCAATGGACGATGTCGCTGAAACTCTTTCTCAAAACTAATATGTAAAAAAGGGCTCATTGTCAACTGTAGTGGGTTGATGCTAGCTAACATCTAGAGAGAACCAAATTGGTTTTCTCTTTTTTGACGTTCAAAGCGA
>ERZ778496.155-NODE-155-length-77746-cov-44.924367_pt1 | contig 77746 bp, 72 predicted proteins | sample MGYA00433099_ERZ778496 | MGnify/ENA primary metagenome ERZ778496 (study PRJEB29527, sample SAMN07138962) | mouse gut metagenome | material: feces | host: mouse | place: China:Nanjing | collected 2016-01-25 ...
TTTTTAAAGTTTTTTCAAAACCTTTAAGTTATCAACCGTCCCTCGTTGACAGCTTGTTCAGTATACTAAATACCTTTTCCTTTGTCAACACTTTTTTAAAATAAAAAATACTCCCAAGTTCTAAGGAAGGCATGAACTTGAGAGTATTTTCTAATTCATTATTTTGCTTCGATTAGTCCAACTTGTCCATCTTCACGACGGTAAAGAACGTTTGTTGTTGCATCTTCTGCGTCAGTGTAAATGAAGAAGTCATGTCCTAAAAGGTCCATTTGAAGAAGCGCTTCATCAATATCCATAGGCTTCAAGCTAACATGTTTTGTACGAACCACTTTTGCTGCTGGTTCTTCTTCGACAGTTTCAGCTTCAAATTCGCTTGTGAAAATATGACTTGTTGGCAATTTTTCACGGTGTTTTTTCGCAATTTTAGTTTTGTTTTTACGAATTTGACGTTCAATTTTGTCTGTTACCAAGTCAATAGAGCCGTACATATCTTGTGAAACATCTTCTGCTCTTAGCATAATAGAATCAACTAAGATGGTCACTTCAACTTTTGCAGTTTTTTCACGGTAAACTTTGAGGTTTACACGCGCGTCCAAAGTTTGTTCGGCATAAAAATATTTCTCAATTTTTCCGAGCTTTGATTCGACATAGTTACGGATAGAGTCAGTTACTTCAATGTTCTCTCCACGAATACTATATTTAATCATAGGCTACCTCTTTCTTGCTTTAAAAAAGCGCTTTCTTTTTATAACTCTATTATACTGCTTTCATGAAAATTTGCAAGTGTTTACCGTGCAATACTAAAACTTTTTACATTTTTAACGCCTGCCTGATGCAATAAATCGTAAATGCCTTTGAGAGTTGCGCCTGTTGTGTAAATATCATCAACAATGAGGACTCGCTCTGGCAATGATTTTTGGCTTTTTATGGTAAAAGGATTTTGACTTTTTAGACGCTCATGTCTGTTTTTATCTGACTGTTTTTGAACATCTGTCTTTTCTAAAATATCTTGATAAGACAGTCCGGCACTATCTAAAAAGGCGGTAACTTGGTTAAATTGCCTGTCTCTTAGCCGCTCTGGGCTAAGAGGAACTGGCACTAAGGTGTAATCTTTGTAGTATTTCAGATGATTTTTAATTGGTTTAGCTAAAACTTGACTTAGTACCATATCTCCTTGAAACTTGTATTTGGAAAAATAGTCTCTCATAAATGCATTATAGGTAAAAAGGGCTTCGTGTTGAACCTGATGGTCTTGTTTTTTCCACTCATGACAATCTAAGCAGGTCCTTATCTCACCTTTTCGAAAACAGGTTGGGCAATGTGAATCCCCAATTTTTTCAAAGCTATTTTGGCAAGTCGAACAGACACCGTCACTGTCTTTTGCCATTAAGATAATGTTTAAAAACCGTTCTGTTTCTGAAAATACCTGACGGCATAGCAAACATTCCACTAAAAACCACCTCTTTTATTCATTTCTTTAATTTCAGCAATTGCCTTAGTCATTGGTTTCGTAATGCCTTCATGTAAAAATAATAGTGCGCCTGTCGGACGCTCCTTGGCACGACCGACACGCCCAGAAATTTGCACGAGGGCACTTTTGGTGTATAGGCGATGGTGGGCTAGCATAACAAAAACGTCCACACAAGGAAAGGTTACCCCTCGCTCCAAAATCGTTGTTGTCACTAAAATCGATAACTCTTGCTGCCTAAATTGATTGACGATTTCCAAACGGTTTTCCGTCTGACTGGACACAAAAGCGATATTTTCGTGTGGCAAATACGTTTTTAAAATCTTTGTAAATACCTGACCTTGTGCGATATTTGGAAAAAAGATGAGTAAGGGATACTTAGTCTGACGCTGTTTTGTCAAGATTTTCATGAAGGCTCTAGGAAGTTGGCCTTTTTGCATGTGCTTTAAAACACCACTCAGCCAAATGTTTTTGGGAACGACGAGAGGATTCGCATGAAATCGTCTAGGTAAATGCAGCTTAGCTAATTTACCGCTTTGCACCTGTTTGTCCAACTGGTCTGTGGAGGTGGCTGTGAGGTAAATCTTGCTCCCCTCTTTTTTGAGCGATTGCTCGACTGCGTGATACAACATGTGATTATCCACAAAGGGAAAGGCGTCCACTTCATCAATAATCAACAAATCAAAGGCTTGATAGAATTTCAATAATTGATGAGTTGTTGAAATCACTAGTGGAGCACGTTGGTATTTTTCGGATCCTCCATACAGCAAACTAATCTTACAAGCAAAATCTTGTGACAGACGCTTGTACAATTCAAGGCATACATCAATTCGAGGGCTGGCTAATCCAACACAACCACCATTAGCAATCACGGTCGCAATAGCGTGGTAAATCATCTCTGTCTTACCTGCCCCTGTTACGGCATGGACCAATAAATCTTTTTTAGCCGCGATAGCTTTCAACATGCCTTGCGATATATTTTCTTGATAAGGGGTTAATTGACCCTTCCAAACCAAAACATCTTCTTTTGGAAATGGCTTTTGTGGGAAATAATACAAGGACTGCTGATTTGTATTTCGTCCAAAAACCAGACATTCTCGACAATACAAGGCTCCTGTTTGTAATTGGTAATTCGAGAAAACCTTGCTGCCACAACGACAACACTCTGCATGAGTCTTGTGATCTATCATAGCGGGAAGAGCCTTAGCCTGCTTTTTTAAGGCATCTGTTAATTGTTCTGAAGTAAATAATCTTCCATAATAGTATTCTAATGAGTTCATACTTCTTTATTCGAAAATTTTTGCCAAATAGTCTAAAATTTTGTAGAATTTGGGTATGAACTATAAAACCATTAAAAACGACGGAATTTGTGAAGAAGACATTAAAAAATCACGCTTTATTTGCCAATTGAAACGGATTAGCACTGAGGACGAGGGGCGTCAATTTATCGCGGAGGTCAAAAAAGAACACTACAAAGCCACGCACTCGTGCTCGGCTATGATTGTTGGGGAAGATGCGCTTATCAAACGTTCGAGTGACGATGGAGAGCCCAGCGGAACAGCTGGTGTTCCTATGTTGACCGTATTGGAAAAACAAGGATTAACCAATGTGGTTGCTGTTGTGACACGGTATTTTGGTGGTATTAAGCTGGGAGCTGGTGGGCTGATTCGGGCTTATTCAGGAAGTGTAGCCAATGCTTTAAAAGAGATTGGAATTGTAGAAGTCAAAGATCAAGAAGGCCTTAAAATCACGCTGACTTATCCACAATACCAAGTTTTTGCTAACTTTTTGCAAGCAGAAAACCTTCAAGAATGCGACACCACTTTTCTTGAGCAGGTTACCACTTTTATTTACCTCGACGCTGATGCTGTCGAAGACGTCAGCCAACGACTCATTGAATTTTACCAAGGAAAAGTCACTTTCCAAAAAGAAGGGGCTAAAATTGTGGAGGTTGACCTGTGATAGCCTATTCTTATCACTTTGATAAAAAATAGGTATTTTACAAATGGGGCTATTGGGATTATACTTTGTCTATCAATTTATCAACGAGGGGTGGTTACATGTCACATATTTATAACTCGATTACAGAATTAGTTGGAAAAACACCGATTGTTAAACTCAATCGCATTGTCCCTGAGGATGCTGCAGATGTTTACATCAAATTAGAAGCTTTTAATCCAGGGTCATCAGTCAAAGATCGCATTGCCTTGCGCATGATTGAGGACGCTGAAAAGAAAGGTATCATCAAACCTGGTGATACTATTGTTGAACCAACATCTGGTAATACTGGGATTGGATTGACTTGGGTTGGCTCTGCTAAAGGCTACAAGGTTATCATCGTCATGCCTGAAACCATGAGTATTGAACGCCGAAAAATCATTCGAGCTTATGGGGCTGAATTGGTCTTGACACCTGGTAGCGAAGGGATGAAAGGTGCCATTGAAAAAGCCAAGGAAATCGCCAAAGAAAAAGGGGCTTGGTTGCCACTCCAATTTGCCAATCCTTCTAACCCTGCGGTTCATGAGGAAACAACAGGTGCTGAAATCATTGACAGCTTTGGCCCAACTGGCTTAGATGCTTTTGTTGCTGGTGTGGGAACTGGTGGAACCATAACAGGAGTTTCACACGCCCTCAAAAAAGCCAACCCTAATGTCAAAGTCTATGCCGTTGAGGCAGATGAGTCGGCCGTCCTTTCAGGTGAAAAACCTGGTCCGCACAAAATTCAAGGGATTTCAGCTGGCTTTATTCCAGAAACTCTTGATGTCAAGGCTTATGATGACATTATTCGAGTGACTTCTGACGACGCCATCGCGACAAGCAGACAATTGGGTAGTCAAGAAGGCTTCCTTGCTGGTATTTCTTCTGGTGCTGCTATTTACGCTGCTATTGAAAAAGCCAAAGAACTGGGCAAAGGCAAAAAAGTTCTCGCTCTACTTCCAGATAATGGCGAACGCTACCTCTCAACAACTTTGTACGATTTTAACGATTAATAGCTTGAACTTGCCATTTACAGCTTCTCTCTATATAAACCAAAAACACCGCGCTAGAGCTTTAAGCTTACTAGCACGGTGTTTTTTTAGTCTTCTTTAGATAAGGTTTTCAAACTTTCTTCAATCCAAATGGGCAAGTGCTGCTCTAAAGGTTCAAAGCCGATTTTATAGTGACTGTTTGAAAAACGATGGTGGCGATGGCCGTAGTTTTTGCCTTCTTCGAGCGTACGAAGCGATAGGCTCACTTTTTTGGTGTATTCGTCAAAATCCACCACCTGAACCAAGACCTGCTCACCGATTTTGAGAAATTGATGGATATTATCCACATATCCTGACTTGATTTCTGAAATGTGAATCAGACCTGTCGTCCCATTATCTAAGGCAACAAAGGCACCATAAGGTTTTATACCTGTTATTGTTCCAGTGAGTTTGTCACCAATTTTCATTCATCCACTACCTCAATTGTTTCGATGACAACATCTTCAACCGGGCGGTCTTGAGCTCCTGTCTCAACATTGGCAATCTCATCCAATACTTTGTATGAAGCGTCATCCATAATTTGTCCAAAGACAGTGTGGCGACGGTCAAGGTGTGGTGTCCCACCTTTAGCAGCATACAATTCAGCGATTGGTTTTGGCCAGCCACCGCGTTCCAATTCTTTTTGAGCATATGGAATTTTGCTATTTTGAACGATGAAGAATTGGCTACCGTTAGTGTTTGGGCCAGCATTGGCCATTGAAAGAGCACCACGAACATTGTAAAGTTCTTCTGAAAATTCATCTTCAAAGCTATCGCCATAGATAGATTGGCCACCCATACCAGTACCTGTTGGGTCACCACCTTGAATCATGAATTCAGGAATAATACGGTGGAAAATGATGCCATCATAATAACCGTCTTTTGCCAAAGCAACAAAGTTAGCTACGGTTTTTGGAGCGTGTTCTGGGAAGAGTTTCATCTTCATATCCCCATGATTTGTTTTAATAATTGCTACTGGACCTTCAACGTTTTCAAGATCAACTTGTGGAAAATGTAATTGTTTTTCTACCAAACCGAATTCCTCCAAGGCATATAAAATGCCATCTTCTTCTACTGTTTTTGTGACAAAGTCAGCTTTTTCTTTGAGTTCAGGGACGGCATTTCCCATTGCTACAGTCAAGCCAACATAGTCAAATATTTCCATGTCATTTGGTCCATCGCCAAACATCATGGCATTTAGAGGTTTCCAATTGTTCTTTTCAAGAACATGAGCCACCCCTGAGGCTTTTGAAATGTCTTTTTGAACGACATCAGATGAATGCTCATGCCAAGGCACTAGACGAATTTGTGACGCTAACTCTTCTGGCAATTGCAATTGGTCATTGCGCTCAGAAAACGTCCACATATGGTAAACATCATTAGTGAGGTAAAAATCAGAGTCAACGTCGCAAATGCCATAAACAGGTTCCAAAGCATTGTCAACTAGGTCGCAACGTTTGGATACCACAGGCTTGTCCTTACCTGCAAAACCGTACTCGATACCTTCTGATTTTGCCCATTCAACGTATTTGGCAACAATATCGCGTGGCAATGGGTTATTTACAATCTCTTGCCCTTTTTTATCAACAACGTAAGTCCCGTTAATAGTGACAAAATAATCAGGCTCCAAGGCTTTGATTTCTGGAACCACACCATAAAGAGCACGTCCTGAAGCAATTCCTGTCAAAATACCTTTGTCTTTTAGGCTTTTAAACACGTATTGAATAGACTCTGGCATATACCCTGTCGCTTTGACACGCAAGGTATCGTCAATATCAAAAAAGACAATTTTTACTTTTTTGGCTTTGTATTTTAGCTTTGCATCCATCTTATCACTGCGGAAAGAGTTTCTAAGCTTTCTCTTTCCATCTCCTTTCTAAATGAGACAAGTACCCTTTTATTATACCATTATTCGTCATCTTGAGGAACTAAATGATGTTTAAAGGCATAAACAACCGCTTGGGTACGGTCATCAACATCTAGTTTAGATAGGATATTAGAAACGTGGGTTTTGACGGTTTTTAAGGAAATAAACAATTCATCAGCAATGGTTTGATTGTCATAACCTTTAGCCAAAAGCCTTAGAATATCACGTTCCCTACCAGTCAAATCTTCATGCAATTCTCTAATGTGGTCGTGATTTTTGATTTTTTTATCCACTTCGGTTTCAATAGCTAAATCCCCACGCGCCACTTTTTGAATAGCATTTAGAATTTCAGCCGCGCTAGACGTTTTTAGCATATAACCCTTCGCTCCTGCATTAATGACGGGGTAAACTTTTTCATTATCCAAGTAAGACGTTAGCACGAGAATCTTTGCTTTTTTCCATTTTTTTAAGAGGGTCAAGGTTGCTTCAACCCCATCCATTTCAGGCATCACCAAATCCATTACCACCACATCGGGTTTTAGGTCTAAAGCTAGGTCAATCCCTTCCTTACCATTGCTGGCCTCGCCAATCACCTCAACATCTGGTTGCAAATCCAAAAAACTTTTCAAGCCTAAACGCACCATCTCGTGGTCATCTACTAAAATCACACTAATCTTCTGGGTCATTCTTCTCCTCGCTTTTTCCTCCTATTAGGGGAAGACGAATGTCCATCGAAACCCCTTTTCCTTTTTGACTTAGCAATGTCAGCGTCCCAGCCATGTCATCCACACGTTCTTCAATGTTGTTTAACCCATAACTCAATTCACGGTTGGCGTCCATATCAAATCCCACACCGTTATCCACCATTTTGAGCTGAAATTCCGTCGCCGTCTGATTGAGGTAAACTTCCAAACGACTAGCTTTAGCGTGTTTCAAGGTGTTGCTGATAAATTCCTGAGCAATTCGAAAGACATTGTCTTCTATTTTTTTAGGCAATGAGCCAATATGTTTTTTATAAACAACCTCTATATTACTCTTATCTGTTAATTCTTTCAATAGGATATCAAAACCTTCTGAAAGAGTTTTATTTTCTAACTCAGTAGGACGCAAATGCAGCAGCAAAATCCGTAGGTCTTTTTGGGCATTTTGCAACATATTTTCCACAGCTGACAGTTGGACAGCAACTTGTTTTTGCTCAATTTGAGGCAAATTCATCGACAAGCCCGACAAAATCATAGACGAGGCAAATAATTCTTGGCTCACGGTATCATGTAAATCACGCGCGATCCGCTTTCTTTCTTGCTCCACGATTTCCTGACTGCTTTGGATACGACTGTTTTCTGTATTTTGTAAACTAGTCGTCAAATGCCGCATTTTGTTTGAAAGGCGTAACAGATTGGTGTTGATTTCTGTATCTTCATTCAAATCCAGTGGTTGGTTGTTTAAAATACGACGTAAATTTTGATTGACGCCTCGCTTGCTATTATCATCCATAATCACCCACAGCAGCAACAGCAAAATGGTCACGGCGAGAATTAAAAAGACAATGGAGAAAAGGAATTTCCTAGCAACCCAAAAATTGGTAAGAACTTGCCGCAAATGAATGCCAAGGCTGTCTAGCACTACGGCAACAATCGAAATGATGATAATACTTGCATACAAGATAAATAGCAAAAAATAATGTTTTTTCACTTGCGAACCACCTCAATATCTCCAGCCAATGTGCTCACAATGATTTTAACCACCTTGAGAGCTTCCTCGTCTTCGTGCCATAATTTCAAGGATTCATTTCGCAAATCGTATTCCTCAAAATCAAAATAGCGGACACTACCATAAATAGCAGCCGTTTCCAACTTAACAGACACATCAATTGGGACAAGGATTTTAGTTGGTCCATAAATCTTGCGAATGATCACGACATTATTCTTGCCCGTCACAATAACCCTGCTCAAATCAATCGTGTCACTTCCTGTCAGACGGATGATATTGATATCATCAAAGGCGTAAAAATCACTGTCATGCGTGTGCGAGCCTATCCACTGGCTCCGAATGGGCTTAGCTTTTAAATCTTCTTCACGAAATCGGATCAAAGCGTAGCGATTTTTCTTCTTCACTTGGGAAAAATGATTGATAACCACATAAACAACCCCCAGTACAATAGCCATGATAATGTAGGGATTCAACATCAAAATCAAAAACAAAAGCACCAGGCCAATGGTCAATAAAAAATTATGGCGTTGGTCTTGATTGTAAAAGCGAAGAGCCATTAAAATCAAAACAAGAATCAAAATGAAGCTAGATAGATTATTAGACATGATGGTCAGCAGCCCCATCACCAATAGTACGGTTTCGACAACGAGGAAAAATTGAACTTTGCGCATTACTATCCCTTTCTTTTTCTGTCATTTTATCAAAAACTATTTAAAAAATCAGCTGCTAGCAGCTAAGACCAGAAAAACGATGAACCGCTTTTAAACGCAAAAAAGAAGGTGTGAAACCTTCTTTTTTGTTTATTATTTACTTCTAGTTTTCGCTACTTTCTGGCACCGAACTATTATCCACAGTAGTGTCGCTTGATGACGTTGCTGGTGTTTCTGTGCCACTACTGCTACTTGATGAAGATGATGACGGAACCGAACTTGACGCTTTTGATTTAGACGTTTCTGTCGTTGGCGCAGACGGTGTGGTTGGTGTCACTTCTTCATCTGCTGAGAAGTAAAGGGTAACACTGTCATCAAGTTGGTTACCATAGTAAGGCGTTTGAGAAACAACCGTTGCAGAAGCCGACGGTGCAGGTACTTGGCTATAATTGCTTGTTCCTGACGTTGCTTGGTAAACTGTTATATGCGAACTAGGAATACCCAAAGCATTCAAAGCCGCCACAGCTTCTGAATAAGTGTAACCAACTAGATTTGGCATCACAACGGTATCTTCCTCAGCTACTTTAAAGGTAATTTTCTTATCGCCTTTTGGATTAAAGGTTGAGCCTTCGCTCGGACTTTGACTGATAATAGTACCTTCAGGATAATCAGAAGTCGTCACTTTTTCAACTGTGATTTGAGATTCTGACACACCGTGATTGTCAACCAAGTCTTTTATCGCCTCTTCGTAATCCTTACCTGAGTAGTCCTTGATCTTAAATCCAGCACTGCCTTTTGACACATAGATGTCAATAGCAGAGCCTTCTTTTTTGGCAGAACCAATTGTCGGGCTAGTCTTGATGACATGGTTTTTCTTAACCGTATCATTATTAACTTTGTGGATGGCACCAACCTCAAGTCCTGATTCTTCGATGGTTTTCTTGGCTTCTGATAAGCTTGTTTCAGCGACATCAGGCACTCTGACAGTCGATGGCGTTGTCAAGGTCAAATAAGTAAAGACCGCAACCACGATAGCCACAATAGCAATCAAAATCTTCATCAACGTTCCTGACATTCGACGCGATTTTTTTTGATGGCTCTTTTTCTTGTTTTGTGGTGGTACTTCCTCAATGTCCTTGCCTTCTTTTTCCTTGGCAGATTTTTGCTTTTGCAATAGCTGCTCGGTTGTTGATGGCACTGAAGTAGTTGTGGTTACTTTTGGTAACGGTTTGGCACTTTCAGTGTCCTCAAAAACAAGCTTAGGCTCGCGACTGCGGTTATAAGAAAGGGCAGTCATCAAATCACGGCTCATTTCATACGTTGACGCATAACGGTCACTGAGACGCTTGGCAGTTGCCTTAATAACCACATTTTCCAAGGCTTGAGGGACATTTTTATTCTCAGCAATAATCGATGGAAGAGGCTTTTGGAAATGTTGCAAAGCAATGGTCACGGCTGAATCCCCATCATAAGGAATGTGACCTGTCAACATTTCAAACAACATAATCCCCATCGCATAAATATCACTTTGGACCGTCGCTTTTGAGCCACGCGCTTGCTCTGGTGACAAATAATGCACACTCCCCAACATGGAATTGGTTTGGGTCAAGCTTGTTTCCGCAAAGGCTACGGCAATACCAAAGTCCGTTACTTTAACCGTTCCGTCTTTGGTTAATAAGATATTTTGGGGTTTCAAATCACGGTGAACAATACCTTGTTGATGGGCTAGGGTCATGGCTGACAAGACTTCTTCCATGATTCTGACCACTTCATTATTAGCAAGCGGTGCGTTATCTTGGATGTATTTTTTCAAATCTGACCCATCAACATATTCCATTACTAGGAATTGCTGTCCGTCTTCTTCACCAATATCTCGGATGGAAACGATATTGGGATGATTAAGCTCTGCCATGGCACGGGCTTCTCGTTGGAAACGTGCTACGGCAATCTGATCTGTCTGATAATTGGTCCGAAGCACCTTGATAGCCACTTCTTCATTATCTAGAATTAAATCTTTTGCTAGATAAACATCCGCCATTCCTCCCCGTCCGATAGATTTAAGGATCCGATAACGACCAGCAAACAACTTGCCAATCTGAATCATTAAACTTCCTCACTTTCAACGTGGATTAAAGCAATAGTGATGTTATCAAGTCCTCCTCTATCATTAGCAAGACTAACGAGCTCTTTATTTTTTTCATCAAGGTTCTTATCTTGATTCAAAATTTCAACGATTTCGTCGTTGGTAATCATATTGGTTAAACCGTCACTATTGATAATCAAATAATCATTTTCTTCTAACATCTGAACACCAAGGTCTGGTTCAACAGGATTAGCTTGTCCAATTGATTGTGTGATGATATTTTTTTGTGGGTGATTAGCCGCTTCTTCTTCTGTTAATTGACCAGCTTTCACCAATTCATTAACCAAAGAATGGTCACTTGTTAAAAGTTGATATTCTCCATGACGCAAAAGGCCAATACGCGAATCGCCCACGTGTGCATAAATCACGTTGTTATCGACAATGGCTAGGGCTTCAACAGTTGTTCCCATGCCTTTGAACTCATCTGTCTGACCAAGTTCGTAAACTTTTTTGTTCTCATTTTCTAATGAAACCAAGAACCAATCACGAATTTGACTCAATTCGGTATAATCCGTATTCACCCATTCACGTCCAAGATCGGTAACGGTCATTTCACTAGCAATATTACCTGCACGATGACCACCCATACCATCTGCTAAAATGACTAAGGTAATACCCTGTTTGTTATCAAATTTATTAATAAAATCCTGATTGTTTGAACGTTTTTGTCCGATATCAGTTACAAGTGAAATTTTCATAGTTTTTCCTCTGACTGTGTCAGTTTCCTCCTTGAAGTTACAAGATACGTCTGACCTGTCCTATAAAGAACCCGTCGGTATGATATTGCTCTGGAGTGATGACTAAGCAACCATTTTTAACAATATCGTCTTGCGTATGACTCAGGTTTACTTGCTCAAAATTTGGATGAGTGTCTAAAAATTTGCGAATAACTTGAACATTTTCCTCATCAAAAATCGTACAAGTGCTATAAGTTATTATACCACCTTTACGCAAGGTTTGACAAACGCTATCAAGTATTTGCAGCTGAATTTCTTGCAAAGCGGTGAAATCTTGATTGTCTTTGTTGTATTTGATATCCGGTTTTCGACGAATCAGCCCAATACCTGAGCAAGGGGCGTCGACTAAGATTTTATCAAAAGAATCTTCTGCAAAATGCTCATGTACTTTAGTCGCATCTAGTTTTTGCGTTGTGATTTTATCAGCAACGTGAAGGCGCTCGGCATTTTCCATGACCAGTTGTAATTTGTGGTCATACAAGTCAAGTGCTGTGATATGGCCATTGTTGAGGTAAGAGGCCATGTGGGTTGTTTTGCCACCTGGTGCCGCACAAGCATCTAAAATCGTTTCATTGCCTTGAATGGCAAGCGTTGGGGCAACTAACTGGCTGGATTCGTCCTGAATGGTAATATCTCCGTCTGCGAAGTAGCTTGTCCCAGCAAAATGCCCTGATGTTTTTACCAATCCAACAGGAGACAAAAGAGAATTTTCCGCACCTGTGGCTGCCTTAATCTCAGGCAATTTTTCTGGATTTGTCACACGAATGCTGGCTTTATTGCGAACAAAGAGGCTCTGCATAATAGCCAAAGCTCGCTTCTCACCAAATTGGTCAATTAGCTTTTTAACTAGCCACACGGGTAAAGAATATTGCACCGAATAGCGTTTGTTTTTTCGCTTAATATCTGCTGGTTTGGGCAGTTCTTCTTGAGCAAAGCGACGCAAAACAGCATTGACCAATTTCTCCGCACCTTTTTGGTGGCTGCGTTTTTTGGCAATGGTCACCGCATCATTAACCACCGCGTGCGCAGGCATTTTATCCAAATACAAGAGTTGGTAAAGGCTCAGCATCAAGAGATCGTACACCCAAGGTTCTAGCTCATCGCGGTCTTTGATATAATGCGCTAGGTACCATTCCAACGTGATTTTGCGCGCGACAGTGCCATAGACAATCTCCGTCACCAACGCTTTATCTTTAGGTGATAGCGTGCTTTGCTTGAGTTCTTGATTGAGGGCAATGTTAGAATAAGCCCCGTCCTCAAAGACATTTTCTAAAACGTGTAAGGCTACGCCGCGTGCTTGTTGTTTCCAATCATTCGCCAATAACGTCACCTACCTCAAGTTTGCGTCCGACACCATTTAGAAAATCCACAATGCTCATGCGTGGTTTTCCAGCTGGTTGCACTGTTTTCAGCGCAATAGCACCATCACTAGTGGCCACTACCAATGATTTTTTACCTTTTTCAATGATTTCACCTGGTTTGCCTTGCCCTTGAGCTATACTTGCCTCGTAAATCTTGAAACGTTTGCCGTCAAGCAAAGTATGGGCCACGGGCCATGGATTCAAACCACGAATATGATTGAAAACATCACGCGCTGGTCGATGCCAATCAATGCGTTCTTCTTCTGGGGTAATATTAGGTGAAAAGGTTGCTTGGCTACTGTCTTGTGGCTCAGGGGTGATATTACCTGCAATGTAATCAGGGAGGGTTCTCAACAACAAATCACGGCCTAAAATCGCCAATTTGTCAAACATAGTCCCCACATTATCCTCATCGGTAATCGATGTTGCATCCTTGGCAATCATGTCACCAGCATCCATTTCTTTAACCATTTCCATAATGGTCACGCCAGCTTCTTTGTCACCATTGATAATGGCATAATGAATAGGTGCACCGCCACGGTATTTTGGCAATAGCGATGCGTGAACATTCACCGCAAAATCAACAGAATCCAACAATTTCGTTGGTAAAAATTGCCCAAAAGCAGCCGTCACAATACCATCAGCTCCCAAAGTCATCAGCTCAGCCATTTCTTCTGAACCTGATAATTTTTCAGGCTGATAAACAGGGAGGTTGTGAGCTAGGGCGACTTCCTTAACAGGGGTCATTTTGATTTCCTTTTTGCGCCCAACAGCGCGGTCTGGCTGGGTCACAACTGCTAGGATATTGTAGGCCTTATCAGCTAACAAACCTTCTAAAACGGTCGCTGAAAAATCAGGCGTTCCCATAAAAATAATATTTGTCATGTTTTTTCCTCTCACAAAGATTTTCTTTCATTATAGCATAGTAACGGGCTACATCACATTTTGTGGCTCATAATCAATCACCAAACGCAAATCTTTGTTTTCTGGCAACTGCGTCAAGTCCAAAATCTGATTTAACACGGCTTCCAAATGGTTTTCAAATCGGTATTTCACGATGATTTGGTAGTGGTAAAGATTGTGTGTTCTGGCGATGGGCTTTGGTGTTGGACCAAGAATTTTGATTTTGTCTGACAATTGCTGCTTCAAAAGTTGCAAAATCTCAAATGATTTGCGAGTCACCGTGTGTTCATCCTTGTGTGACAAGGTCAAACCAACCGTGAAATAATAAGGCGGATAGGCCAGTCGCCGACGAATGTTCATTTCATAGGCGTAAAAGGCTTCATAATCCTGCTTTTGAGCCAATTGAATGGCGTAATGATTGGGATTATAGGTCTGAATGAGCACTTCTCCTGTTTTTTCAGCCCGCCCAGCTCGTCCAGCTACCTGAGTCAACAATTGAAAAGTACGTTCGGATGACCTAAAATCAGGTAAATTAAGCGAAGTATCCGCATTTAGCACCCCAACCAAGGTGACATTTGGAAAATCAAGTCCCTTGGCAATCATCTGTGTGCCTAGCAAAATATCCGCTTCATGATGGTCAAAAGCATCCAACAAACGTTGATGAGCCCCTTTTTGACGCGTGGTATCCACATCCATTCGCAAAATACGAGCATGGGGAAAAATACTGGCCAATTCGTCATAGGCTTTCTGGGTTCCTGTGCCATAATACCGAATGCTAGGACTTTGACAATTAGGACAATGACGCGGAATGGCTTTCTCAAAACCACAATAATGGCAATTCATGGTCTTGGTATCCATGTGCAAGGTCAATGAAATATCGCAATTAGGGCACTCATCCACGTAGCCACAATCACGGCACATGATAAAGCTAGAATAACCACGGCGGTTAAGCATGAGCACGATTTGCTCTTTCTTTTCCAAACGGTCCGCAATTTTCTCCAAGAGATATGGCGTGTAATTACTCAATTCTTGTTGCCCAACATAATCCCTGAAATCCACAATCTCAACCTTTGGAATTCTAGCTAAGGGATTGGCACGGTGGGTTAATTGCAAGAAGCGATAAACATCTCGGCTGGCACGTGCACGGCTCTCAATACTTGGAGTCGCAGAACCTAGCAGCAAAACAGCTTTATGGTATTTAGCACGCAAAAGTGCCACATCTCTGGCGTGGTAACGTGGACTCGATTCTTGCTTATAAGTCGCCTCATGCTCCTCATCAATAATAATCGCACCAATATTCTCAACTGGGGCAAAAATAGCCGAACGAGCACCGACTACTACACGCGCTTGACCAGACTTGATTTTTCGCCACTCATCAAACTTTTCACCATCTGACAAAGCCGAATGCATAATAGCAACTTGCTTGCCAAAACGTGAGATAAAGCGATTGGTCATCTGCGGTGTCAGTGAAATTTCAGGCACTAAAACAATCGCCGTTTTTCCCAGTTTCAAAACCTTATCGATAATATGCAAATACACTTCTGTCTTACCAGAACCTGTAACACCTTCCAGCAAAAACGGCTTGCTTTCTTGTCCAATTTGATTGGTTACCGTATCTACAACCTTTTGTTGCTCAGCATTTAAAGCCAGAAAATCCGTCGTTGCCACATTAAAATACGCATCTGAACGCTTTTTCTCTTTTTCAACAACGGTTATCAAGGCATTATCCACAAAAAATTTGACCACTTCGCGTGAAAAGAGCTGATGCAAATCTGCTAATTTGCCCTCGCTAGGATTTTCCAACAAGTAATCACGCAAGGCCAAACGCTTTTTAGCGCGGTTGGAAATAGCTGCCAGATGAAGTTGTTCAACTTGAACCTGATAATATTTTTCCGTTTTGATGTTTTTCTTGTCCTTAGCCAAATAGGTCACTGAAAGCTTGCCATTGTGCACCAATTGGGACACCAGCTTAATTTCATCTTGGGATAAAGACGAATACAAGCGGCTCTCATCTTGCCCAAACAAAGCCAACCTATCTGCCTCACCTAAGGTATCCATAGGCATCAAACGCTTGTCATAATGCGAATTCAAGAGATTAGGCAGCATGGCTTTTAAGATTGAAATTTTATAAGAAAAAACGGTGTGGCGCATTTGGTCTGCTAAAAACAGCTGCTCTTCGTTTAAAACAGGCTCAAAATCCAAAACCGCTTCAATGGCTTTCAAGCCGTCAAGGTCTTGCCCTGACGCCTCTAAGAAACCAACGACAAAGCCCTGTAAGAGCCTGTTGCCACGACCAAAAGGCACATGAACCCTAGAACCAAGCTGAATTTGTTGGCAAAACACTTCTGGAACAAGGTAAGAAAAAAGCTTATCTGTCTGCTTCAGCGGAATATCTACAATCACCTGTGCTATTTTCATCTTCACTTCCCTTTCTGGCTGGTCTTGCCCTTGAGGGCTAAAATGTTAGTTATAAGAAAAATCTAAGATAAAACACCTTAGATTTTTTCGCCTTCTTCTTTTTCTTTTGCAATTTGTTCTTTGATTTTACGTTCTTCTTCTTCTTTTTCTAAACGTTGAGCTTCGATGTGAGCACGAACAGCTGCGCGTTTAGCTTCTGGATTTGGGTGAATCACCACGTTCCCTGATTCAATTTCTTCAAGGGCTTGCAAGGTTGGTTTCACAGAAGTAAAGGTTTGTGTTGGTTTAGCCCCTGCTTCTAACTCATGAGCACGTTTGGCTTGAAGAATACAAAGAGAATACTTTGAAGGAACCTTATCCAATAAAGTATCGATAGAAGGTTTTAACATCATAGCTATTGGTTTCCTTTCTTAATCAATGTGCTTAATCATATCATTGTAGCGACCAATCACACGGTCCACACGGAAATGCTCCACTTCAATAATGCGTTTCACTCGCTCAGCAGCCAAAGGCACTTCATCATTAACAACAGCATAGTCGTATTCGCGCATCAAGGCAATTTCTTCTTTCGCGCGCTCGATACGTTGGCGAATCACTTCCTCGCTGTCAGTTCCTCTTCCAACCAAGCGGTCTTTTAATTCATCTAAATCTGGTGGTGTTAAGAAGATAAAGACACCGTCTGGCACTTTTTTCTTAACCTGAAGGGCACCTTGAACCTCGATTTCAAGGAAAACGTCAATTCCTTTATCAAGCGTTTCATTCACGTAAGTGAGCGGTGTACCGTAGTAGTTCCCAACGTACTCGGCGTATTCCAACATTTGACCTTTTTTAATCAAGTCCTCGAATTCTTCACGAGTTCTGAAAAAGTAATCAACACCATCAACTTCTCCTGGTCGTTTTGGACGTGTCGTCATAGAAACAGAATATTCAAATTGATGATCTGGTGTAGAAAAAATTTCTTGGCGAACTGTTCCCTTACCAACTCCAGAAGGTCCTGAGAAAACAATTAACAAACCACGTTCGGCCATGCCACTCTCCTTACTATAAAATACAAGTGAAGTTTTATCTTTTATCAATTAAACTACAGATTAGTGTACCAAAAATACTGGTATTTTTCAAGGCATTTTAGCCGCTTGTCTAAAGCAAAAGGAAGTACCTTTTCAGCACTTCCTTTTTACAGCGTTTTATTTGGCGTAATCCACGGCACGAAGTTCTCGAATAACGGTCACCTTGATGTTTCCTGGATAATCCAAATTATTTTCAATTTTCTCACGAACCTTGTGGGCTAGGATGGTCACTTCGTCATCTGAAATTTTATTCGGTTGGACAACGATGCGAATTTCACGCCCTGCTTGAAGGGCATAACTGCTCTTAACACCATCAAAGCTTGTCGCAATATTTTCCAAATCACGCAGGCGTTTAATGTAATTTTCCATAGATTCATTACGAGCACCTGGGCGGGCAGAACTCAAGGCATCCGCAGCGGCTACAAGCACAGCAATGACGCTTTCAGGTTCCACATCACCATGGTGACTGGCGATGGCATTGACAACCACTGGGCTTTCCTTGTACTTGCGAGCAAATTCGGCACCAATTTCAACGTGGCTTCCTTCCACTTCACGGTCAATCGCTTTCCCCATGTCATGCAAAAAGCCTGCACGTCGAGCCAAAGCCACATTTTCACCAAGTTCTCCAGCTAAAATACCAGCCATTTTACCGACTTCAATCGAGTGTTGAAGAACGTTTTGGCCATAAGAAGTTCTGAAATGAAGGCGTCCCATAATCTTGATGAGATCAGGGTGAAGGTTAAGGGCACCAATTTCAAAGGCTGCTGCTTCACCGTATTCACGGATGCGGTGATCCATTTCTAGGCGATTTTTTTCAACCAATTCTTCAATACGAGCTGGGTGAATACGGCCATCTTGGATCAAAGCTTCAAGGGTCAAGCGGGCAATTTCACGACGAACGGGGTCAAATCCTGACAAGACCACCACTTCAGGAGTATCATCAATGATAACATCCACACCTGTCAAGCTTTCAAAGGTCCGAATATTACGCCCTTCGCGTCCAATGATACGTCCCTTCATGCTGTCATCTGGCAAGTGGACCGTGGTGATGGTTTGCTCAGCCGCATATTCCCCAGCCATACGTTGCATGGCCTGCGCCAAAATGTCTTTCGCCATTTTGCTTGACTTGTCACGAATCTCACGTTCGGCGTCTTTGATTTTCGTTGCAATTTCGTGTGTCAAGTTATTTTCCGTTTCGGTCAAAATAACCTCACGCGCTTCTGCAATAGTCATCACTGCGACACGTTCCAATTCAGCTTGCTTTTGGCCTTCTAGCTCTCCAATTTGTTTTTCACGCTCATTAATATGCTTAGTTTTATCGGTCAGACTCTGCTCTTTGCTTTCCAACAATTTTTCTTTGTTAGTTAAGTTCTCGTCTTTTCGGTCAAGAGAATAAGCACGTTCTGTCAAACGTATTTCTAACTGCTTTAACCCTTGTCTTTCAGACTTGAATTCTTTTTCAATCTCTTCACGATATTTTCTAGCCTCTTCTTTAGCTTCGATTAGCATCTCTTTGCGGTGAGATTTGCTTTCTCGCTCTGCTGTTTGTCGAATCTGCTCTGCTTCTTGCTCAGCTTTTCCACGTAAGTTTACAGCATCTTGTTCGGCATTTAAAAGAGTGAGTTCTGCCGCTTTCTTTGCAGACTTCAGTCTAATCGAAATCAAGGCATAACCAACTATCAAACCAATGAGGGCAAAAACAATCAAAATAATAATATCTGTCACGTTTTTACCTCAATATTCTATTTTTAATATTTTCTACTAATTCTATTTTCATTAATAGAAAACTACTTTCCAGTTTACCATAAAACGAATTTTTTCACAATTTAAAATTTTAAAGCGTTTTAATAAATTTTATGTTATGATAGGAATACTAGTAAAAAGGGGGTTATTATGTCTAAAAAAGAAGTTACCGTAGAAAGCTTTGAATTGGACCATACAATTGTGAAAGCACCATACATTCGCCTGATTTCACAAGAAAAAGGGCCTGTTGGTGATGTTATTTCTAACTTTGATGTGCGTTTGGTACAACCAAATGAAAATGCCATCCCAACCGCAGGACTACACACGATTGAGCATTTATTTGCTAAATTAATTCGTGAACGCATTGATGGTATGATTGACTGCTCTCCTTTTGGATGCCGCACAGGTTTTCATTTGATGATGTGGGGTGAGCACAACACGACAGAAATTGCCCAAGTCATCAAATCTAGTCTCGAAGAAATCGCTAATGTCACAACTTGGGATGACGTCCCAGGTACAACCATTGAATCTTGCGGAAACTACAAGGACCACAGTCTTTTTACTGCAAAAGAATGGGCAAAAGTCATTTTACAAGACGGCATTTCAGACGACCCATTTGAACGCCATGTCATCTAAGACCACACAAAAAGCAGAGAAGGCTTAAATGCTCTCTGCTTTTTCGTTTGCTTTCATTTTAGTGGAATTGCATACCGCCGTCCACGATAATGGTTTGTCCTGTGATGTAGTCTGAATCTGGACCAGCTAAAAAGCTAACGGCATTGGCTACGTCCTCAGGTTCTGAAAGGCGTTGTAGGGTGATGTCTTTGGCAAAAGTTTGCATTCCCCATTCGTCATCTTTGCCAGCATTTTTGCCTACTTCGTGAGCGATACTATACATCATTGGTGTCTTAACAATACCTGGAGCATAGGCATTTACTGTAATGCCGTCCTTAGCCAAATCACGCGCCAAGGTCTGCGTAATACCACGCACAGCAAATTTACTGCCACCATAAACCGTCAGATTGGGATTGCCGACGACCCCTGCTTGCGACGTTGCATTGATGATTTTACCGCTGTGTCCTAATGCCTTGAACTGAGCCAACGCAGCCTGCGCTCCCCAAATAACACCTCCAACATTAATAGCAAAAGTGCGTTCAAAGACTTCTTCTGTAATGCTTTCTAGCGGCGTTGTCGGAGCAACACCAGCGTTATTGACCACGACAGACAAATCACCAAAATGCTCAACAACTTTAGCAAAGGCGGCAGCGACTTCTTCACGTTTTGACACGTCCGCCACGACAGGCAAGGTATTTGTCGGTGAAATGTCTTGCGCAGCTTTTTCAGCTGTTTCTTGATTGTAATCAAGAATACCAATTTTAAAACCGTCAGCGTGCAAACGTTTAGCAATCGCCAAACCAATTCCCTGACCAGCACCAGTCACAATAGCAACTTTTACCATCTTTATCACCTCGTATTCTGTTTTATTACTGTAATTATAGCGCTTACATTTTATAGCGTCAATTTTTTTCTCTGAAAATCACACTATTTTTGAAAATACTTTTCGACTAAAAAACAACTTTTCTGATAGCATAAAAGAAGACCTTACGGTCCTCTTTTATAGTTTTAGTAATCCAAGACATCTGAATGACCAGCGGCATTTCCGACGAAGTAACCCGTTTTACAGTTGATAGAGAACAGATAAGTTCCATCAGCCTTGAACATATTGTAGTAACCATTATCGTTGATGATATTGACTTTTTCTAAGATAAAGTCATTTCCTGAGAAATAGCCACGTGCGTGTGAGGTATCAATGATTTTTTCAAGGACACCTGGTGCAAAGGTCCAAGCTGGGTTGCTTGAGTCTGCAATCGCACTTTCATTATAAGGCACACGGCTAAGATTGCGTTGCAAAATAGCAGGATTGTAAGACGTAATACCGTAGCTTGTCGCTCCTGAAACGCTGGCTGTTGCAGGTGTTGACGTATCTGATGATGCTTCTTGCGTTGTTGAGCTAGCTTCCGTTTGACTTTGCTCACTGTCACTTGCTTCTGTTGAAGAGTCAGGCGCTTCGCTTGAACTTGATGATGAACTAGCTACTTCACTGCTACTTGCAGCGGCTTCACTACTAGCAGTTGTTGCTTGTTCCAATTGTTCTTTACCATCAGTTATCGCTGATTGTAACAAGGTATCTAGTTTAGCATTGCCTGTTTTTAGCAAGTCGCTTGATAATTGGTCAAAGTTAGCATCTGATTTCACCGTTGCAGAAACTTTTTTACCATCAACAATCACATCAGATTCAAAGCGTTTGTTGACAGATTGGATGGCTTCAATTTGTTTATCCAAGGCATCATAATCTTTTTTGGCTGCATCGTATGACTTGGTACCTTTCAAAGCATCCAATTTTTCTTTCAAGGTTGGCAGATTTGAAAAAGCGCTGTTTTTCAAGCTGGTTTTCTTATCATCTGTAAAGAATGAATCATAATAAGAATCAAAGGCTGATGCTGCTTTTTTCTCTTTTGATGATTCTTCTGACGATGTTTTAGTGACCGACGTATTTGACTGCACTGTTTTAGAGTCGTTTTTATTGGCATTCAAACCATAGGCAATCCCAAAAATAGCAAGCACCAAAGTTGCTACACCACCAATAATAAAGGTTCTTGTGAGCTTTTTAGGCTCCTCATCTTCCCAAGCGTCATCGTCGTCCTTTTCCTCAGTAAAGGCAGGACTACTAACAGCAGGGGTAGGCTCTGGGCTAACAGATGGTTCTGGTTTGATATCTGCTGGCTCTGTTGCCTCTTGCTCTGGCTGGGGTTGAGGTTCTGGCTGCTCGTCCTTGATTTGAAAAGCAGGCGTTTCCTCCTGTGGCCTAGCATCCGCTTTTTCAGTAGCATCTTCTACTGGGACAGCTTTAGGTTCAGGAGTAGGTGTTTCAGCCTGCTTAGGTAAATCGCTTTTTAGGGCTGCATTGCCAATAATTCCTTTTTGAGCCAATTCTTCGCGTTGCTTTTTGATAAAATCATCCAAAGCTGACGTGTCCAAATCATCAAAATCCGATATTTTTGACTCAAATTTTTGTGATGTGACTTCGTCTTTATGTTCTTTAATATACTTATCCAACACCCCGTCAGAATCACCTGCACTGGCTTTGATTTCAGAATTCTTTTGTGCAACTTCTTCAACGGTCATGTGTTTGACATCTTGTAAATCCAAGCCATCTTGCTCTTGAGAAGATGGGTTTTCTTTCTTTTCTGACACGCTTGTTCACCTCTCTACATCAGATTTCTATATCACATAGGCTCTTAACTGCTAGCTAATCTCACTTATCTTTGGTTGATGGCACGGCAGAGCGTTTGACACGTTCGCCATAAAATTGATACAAATCAACCCTCAGTGTTCCATTATAAAGTTTTCGTTTTTTATCAGCCTGCGAGCCGTATTTGCGTTCAAACTGTTCATCACTGGTCAAGATGAATTTGCTCCATGTTTTGAGTGGAGCAAAAGTTTGTCCCATCTCATTATACAAGATGTCCACCGCTTTGTCATCCAGCAATCGTTCGCCATAAGGTGGGTTTGATATGATAACACCGTTGATTTTATCGGTTTTTAAATCTTGAAGACGCATTTGTTTCAATTGGATGACATCTGCAAGTCCTGCTTCTTGTGCGTTCTTTTTCGCAATCTCAATCATCCGACCATCAATATCAAAACCTGAAATATCAAGCTCAATATCATAATCGGCTTTTGCTTCAGCCTCGTCACGAACTTGTTGAACCAAATCCGCATCGACCCAATTCCATGCTTCAAAAGCAAAATCACGGTTAAAACCAGGAGCAATGTTCATGCCAATCATAGCCGCCTCAATGCAGAAAGTCCCTGAACCACAGGTTGGGTCGATAAAAGGCTTATCGGGATACCAATTAGATAACTCAATGATAGCTGCGGCCATGTTTTCTTTAATCGGAGCACCACCTTTTTCCACACGGTAACCACGTTTAAAGAGGCTAGCCCCCGTTGTATCAATCATGACCGTTGCCTTGTCCTTCAAAATGGATACTTCAATTTTAAATTCTGCACCATTTTCCTGCAAAGGCACACCGTCAGGACGGTGATACACTTTTTGCAATTTTTTCACGACCGCTTTCTTACTAATAGCTTGAACACTTGGCTCATTGTGAAGCTTTGATTTCACACATTTGGCCTTGGCAATGGGAAATTTAGCCCCCAAAGGCAAGTAATTTTCCCAATCAAGCGCATAAACGCCTTGGAACAATTCTTCAAAGGTACGTGCTGGAAATTCCCCCACGACAATCTTGATGCGGTCAGCCGCTCGTAGCCAGAGATTGGTCGTAATGATCGTTCTTACATCCCCTTGAAAATGCACCTTCCCATTTTCAACCTGGCACTCAATTCCTAAATCACGAATTTCACGCCCGACAATCGCCTCCAGCCCCGCAGCCGATGTCGCTACTAAATTAAAGTTTTTCTTCATTCCTTAATTCCTATTTCATCAAATACTTATCTATAAGTGTATCACGTTTTACGGTTTTTGAACCATTAAAATATCAGTTATTTGCAAAATAAAAGCTAGCCTAAGCTAGCTCAACCTATATGCAATTTTCTATAAGCCATGTTTTGTTCCAGAGGTAACTAGGTCTTACCTCCTTCGATAATCATCTGTCTACTGTTTCCAGTCAGGATAGATTGTTCGTCTTCCAACTATCCCATGCCCCTACCAAAGTTTGGGTTGCTAGCTTGAGGGGTTTACCGCGTTCCACTTTTTAGGTTTCCCTAAAAACTACGTCACTGTGGCACTTTCAGAGCAACTCAGACCTATCTAACGACTTAGCCCTTTCGCTCGCCGTAACACCTTCCAAAAAGATGTCCCTAGGCTTATTGATTCACCTAGCACAAACACTACCAGCATCACAGCCGGTGCTAGCATGGACTTTCCTCATGATACCAAATGCACCACGCGATTATCCAAAAATTGCACGTTTTTTATAACTCAAGCACTAAGGCTTAAATTACCCATTGATTTGTTTACCAAAGACTTCTTTTTCCAAACGGCTAATGCGTTTCAAAATATCGAAGTTAGTTGCAGATTGTGCCACACGTGTTTGTTGTGCACTTGCTGCTTGCGAAGAAACGTATGATGATTGCGCATTTGCCTTAGATTTTGCTGCTAATTGTTGTTTTAAGCGGTCATTTTCTTCGCGTAATTCTTGAATTTGTGTGAGATAACTTTCGTAATCTTGGATCACATTATCCAAAAATTCGTCAATTTCTTTCTTATCGTAACCACGCATGCTGGTTTTAAACTCTTGTTCAAAAATGTCCTTAGGACTATAAATAATACTTGCCATTCTATCTCTCCAACCAAAACCATTCTAAGGCACATGAAATCATGATACCAAATTATATAGTACAGAAATATTAGAGAAAAATCAAGCATTTACTTCTAATTTTCTTGTGACCGATACGTCTTACCAATCTTCTAAAAATTCATTTAAACGCTCAAAAGTCAAAAAAGTAATGGGGTAATCTGCTTGTTCTTGCATGACTTTTAACAAATATTTCAATTGGGTTTCATTTTCAGTATCATAAAAAAGGTAGGCACCTTGCGTGTTTTGAACCAAAAAGTGATTATATTGTCGAAATTGTGATGGGTTCTCATAGCTTTCGTAGGCGTATTTGACAAAATCAACCTGCTTGAAATCTGCCAATTTGGCTTGATTGGCTTCGTTCCACTGTTGGCCTTGAGTTTCAAAGGTGAAAAGCGTGGCAATTTGAAAAGGGTAATCCGCCTGCAATTTCTTAGCCACTTGCAGTGCCCAATATTCAAAGCCAAGATTGCCCGTGAAAATAAACCACTCCACCCCTTCTTCAAGATAATGGATAAGGTCTTTTCGAATGGCCGCCTTGATCACATCAATGCGTTGGTCCTTATCTTGAAAAATGCTCAATTCAAATCCGCGGTACCCCGTCACAAGAATTGCGTTCATATCTGCCTCCTTTTAAAAAATATGTTATAATAGGACTACCTATGTGATTTAATCAATAAAGATAGGAGTTTTATGGTTAATTACCCTCACTTTGTTCGGAGGCAAACAACACCTCCACGTAAAAAAAGCGAAAAAAACACCGTAAACTTTGCTAATCGTGGGATGAGTTTTGAAGCAGCTATTAACGAAACCAATAATTATTACCTATCTCGTGATATCGCTGTGATTTACAAAAAACCAACACCCATTCAAATTGTTAAGGTGGATTATCCCAAACGAAGCCGAGCTAAGATTGTGGAAGCTTATTTTCGACAAGCCTCTACTACCGATTACTCTGGCGTCTATAAGGGATATTATGTTGACTTTGAAGCTAAAGAAACTCGGCAAAAGACATCTATGCCGCTCAAAAATTTTCATGCGCATCAAATAAAACATATGGACAGAGTCTTAAAACAAGGTGGGATTTGTTTTATCTTACTCCATTTTTCGACTCTAAAGGAAACCTATTTTTTACCAGCTAGTGCCCTAGTTGATTTTTACCAAATTCATTTGGGAACCAAATCAATGCCTCTTGATTATATCAAAAAAAATGGTTATCTGGTGGCAACACAGGCACTACCTCAAGTTCCTTATTTAGATATTATTGACCAAAAAATTTTAGGCGGTGATGACAATTAAACAGAAACAAAACACTAAAAAAAGAGCCAATAGAAACTCAAAAGACACGGTCTTGCGTGTTATCAAATATGGGCTGATTACATTTGTAACGCTTGTCATTGTAGGTGTTATAGCTGGAGCTGGACTCTTTTTCTACTATGTGAGCAGCGCTCCAAAACTATCAGAAAGCAAGCTTTCTTCTACTAATTCGAGTTTGATTTACGACTCTAACAATAACCTTATTGCTAACTTGGGTTCAGAGAAAAGGGAAAGTGTTTCAACAGAAGATATTCCTTTAAACCTAGTCAATGCCATCACATCTATTGAAGACAAACGCTTCTTTAAACACCGTGGGATTGACATCTATCGTATTTTCGGTGCAGCTTGGAACAACTTTACCCGCTCAAGTACCCAAGGGGGGTCAACACTCGACCAGCAGCTTATCAAGTTGGCGTATTTCTCAACTAACGAATCAGATCAAACCCTTAAACGTAAGGCACAAGAAGCTTGGTTAGCCCTCCAAATGGAGCGTAAGTACACCAAGGAAGAAATCTTGACCTTCTACATCAACAAGGTTTATATGGGAAATGGTAGCTACGGGATGCTGACAGCGGCTAAATCTTACTATGGCAAGGACCTCAAAGACTTGTCTATTGCCCAATTAGCGCTTTTAGCAGGGCTTCCTCAAGCACCAAGCCAATACAACCCTTACACCAATCCAGATGCTGCCCAAAATCGTCGTGATACCGTTTTATCACAAATGTACGAAGATGGCGACATCTCAAAAGAAGAATACCAAACTGCTATTGCAACACCAGTCACTGATGGTTTGCAACCATTGACCGAAACGTCTAGCTATGATGATTACTTGGATAATTACATCAAGGAAGTCATCGAAGAAGTCAAAGACGAAACTGGTCAAGACATTTATTCAGCAGGTTTGAAGGTTTACACAAACGTAGATACCGATGTTCAAAAATACCTCTGGAATGTCTATAATACTGACTATTATGTGTCTTACCCTGACTCTGATTTGCAAGTGGCTTCAACCATTATCGATGTCAATACTGGTAAAGTCATTGCGCAACTTGGTGCACGAAACCAAGACACAACCGTTTCATTGGGAACCAACCAAGCCGTTCTTACCGATAGGGACTGGGGGTCAACCATGAAACCTATTACAGATTATGCCCCAGCTATTGAAGACGGTATTTACACAAGTACTGCTGCCACAACCAGCGATACCAAGTACTACTGGCCTGGCACTTCAACTCAGCTCTACAACTGGGACCGTCAATACTATGGCAACATGACTATTCAAACAGCCATTCAACAATCGCGTAACGTTCCTGCCGTGAGAGCCTTGGAAGCTGTTGGTTTGAATAATGCTAAGAAATTCCTAGAAGGTTTGGGCATTTACTACCCTCAACTTTACTATTCAAACGCCATTTCAAGTTCGACAAGTGACTCGAATGAAAAATACGGCGCAAGCAGTCTGAAAATGGCTGCTGCCTACGCTGCTTTTGCAAATGGTGGAACCTATTACAAACCACAATACGTCAACAAGATTGAATTTAACGATGGAACTAGCCAAACCTTTGAAACATCTGGCACACGTGCCATGAAGGAAACAACAGCCTACATGATGACGTCAATGCTGAAAACCGTTTTGACTTACGGTACTGGTACAACAGCTTCTATCCCTGGTTTATACCAAGCTGGTAAAACAGGAACATCAAACTATTCTGATGAAGAATTAGAAGAAATTGAACAAACAACTGGTATTTACAACAGTGCAGTTGGAACCATGGCACCTGATGAATTATTTGTTGGTTACACAACGCAATATTCGATGGCAGTGTGGACAGGTTACAAAGACCGTATGACTCCAATCTACGGTAGTGGGCTAAACGTTGCGGCCGAAGTTTACAAGGCTATGCAAAGTTACCTCAATGAAAAATACGGTAGCGGTAGCAAGAACTTCACGCAACCAAGTGGCGTTTACACAAGCGGTGGTTATGTTTACCTAAAAGGGGCAAAAAATAATTCTTCTGCCTCATCTTCATTGTCATCTGTATATAGTAACCTCTACGGTTCTAATTCAAGTTCTTCAGAAGACCAAACATCAACAGAAGTTTCATCTTCAACAGATAGCTCTGATAACGATGATAATACTAGCGATAGTAATTCAATGAGTAACAATCCTTCTGTAAGCACCCCTGATGCAATAACAGATGCCAACAATAGCTATAACAATAACAACAGCTATACAACACCTAATAACAATACGACCAGCGATGCTAATAGCACGACAAGCCAAAACAACTCTGATAGCACAGCGACAACTGGTCAATAATACTTATGCAAAAAGCCTGTAACTAAAAATGTTACAGGCTTTTTGATGACTTCAACATTTTGTGATAAAAAACTGGCTTGGAGAAATATCCAACGCCAGTTTTAATATTTTTACAAATCTGTTTGGCTAGCCAAGGCTCCCATTGGGTCCCAAGGTGCTAATACAGTTGGTTCAGCTTCATAAGCAGCAAGTTCCTCATCAGTTAAGAATTCTTTACGAACGACGATTTGGTAGGTAAATTCATCCATCCAAGCGTCTGAAGCAACGAAGTAACCTTTGTCACCAACTTTTTCTCCCCATGAATTTTCAACTTTCCATTTGAGAGGTTCGCCATTTTCAGCCAAATCCACACCAGTCAAGACCATAGCGTGAGTCATCAAGCTTTCGCTGTAATCCAAACGTCCTGCTTTGTCTTGTGTGAAGGAAATGTTCATAGCCGTATCAAAATCGTAAACATTTGTTGCTAAGATACCTTTTTGACGGTCTGAAATTTGACCGACATCAGAACCAAACCAAACGGTTTCACCAGCTTGCATTTGAGCAATAGCCAATTCTTTGAAACGTGTCATATCAAGGTTGAGGTAACGTACCGCACGACTACCCACAACGTTACCAAGCATATCAACAGTGTAAGATTTGCCATAAGGTTTGTCTGCTGTTGGGGCATTGATAACAGAAACGTAATCTGATAGGTTCAAACCAACGTATTTTTTGAAGAATTCTTGTGGTGTAATGTTTTTATCAGAATGGTAGTTGTTGTCTTTGTCACGGTAAGCAAAGTCAAATGTGCGTGGTGGCAAACCGAGATTAACAGCCAAGAAATTGAAGATTTCTTGAAGTAAAGCTTCTTTTTGAGCTCTGATGCCTTCAGCACCGACACCTGCTGCAACAGCTTCACGCAAAATTTGAGCATCTTGACGCAACAATTTGTTCAAGTATTGGTTCAATTCACGGCTGTTGCTTGATGATACTGATTCTGGGTAAGCTGATTTTGGCACGACACCGTATTTTTCAAAAAGAGCCACCACCATATCCCATTGACCACCGTCTTGTTGGGGAACGTCTAGTAAGAATTTCACTTTACGGCTGCCAAGTTCTTGGTCTGCAGTCGCAATGACTTGTTCTAAGAACCAATTTGATTTTTCGTATTTGTCCCAGAAGAATGTGTGGGCTTGAGAAAGCTCGAAATTATCCAAGTTAAGGTCTGAAATCAATTTGTGACGAAAGGTATTAAGCGCCGCAAACATCCAGCAACGACCTGATGCTTTTTGGTTAGCTACCTTATCTTTTGTCAAATCAATAGAAAAGACATGGTCGTTTTCCACTTGGCTTTGGCGTGTTTCAAGTGATTTCAACAAGCCGTTGTGAGTGACGGCATTTTCAACAGCACGCAATTTGCTATTGTCTTGAAAATCAGCAAATAGTTTGTCTGTAAATGATGATGATAATTCTGACATATTTCCTCCTCCAAAATCAGTCAAGCAAGCACCTAGCCCTACTTAACCAAATTAATCACTATCTATTATAACGCTTAAGAGGCAGAATTCAAGCAATTATAGGGAATTCTGGCTTAAAAGCGACAAAAAAGACCTTAGCGGTCTTTTTGAATCTGTTTTATTTCCAAAAATCATCAAAAACGGTGATTGGTAAATGGCGTTTGTGTTCGGTTTTACGCCACCAGTTTTCAATGGTTTCTTTGGCTTTTGGTGACACTTCTTTGCCTTCAAGGTAATCATCAATATCGTTGTAAGTCACACCAAGAGCCACTTCGTCAGCAATACCTGGGCGATTTTCTTCCAAATCAGCGGTTGGAATTTTTTCATAAATGGCTGGGTTAGCCCCTAATTCTGCCAATAATTGTTTGCCCTGGCGTTTGTTGAGGCGATAAAGCGGGATAACGTCAGCACCACCGTCACCGAATTTGGTAAAGAAGCCTGTGATGTTTTCTGCAGCGTGGTCTGTTCCGATAACCGCTCCGCTATTGGCACCAGCCACGGCATATTGGGTAATCATGCGTTGGCGAGCCTTGATATTTCCCTTATTAAAATCAGAAACTTCAATACCCGCTTCTTCAAGGGCTGCAACTTGCCCATCAACACCTGCTTTGATGTTCACTGCAATGCTGACGTCTGGCTTGATAAAAGCAAGGGCACGTTGGGCATCCTCTTCGTCTGCTTGCACGCCATATGGCAAACGCACTGCGATAAAGCGATAACTGTCGTCACCTGTTTCAGCACGGAGTTCTTCTACTGCGATTTGTGCCAAACGTCCTGCCAAACTAGAATCTTGCCCACCTGAAATTCCTAGCACATAGCTTTTTAAGAAACTATGCTTTTTCAAATAGTCTTTAAGAAAATCAACCGATACACGAATTTCTTCTTTTGGGTCAATGCTTGGTTTTACTTTTAATTCTGCAATAATCTCATCTTGTAAACTCATTTCACTTCTCCTTTTTGTTGGGCTTCCTTACGAATACGGTCAATCAAGTTCATCTTGTTTTCCCAGACATCTAATGACAAATCCACTGGGTAATCTTGCGGATTTAAGATACGTTTGTACTCATCCCACAATTTGTCAAATTCTTGGCGGGCATAGGTTTGAATATCTGAAAGATTAGGCAAGTCATACACCAATTTACCCTTGTCAAATACATCAACCAAAAGTGGCACTGCTTCAAAGTCTTTTACTGTTTTATTGATGTAAGTATAGGTTGGATGGAACATGTAGATTTCATCCAAAGCATTCACATCTGTATCAGTAAAGGTGATGTAGTCCCCTTCGGTTTTTCCTTTTTCACGGCTGGTAATACGCCAAACTTGCTTCTTACCTGGGGTTGATACTTTTTCAGCGTTATTAGACAGTTTGATAGTGTCTTGCATCTCGCCGTTATCGTCTTCAATAGATACGATTTTGTAAACGGCCCCCATAGCTGGCTGGTCATAAGCCGTGATAAGCTTAGTACCAACTCCCCAAACATCAATTTTAGCTTTTTGCATTTTGAGGTTGAGGATGGTATTTTCATCCAAATCATTAGACGCGTAGATTTTGGCATCAGGATAACCAGCGTCATCTAGCTGTTCACGGACTTTCTTAGACAAATAAGCCATGTCCCCTGAGTCAATGCGAACACCGAGGAAATTAATCTTGTCACCCAGTTCATTGGCCACACGAATAGCAGCAGGAACACCAAGGCGAAGGGTATCGTAAGTATCTACAAGGAAAACACAATCCTTGTGCGTGCCAGCATAGGCCATGAAGGCTTCGTAATCATCTCCGTAAGCCTGCACCAAAGAATGCGCGTGCGTTCCTGAAACAGGAATGTCAAACAATTTACCAGCACGAACATTTGAAGTAGCATTGGCACCACCGATAACAGCTGCGCGGGTTCCCCAAATGGCAGCATCCATTTCTTGGGCACGACGCGTTCCAAATTCAAGCAAAGGTTCATCGTCAATCACCGAACGAATGCGAGAAGCCTTGGTCGCAATGAGGGTCTGAAAATTCACGATATTAAGCAAGGCTGTTTCTACTAATTGGCATTGTGCCAGTGGACCTTCCACCTGAACAATCGGCTCATTAGCAAAGACCAAATCCCCTTCTTGAGCCGAACGAATGCTCAATTCCAGCTTGAGATTTCTCAAATAATCAATGAAATCCGCAGCGTAACCCAAGCTTTCCAAATAAGCAATGTCGGTGTCGCTAAAGTGCAAGTTATTCAAGTATTCCACCATGCGTTGTAGCCCCGCAAAAACAGCGTAGCCACTAGCAAAAGGTTCTTTTCTAAAATAAATCTCAAAGACTGCATTTTTATTATGGATGCCCTTATCAAAATACACTTGCATCATGTTAATCTGATACAAGTCGGTATGGAGTGTTAAACTATCGTCTTGATACATCTGACTTTCCTCGTTTTTATTTTTGTTTGGACTCAGAAGGCTAAAAACCATCGCAGCTGCCAAAACAGTTAGTAATCTCTCATATTATAGCACAAATACAAGGGACTTGCTAAAATCTTTGTGAGTTTTCCTTCAAAGAATATTAAAAAGGATAGCCAAAAGCCATCCCTTTGTCAAATCTTAAGACATATTTTCAATGTACTGGTAAACACCTTGCCCAGCAATGGCACCATCACCAACAGCTGTGGCAATCTGACGCAAGTCTTTTTGGCGCACATCTCCAATGGCAAAAATACCAGGAATGCTTGTTCTCATGTGCTCATCTGTCAGCACCCAACCTGCTTCATCAGTAATGCCCAAGTCAGCCACCATGTGTGACACAGGGTCAATACCCACATAGATGAAAATACCGCCAAAATCATGTTCACTGATTTCGCCCGTTTTGACGTTTTCAATAGTCACGCCTGATACCTTCACGTCTGTTCCTTTGATTTCTTTCACAACCGAATCCCAAATAAAATGAACCTTGTCATTAGAAAAGGCACGATCTTGCAAAATCTTTTGGGCACGCAAAGCATCACGACGATGAATAATGGTCACTGATTTGGCAAATTGAGTCAAGTAAACCGCTTCTTCAACGGCAGAATCACCGCCACCAACAACCAACAAATCTTGGTTGCGGAAAAAAGCACCGTCACACACCGCACAGTAAGAAACGCCGCGACTAGTGTATTCTTCCTCACCAGTCACACCAAGCGTGCGATGTTTGGCTCCTGTGGCTAAAATAACCGTCTTGGCTTCGTAGGTATTGTCATCCGTCACCACGCGCTTGACAGCACCAGCATCTTCCACACGTTGCACAATCCCGTAGATATTTTCCACTTCAAATTTTTCAAGCGGTGTGTACATGTTCATGGCTAATTCAGGCCCTGAAATGCGGTCATAACCTGGGTAGTTCTCAATGTCTGAGGTATTGTTCATCTGACCACCAGGTGCTCCTTGTTCGATAATACCAACTTTTATGTTAGACCTTGCGGCATAAAGCGCAGCTGTCATCCCAGCTGGTCCTGATCCGATAATGAGTGTATCATACATGCTTATACTCTCCTCAACTGTTTTCGTTTTTTCATTGTATCAGTCAAGCAAGCCAATTTCAATCATTAGGCTCGCAACATTAAAATAATCGCCATAAACGCAAACGACAAAACGGGTACCGTCATTAAAATGATGGTCACCAAGTCATACAAAAAGGCTTGACGTTTTTTGGCTGTCTTATCCAAATGGCGAAAAACGCGCCACAAGGTCCATAAAATAGCCGCAACAATCGCAAAGACAAGCCCTGATAATAGTCCTTGTAGGTAAAAAACTAATATTTCTAAAAACATATCTTATCCTATCATTGTTTTCATTTGATAAAAAGAGCCAAAAGACTTCTGGCTCTCATTATAACAAAATTTAGGCTTTAAATGTACGTTTTTTGGTAGTTTGCGAAAAATTCTTTGGTGCGTTCTTCTTTAGGGTGTTTAAAGAGTTCCTCAGGTGTGCCTGATTCGATGATATGTCCCTTATCCAAGAAAAGCACATAATCAGCGACTTGATAGACAAAATTCATATCGTGACTGACCAAAATCATGGTTTGCCCATCCTTAGCCGCATTGGCAATGGATTTTTCCACTTCACCAACCAATTCTGGGTCCAAGGCTGATGTTGGTTCGTCCAGCAACAAGACATCAGGTTTCATGGCAAGTGCACGCGCCAAGCCAACCCGTTGTTTTTGCCCCCCTGATAATTGTTTGGGGTAATGGTTTTCACGGTCTGATAACCCAACCTTAGCCAGCTCTTCCTTGGCAATTTTGGTGGCTTGGTCATCAGGCATTTTCTTAACAATTTTAAGCCCTTCTTTGACGTTATCAAGTGCTGTGCGACGCTCAAAAAGGTTGAATTGTTGGAAAACCATCGCTAATTTGCGACGTAGGGTCAAGATTTCTTCTGTGCTAATCGTTTGAAAGTCAACCTTAAAATCATCGATTTGAATTGTGCCACTATCAGGCTTTTCTAGATAATTTAGGCTGCGTAAAAAGGTTGATTTTCCTGCTCCTGATGCTCCGACAATGGCAATCACCTCACCTTTTTGAATGGTGACATCAATACCATCTAAAACCTTTTGTCCTGAAAAAGTTTTGGTTAAATGACTGATTTTAATCATTAGCAATCACCTCTTGCGTTTCTAAACTGGTCTTAGGAGGCTCAATTGATAATTTCTTTTCAATAAGACGTCCTGTTTGTTCAATGATAATGCTGACTGCCCAGTAAACCAAAGCTACCGCAATATAGCGTTCAAAATAACGATAGTCCGAACCACCCAAGATTTGAGCTTGGGCAAACATTTCAATAATCCCAACGTTAAAAGCCAAAGATGTTTCTTTTGTCAAACCAATCAAGCTATTGATAAGGGTTGGTGTGGCAATCACGGCTGCATTAGGGATAATCACACGGCGGTAGACTTGAAGATTGGTCATCCCCAAACTCTTAGCCGCCTCAATTTCACCTGCATTAACCGCCTGAATGGCAGCACGAATGGTTTCGCTGGCATAGGCTGCATTATTTAAGGCAAAAGCCGTAATGGCAAAAACCGACGCTGGAATGGCATTGATATTCCAATCAAAACCGTACTTTTGATTTAAAAATTTCAAAAACAAGGGAATCCCATAATAACTCAACATCAATTGAACCAAGATAGGCGTCCCACGTAGGAAACTCACAACAACGGACTGAATGGGATACAAGATTTTGGTTTGATTGATTTTGACAATCGCAAAAAGCAAAGCGAGCAAAATACCAAAAACCGCACCGCCCAAGGTCAAGCCCAGCATGACTGGAACACGTTCAATGATAGATGGCATGGCATCAAAAACCGCACGCCAACTAAAGAGATGACCTTCTGGAATGTGTTCGAGTAAACGGTCATACCAAGATAAACCTGAAGCAAGTATCGTAAATGACATAACATTCTCCTTTCCATATCGTCATCAAAGCTTATCTTTTCTTAATGGATGAAAGCCTAAGTACTAATCAAGCCCTGACACATAGTCCCCACCAAAGTAAGTTTCGCTCAAGCTAGCCAAAGTCCCATCTTTTTTCAAAGTTTTAAGGCGCTTATTGACAAAGCTTTGGAGTTCTTTTCCTTCTTTGGTGTCCGCAAAGACAAGGTATTCTAAACCGTCTGTCTTGTCCCCAACTTGGTCGCTGAGTTTGGTCACCGTCACATCAAACCCTTGGTCCTTGGCAATGTACTCAGCTGAAATGGCATCGTATAAAATAAAGTCAATATTGCCATTTTCAACGCGTTGGACACGTGTGGTCACCCCAGTTGAGCTAGACACATAATTGATTTGAATAGGGGTTTTGTCAGGGTGATCAGTGTTCCATTTTTCAAGGATTTGCGCATAATTGGTTCCTGAAATGACTTCTGTGCTTTTACCTGATAAGTCGTCCAAACTGCTGTATTGTATGCCTTTTTGACTGACAATAGCCGCATTTGAGCGAGAAATAGGGTTAGAGAACAGGTATTTTTGGGCACGTTGTTCATTGTAGTTAAAATCATTGGCCGCAATTTGGTAACGTCCCGCATCAATTCCTGTCAAAATGGAATCAAAAGGCGTTGTGACAAATTCGACTTGGTAGTCCTTTGAATCCTTGAAAATGGCCTTGACCACGTCAATATCGTAGCCTTTGTAGGTCTTTCCATCTTTGTAGGTAAAAGGAGCCGTATCAGAATCTGTTGCGACCTTAATCACCGTTTTACCGTCAGACTGGTTTTGTGATTGAGTTGAGCAAGCCGACAAAACGGCTAGGAAAATTAGGGCTAGGGTGCTTAACAGCGTAACAGATTTCTTTTTCATAAGGCGTCCTCTTTTCTTTTAATCTGTTACAGTCTATCAAACTTAGAGCAACTTTCCCAATACATATTTTTTATAGCACTGATAAGAAAAAACTATCAAAACCATAAGCACAAAAATTGACAAAAAAAGACCTGAAACAAGCGTCGCAGATCTCTTTGAGGATTATATAATCATCGCAACAGATGATAGAGGATCATTTAGCTGGGAACAAGGTTTGGTTCCACCACATATCTTAGAAAGTTTGTTTTTTGGCTTTACGTTCTGCACGTCCTTTGGCACGGTTAGCCGCACGACGCTCACGTTTACGTTTTTCTTCAACTTTCCATTGGATTTTTTTCTTATAACCCGGTTTGATTTTTTTCTTTTTCTTCTTAACCAAACCAATCATTTCAGTATCTAATTTTTGATACGATTTTTCACGATTGGCACGGCGGTCTCGGTCATAGGTGTCCTGGAATTCGCCATTTTTAAGGACTTTTGGCACAAAGGTAATTCCCATTTTTTCCAATTCACGAATATCTGAATCATCGCTTGGTTGGTAAAGGGTAATTGCAACGCCGCTTAGACCATTACGACCTGTACGCCCAACACGGTGCACAAAGAAGGACAAATCTTGCGGAATGGCATCATTGATAACATGACTAACCCCTTCAATATCAATACCACGCGCAGCCAAGTCAGTCGCCACCACATATTCATAAGCCATGTTTTTGATTTGGTTCATGGTACGCTTGCGTTCTCTTGGCGGAATGTCACCGTGGATTTTAGCCACTTTCAAACCATTTGATGCAAGATAGCTGTGCAACTCATCAACACGTTCCTTGGTATTGGCAAAAATCATCGCAATATAAGGACGAATGGCCTTGGTAATTGCCAAAATTTGCTCATTTTTAGCACGGCCCTTCGTTGAAATCAACCAGTTGTCAATGGTATCTGAAATCACCGTATGCGTTACGATTTTTTCCATCACAGGATTGGTCAAGTATTTCTTCAAAAATGGCTGTAATTTTTGCGGAATGGTCGCTGAAAAGACCAGAATTTGAACGTCTTTTGGCAAAGTCCCAGCAATCTTATCAACTGTATCCAAGAATCCCATGTCTAAGGTCATATCAGCCTCGTCGACAACAAAAGTGCGGGCCTTGTAGATTTTCAAATCGCCGGATTTAACCAAATCATAAATACGGCCTGGCGTTCCGATGACGATATGGGGTTGGCTGGTCTTGAGTCGCTCGATTTGTCTAGCCTTATCTGTCCCTCCAACATAGTTTGCCAAACGAACTGGCACCTCAGAATGCTTAGCAATTTGTTTAGCAGCTTGGTAAATTTGCGTGGCCAATTCACGGCTTGGGGCTGTAATAACTGCCTGAACGTCCTTACTTGTCGCATCTAATTGCTCAAAAATTGGCAATAAAAAGGTGTGGGTTTTCCCAGAACCTGTTTTTGATTCTCCCACCAAATCACGACCTGAGCGCACAACAGGAATTAACTTTTGTTGCACGGGTGTTGGGTTTTGAAAGGCTAATTCTTGAAGCGCCTCTCGAATAAAAGGTTTAAAATTAAAATCGTTAAAAGACATTGCTACCTCGATTCTCCTTATTTCTTTTATCGTACATTCTTTTGGGCAAGCTGCTGAGCTATTCGCTCAAAAAGCACCGCCTCTATTTTCGTGAGTAAACACATGGACACCTTTTTATTATATCATTAAATGGCATATTAAGGCAAAATGACTCACTGGGATACAAAAAAGCCAAGAAAATATCTTGACTCAACTATTTTTAAAAGAGATAAAGGAAGGCTAGGGTGAGCAAGCTGCTGATAGCCCCAACGCTCCAAAGGAAGGCATCCACTCGCCATTCAGACCAGCGCTCCGCTTTTCCTATCAATCCTCCCAATTCCAAATGGTGGTGGAAAGGCGTCATGCGGAAAATACGGCGACCTTCTCCATATTTTCGTTTGGTGTATTTGAAATAAGCCACTTGCAACATAACAGAGCTAGTTTCAAAGACATAGACAATACCGATAAGTAACAAAGTCCATTCTTGGCGAAGGGCAATGGAAATTGCTGCTAACATCGCTCCTAAAGCCAGACTTCCCACATCACCCATGAAAATTTTGGCTGGTTTGTGGTTAAAGACAAAGAAACCAAACAAAGCTCCAATCATGGTAATGATAATCAACAACACGTCAAATTGTTTTTGCACCACGGCAATCACACCGTAAGCTGCCAAACTAATGGCAACGGAAATAGAGGCCAAGCCATCAATACCATCAGTCAAATTAACCGCATTTGAAAAACCGACAATCCAAAAGAGAACAAAGAAAATGTAGAACCAACCAAGGTGAACATCAAACCCAAAGACATTCAGGTCATCGATACCACTTGAGCGAACGTGAACAAAATAGAAAATCAAACCACCGATGATTTGCAGGCTCATCTTTTGCCACGGAGTTAGTCCCTCATTGATTTGTCGAAAGATTTTGAGGAAATCATCAAGAAAACCGATAATTCCATAAATCAGAATGACCAGCAAAATCCCTGCCGTTGTCCACATGGCTGTACCAGATTCTTTTGCTACAAAAAAGCTAAAGAAGACAGTCACTAAAAGAGCAACGGTTAGAAAGACAGTTCCTCCCATAGTTGGGGTACCAGCTTTTGCCAAATGTTGCTTAACATCTTCGTGCATTTGCTGACCACCAATTTTTTTCAATTGGTAGAAACGAATGAAAGAAGGCATGGCAAGTATCGTTAAGACAAAGGATACGATACCTGCGACAAAACTTAAAAACATCTTAATCTCCTAGAGTAATAGTAATTTTTTTAACACCTTTAATGTCGGTTTCTGAGGCGACACTTTGTTTGACGACCGTTCCAGAATCAGAGCCCTTAAACTTAATCTTGATACCTGACCAGTTCGAGAATTGTTCCACATTTTCTTTTGTCCAGCCGTACATATCAGGAACTTCTTTGAGACTTCCTGTCCACAGTAAGATTTGTTCATTTTCAGACAAATTGCTGCCGACAGCTTTAGACATTTTCTTGATTTCGCTGCCAGTTCCCACAACAACTGGGTGAACAAGATTGTCACGGAGTTCTTGGGCGGTATCACCTGGGCTCTTGCCAATATAATCTTTGAGTTTATAAGTGGTTTCTGATCTAGCACCTGTGACAGCTGTAGTCGTCAAGGTATCCTTCATCATCATGGCTCTTTCCAAAACAGGATTAACCACATCTTGCCAATAGAGGGCTTTGAAGGCTTCTGACGGTTGTTGAAGAGTCACGTACATGATAAAATCAGGGTCTTCTGAAGGCACCATAGCAACAACAGAGTAGAGGTAGTCATTTGAGCCAGTCAAATACCCTCCACCTTCTTCAGCGGATGCTGCAATCTGAGCCGTTCCTGATTTAACCGCCACAGAATAATTCCCCACTTGGATAATTGGGCCACCAAGAGCTGCGCTATACAAGGTACCAAATTGCGGGTCTGTTCCGACGGTCACCATGTAACCAAGTGTTTGATTGGCCGCATCTTCTGATACAGGATTTCCCACAACCTCAGTCGATGCCACACGGGCTGAATTATTATTTGGGTCATAAATTTGGCTGATGAATTTTGGCTCCAACATGACCCCATTGTTAGAAATCGCTGTGAAAGCACGTAACATTTGCACCTGTGTCACACCAATCCCTTGACCAAAGGCACTCATAGCAATTGTTACTTCATTGTCAGATGGTAAAATACCGCTAACCTCGTTGAGCATTCCAAAGCGAGTTGGGTAACCAAATCTAAAGCGAGTAAGATAAGTCAACCATTTGTCATTGCCCATTTTTTTTTCAAGACTAGTCATCGCAACGTTACTTGACCAAGCGAACCCTTGTGCATAGGTCAAGTATTGTACTGATGTATTTCCTTCATTGACGTTCCAGTCGTTGATAGTCGTATCGGCAATGGTAATCCCGTTGATGGTTGAAATCACTTCATTTGGTGAAAAGACCCCTTCATCAATGGCAGATGCCAAAGTCATTACTTTCATGGTTGAACCTGGCTCATAGTAGTTTTGATATAGGAGGTTGTTCCACGTTTTGAGGTTATCCACATTGTAGCCTTCAAGCGTTTGGGCATTGTAAGTTGGGCGTTGTGTTGTCGCTAAAATTTCACCTGTCTTAGCATTGACAACGGTCGCACTAGCATATTTCCCTTTGGCGTGTTCTTGGAAAATATCCATTTGCGATTCCAAATAAGATTGCAATGGCTCCGATAAAGTAGTATAAACGTCTTTCCCGTCAATCGCTTTTTTCACTTCTTTTTCCGTACCAAGAAGGAGGTTACCGTTTTTGTCTTTTTGGTAAATCACACTACCATCTGTCCCTGACAAAATGTTATTTAACGAAGCTTCAATACCAGACGCACCCACCAAACTAGAGGTTTTTCCGTCTTTATTTTCTTTTAATTGGGTCAAACCAATAAATTGAGAGGCAAAAACACCGTTTGGATAGAGGCGACCTGGCGTTGAATAAAAACCAATTCCCTTGATACCAGCTTCTTCCATGGCTTGAGCAATGGCTGACTTCTTGCTGTAAGTCAGGCCTGAGCCTGAACTACCAAAAGATACCTGGAACAAGCCTTTTTGGTTTAATTGTTCCAAGATTTTATCTTTATCAATGCCTAACTGCTCATTTAAAATCTCAGCTACCTTGTTGTACTGCGATTTTTTTACATAGAGCTTTTCACCTGTTGAAGACACATAAGATTTTGAAATAATCGCATAAACGCTATAAGTCGTTGAATCCTCAGCTAAGGCAACACCGTTGCGGTCATAAATGGTCCCACGCTTGGCTTGAACCGTGACTTCTTGCTGATAGACCTCAGAAGCTTCCTTGGATAAATTATGCCCAAACCGTGTATCTGTTCCGATAATGATGGCGAAATTAATGATAAATATAAAAAAGAGAAAGATGGCCAGAAGCATCAGATTCTGCCCAACGTGCTCTCGATTTTTATTAGGCGTTCGTCTATCTCTTAGCACATAGCCTAAAAAACGATTTTTTAAGTTTCTCATAGACTACTCCACCTGCTTAATGTTATTTTGTTGGCTACTTAAACCTTCTTGCCCAGCAATTTTTTGAATGCGGTCGCGACTGGTCAATTCATTCACTTCCTGCTTGGCGTTGTTGTACTCCGTTTGAACATCACTAATCTGGCTGTTGAGATTGGTGATTTCCTGCTGCACTTCTAAATTGCGACTTTGTAGGTAAACAATACTAATCGCCATGATAATCGCAGTCAGGATAACAGTCCCGTAAAAGACTTTTTCGATGCGATTGAAGGTTCTCATTCGCTTTCTTAGAGCATTGGAGATCGCTATATTTCGATTATTGTCCGTCATGATTTTTGTGAACCTTTCTAGCCACTCTTAGTTTGGCTGAATGGGAGCGGTTGTTAGCTTGTAATTCTTCCTCACTTGGCAGGATTGGTTTGCGATTTACCAAAGCCAAAGTGGGCTGCATATCCTCAGGAATAAAAGGCAATCCTTTGGGAACTTCCACCGTTGAGGCTTCTTTGAACAATTGTTTGGTCAAGCGGTCCTCTAGCGAATGGAAGGTAATCACAGATATCCGACCGTCAACAGCCAACAAATCAATCGCTTGTTGAATGGATTCATCCGCCGCGCCTAGTTCGTCGTTTACTTCGATACGAATGGCTTGGAAAATTTGTTTGGCAGGATGTCCTTTTTTCTTCAATGCCTTAGCTGGTTTGGCTGACTTGATAATCTCTGCCAATTCAGTCGTTGTTTCAATCGGCTTCACTTGCCTTGCTTGCTCAATCTTACGGGCAATTTGTTTTGAAAATTTGTCTTCGCCATACTTAAAAAAAATACGAACTAAATCATGATAATCATAGGTATTGACCACATCATAAGCTGAGAGGTCTTGATCACGATTCATACGCATATCGAGCGGAGCATCTTTTTTATAAGAAAAGCCACGTTGACGTTCATCAAGCTGAGGGCTAGATACCCCTAAATCATATAAAATCCCATCAATTTCACTAACACCATGAGCGGCCAGCTGAGATTTTAAATGCCTAAAGTTGTCCTTGATGAAGGTCACTTGTCCTTTGTCAATATATGGTTTTAAACGAATGTGTGCATTATCAATAGCCGTTTGGTCTTGGTCAAACGCATAGAGGTGCCCTTTGGGACCTAGTTTTGAAAGCAAGTATTCACTATGTCCAGCACCACCCAGCGTGGCATCTACATAGATACCATCTGGCTTGACATCAAGCATATCAACGGTTTCGTGTAGAAGTACTGTTATATGATGAAAATCTTTTGTCATACTTTCCATTATAGCATAAAAAATGAAATGTCGATATAACAAGTTCCACCCTCGGGTATTCAACTGATGGGACAAACAAATAAGAGAAAACCAAAGTGGCTTTCTCTTATTTCTTTCATTGTCTGGTTTGCCCTTGACCGTTGATATAAAATTTGGTGCTGGTTAGGGCTTCTAGTCCCATTGGACCACGCGCATGCATTTTTTGGGTTGAAATACCAATTTCTGCTCCCAAGCCAAAGACAAAGCCATCAGTGAAACGGGTTGATGCATTGACATAAACGGCAGCTGCATCCACTTCGTCTTGGAAACGTTCCGCGTGCTCAAGGTCTTTTGTGATAATGGCTTCTGAGTGATGCGTCGTGTAGCGATTAACCCAATCAATGGCCTCATCAAGCGAGCCCACAACCTTGACAGACATCACATAATCCAAGAATTCTGTGGCATAGTCCTCTTCTGAAGCGGCTTCTGCATTTTGGAAAATGGCTAGTGCTTTGTCGTCAGCTCGGAAGGTCACAGGATGCACTTTGGCAATTTCCCTTTCCAATTGCGGCAAGAATTGATCGGCCACGGATTCATGAACCAACAGACTTTCAGCGGCATTGCACACGCTTGGACGCTGGGTTTTCGCATTGATGACAATCTTAGTCGCCATATCAAGATCTGCCCAATCATCCACGTAAATGTGGACATTCCCGACACCTGTTTCAATGACAGGCACTTTTGATTTTTCCTTAACCGTTTGAATGAGGCGATCCCCTCCACGTGGAATAAGCACGTCAATATAATCGATAGCCTGCATCAATTCCTCCGCAACAGCGTGACTGGTATCCTCAACCAACTGAACAGCATTAGCATCCACACCTGCTTGCGCTAGCGCTTTACGGATAACCGTCACAAGTGCTGTATTCGAATGAATGGCATCACGTCCACCGCGTAAAATAATGGCATTGCTGGTTTTAAAAGCTAGGCTAAACGCATCCACCGAAACATTTGGACGACTTTCAAAAATCATCGCAATGACGCCCAAAGGCACGCGTTTTTGAACGATTTTCAAGCCATCAAGATTGGTGTAGCCACGGACCACCTGACCAATTGGGTCGGGTAGGTCAGCCACCTGACGAACCCCTTCAACAATCCCTTCAATGCGTTTGGCATCCAGACGCAGACGGTCAACCATGACTGGCGAAATGCCATTGTCCTTGGCTTTGGCAACATCACGAACATTTTCAGCCAAAATAGCATCCGTTTCTGCTAACAAGGCATCTGCCACCTGACCCAAAATCTGATTTTTTTGCGCCGTACCAAGTTTTGCTAAACTTTGGCTAGCTACCTTTGCTTGTTGTCCCAATTCATCAATGTATCCCATCAAGCTCCTCCTTTACTTGACTTGTGAAAACCAGGTTCCTATCTGAGCCCCTTCTAGAACTTTCAAAATATCACGCGGATTTTCACCATTCATTAAAATCATTTGACTGTTTGCATCAAAAATCATTTGCGCACTCTTAATCTTGCTGAGCATTCCACCTGTTCCAAAACGGCTACCTGCACCACCTGCAGATTTGATAATCTCATCCGTGATTTCTGTCACTTGCTTACGAAGTTGTGCGTCATCATAGATATTTGGGTTTTTGTCGTACAAGCCGTCAATGTCTGACAACATAATCAACAAATCAGCCTTTGTCACCTTAGCAACGATAGCTGATAGACGGTCATTATCCCCAAATTTTGTTGTATGGTCCATCTCGTCCACACTGATGGCATCATTTTCATTCACAATCGGCACAATGCCCATGCTTAACAGCGTTTCAAAAGCATTGGTGAAATTCGCTAAACTTTCAGGATATTCCACCACATCACGCGTAATCAAGAGCTGACTCACTTTAGTCTGATAGTGTGCAAAAATCTGTGAATACAGACTCATCATCGCGACCTGACCAACACTTGATACAGCTTGTTGGCGAGCAATTTCCGTCGGTCGTTTGTCCATGTTTAACACATTTAGTCCAAAGCCCATGGCACCTGATGACACCAAAATCACATCTTTGCCCTTGTTCATCAAGCTTGAAATCACAAAGGCCAACTGGTCAAGCTTTTCCAGATTGATTTTGCCATTTGGCATGACAAGTGAACTTGTCCCAATTTTTATCACAATTCGATTAACAGTTTCAAAATTTCGTTTCATATGCCTTATTATACACTAAAAAAACAGTCCGAGGAACTGTTTTTTTCAGACGATAATACAAATCCGCTTAGAATATTACAAAAATGACGATTGGTTAGAGAGGGGGTCCGAAAAGAGGCGATAAATTATGAATTGATTAATGATACCTATAGCCAGTAAGAAAAGTGTCACGAGGCTATTTGCTAGAAACACATTGTTTAACAGTTGTCCGAGGTAAAGCGTAGCAGCAAACACAAGCATTCCCACAATCAGCGTCACAAAAACACTCACCATGGTCAGCCATTGCCCATAACGTCGGTTAAATAATTGCGTCACGTCCTGCCATTTTAAGTCTAACAGACGTACATCTTTTCGATAAAATCACTGTCCTTGTAGGAAAATGACTGCAAGCATTCCCACCAAAAAGGCAAGCGTCAAAACAAGAGGCAATTTCAAGACAAAAGGGGAAATGAGCACGAAACCACCCTTCAATGATTTCTTGACCCATTCCCTCATGATTTATCGCATTTAACCTTATGTCTATCTTAAAAAGATTCGTAAAGGCTCACAGCGTTGTCCACAGTAAAGCCATATTCTTCAAAAATCTTAGCACCTGGTGCTGATGCTCCCCAAGTATCGATAGTCAATGTTTTTCCGTTAAGACCAACATATTTGCCCCAACCAAAGCTTGAGCCAGCTTCGATTGCCAAACGTTTTGTAACAGCAGCTGGAAGAATGCTTTCTTTGTAAGCAGCATCTTGTTCGTCAAAGAGATTTTGTGCTGGCATTGAAACCACGCGCACATGAACCCCTTTGTCTGCCAAAGCAGCTTGCGCATCAAGCGCCAATTTCACTTCTGAACCTGTAGCGATAAGAATACCGTCAAGGTCACCTTTTGCTTCAGAAATGATGTAAGCTCCCTTGTTGACACCTTCTTCAGCCATTTCCTTAGTGCCTTCAAGGACAGGAAGGTTTTGACGTGTCAAGACAAGCATTGTTGGACGGTCTGTTTCTCCCAAAGCACGTTTCCAAGCAGCGTTAGTTTCATTACCGTCAGCTGGACGGATAACGTTCAAGTTTGGCATTGAGCGGACACTTGCCAATTGTTCAACGGGCTCGTGTGTTGGACCATCTTCACCAACCGCAATAGAATCGTGAGTCATCACGTAGATGGTTGGCAATTGTTGAAGAGCTGCCATGCGGACGGCTGGAAGCAAGTAGTTTGAAAAGACGAAGAATGTTCCGCCATAAACACGTGTTCCACCGTGCAAGGCAATCCCGTTCATAGCAGCAGCCATGGCAAATTCACGAACCCCAAACCAGATGTTGCGACCGATGTAATTATCAGGTTGGAAATCTGTTTCCTTAGCAACCATGGTATTGTTTGAAGCCGAGAGGTCAGCTGAACCACCCCAGAATGATGGCACTTGGGCAGAAATTTGTTGGATTGCTTGTTGGCTAGACACACGGCTAGCTTGGTTAGAATCCAAGTTAAAGGCTTTAAGATCAACGTTTACAGGTTGGTTGGCAAAGGCTTTTTTGTATTCAGCTGCTAATTCTGGATAAGCCATTTCGTATTCACGGAATTTGGTTTGCCAAGCATTTTCAGCAGCTTCTCCGCGGAATTTAATACCAACTTCAAAGCGTTTTGCGACTTCTTCAGGAACGGTGAATTCAGGGTAATCCCAGCCGTAAGCTTTTTTAGCGTAAGCAATACCTTCAGCGCCAAGTGGAGCGCCGTGAACAGCTGATGTCCCTTGTTTTTCAGCACCGTAACCGATGATGGTTTTCACTTCAATGATAGATGGTTTTTCAGTTTCAGCTTTTGCATCTGCCAAGGCTTTAGCAATAGCTTCCAAATCGTTACCATCTTTCACCAAGATATGTTGCCAACCAAAAGCTTCAAATTTTTCTTTGATGTCTTCTGTGAAGGCTTTTGACGTTGAACCATCTAGTGAAATGTCATTTGAATCGTAAAGAAGGATCAATTTGCCTAGTTTCAAATGCCCAGCAAGGCTAGCAGCTTCTTGGCTGACCCCTTCCATAAGACACCCATCACCATTTAATGCGTATGTATAATGATCAACGATATTAAATCCTGGTTTGTTAAATTTAGCGGCTAAATGCACTTCTGCCATAGCCATTCCGACAGCATTTGCAATCCCTTGTCCAAGAGGTCCAGTCGTTGCTTCAACACCATCTGTATGGTTGACTTCTGGGTGACCTGGTGTTTTTGAGCCCCACTGACGGAAGTTTTTCAAGTCATCCATGCTAACCTTGTAGCCTGATAGATGAAGAAGACTATATAAAAGGGCAGAACCATGTCCTGCAGAGAGCACAAAACGATCGCGATTAGACCAAGAACGGCTAGTCTTTGGATTAACATTCATTACATGATTCCAAAGGACATAAGCCATCGGAGCAGCTCCCATTGGAAGGCCTGGGTGACCTGAATTAGCTGCTTGAATAGCATCAATCGAAAGCGTACGGACAGTGTTGACTGCCAACTGATCAATAGCATCAAATGTCATGAGTGAAACCTTTCTTTTTTAAGGACTTAAACTATAATTGTTCGGATTCTATTATATCATATCTCTTGAAAATTTTTAACTAGTAGTCTTAAAAAGCTCAGTTATTTCAAAATAACCAAGCTTCCTTTTTATGAATTTGGGTCGTCAAGGCTTCTGCCGTGCAAGCCACGTTCACGTTGCAATTGACGGAGTTTTTCAGGTGTCACGTCGTTTCCTTCCTCGTCAACTAATTTGATACCAGCGATATGGTGAAGGAGTGAGCGGCGGTAACCTTCGATGTATTCTTTACGCAATTCAGCTTGTTCAACTTTTTCTTCACCAGTCAAACCAACTGTTTTTTTCTTGCGTGCGAGTTCATTGATACGTTCAATTTTCTTTTCAAGCATGAGTTCATTCCCAAACGTATCCTGCTAGAAAGATACGTTTTCCTTTCTATTTTGATATCTTAGCTATTTCAAGATAGCAGTAAAATCTACTCAATGAGTAGATTTTACTAGCTTATTTCGTGTTTAATTTGTTAAAGGCAGCCACGCGGCTAGCTTTAGAGCTTAATTGCGATAAAATAGCTAGACGATTATTTTTAACAGCTTTATTATCCACCATAACCATGGTATTGTCAAAGAATTTGTCAATAACTGGGCTCAAAGCAAAGAGTTGTGCCAATTTGTCGCTAGCTGTACCTGACAAGGTCAAGTCTTGTGTGGCCTTGTCCAAGGCTTTTTCATCATCATTTTCAAACAAGCTAGCGTCAACGCTCACACCTGTTGGAGCTTTTTCAGCTAGGTTAAAGACGCGTGATAAGCTTTCTACTGCTGCTTTGTAGCCTTCTGTTTGACTAGCTGCCACCAAAGCATCTACTGTTTCAAGCATTTCAGGCACGATAAGATTAGTGCTTGCTAACACAGCTTCACGAATGTCTTTTGGTGTTTTAGCTGGCATCATTTTTTCCACACGCGCACGGATAAAGTCCATCACTTCTGCTTTGTGCTCGTATGTCAAGCTATCAAATGACAAGGCATAAAGGTCGTCGAGCAATTCATCCATTGGGATAGTTAATCCAAAAACATCCATAATACGCACCACACCTGCTGTTGCACGACGTAGGGCATATGGGTCATTTGAACCTGATGGAATCAAGCCAACTGAGAAGAATGACAAGATAGTATCCAATTTATCAGCAAGGGCTAATAGAGCACCTACTTTAGTTTCTGGAAGATCACCATCAGCAGCATTTGGCAAATAATGTTCGCGAATTGCTGTGGCTACGCCTGGTTCTTCGCCTGCAAGAAGGGCATATTTTTCACCCATAATCCCTTGCAATTCATCAAACTCACCGACCATACCTGTCAATAGGTCGAATTTGTAGATTTCAGCTGCACGGGCAAGGGCTGCTTTTTCAGTTTCAGTAGCGCCAGCTTTTTCAGCAAGGTAAGCGGCAATCACTTTGCTGCGTTTCATGTGTTCTGAAAGCGAACCGATTTTTTCGTGGAAAGTCACGTTATCTAGTTTTGCGACAAGGTCCGCAATCTTAAGTTTTTGGTCTTCACGCCAGAAGAATTCACCATCTTCCAAACGCGCCACAAGCACTTTTTCATTTCCTTTGATGACATTGTCAAGGTATTGGTCATTACCATTACGCACGGAAATGAAGTTTGGCATCAACTTGCCGTCTTGGTCACGAACAACAAAGTAACGTTGGTGGTTTTTCATTGATGTAACAAGCACTTCTTCTGGAACGTCAAGGTATTTAGTGTCAAAACTTCCCATAAAGGCAGTTGGGTATTCGACCAAGTTCAAAACTTCGTTAAGCAAGTCGTCATCAATTTCCACTTGTACATTTTGGGCTTTTTCAATGGCTTTGATTTGGTTAACAATCATGTCTTGGCGTTCTTTGGCATCTGCAATGACAAAGACTTGACGCAAATCATCTTCATAAGAATCTGCATTTGCGATTTCAACTTCATGACCAAGGAAACGATGTCCACGGCTCACACGACCTGAATGAATATCCAAGAAATCAAGGTCAAGGTCTTCATCGTCTAATAGAACAGTCAATGTATGAACGGGACGAATGTATTCAAAGGTATTGTTTGCCCAGTGCATATTAACTGGGAAAGTCATAGCAGCTAGGATTTCTGGCAAATCTTTCAATACTTCTTTGGCAGATTTTCCAGCTTCGTGTTTGGTAACGTAAACGTATTCTTCACCTTTCACTTCGCGGAATTCAATATCGTCTGTGGTCAAACCTTTTCCACGCACAAATCCTTGAGCAGCTTTGGTGAACTGACCATCAGCATCCAAGGCGATTTTTTTAGAAGGCCCTTTGAAATCTTCTGTCAAATCAGTTTGTGCATCCGCTAAACCAGTCACACGAACCGCCAAACGACGTGGAGTTGAGAAGGTTTGGATGCTATCAAATGCCAAACGTTTGTCGTTCAAAAAGGCTGCCATACGTTTACCCAATTGTTTTTCACTTGGTGTCACGACATAAGCTGGCAATTCTTCTAAACCAAGTTCTACAAGTAAATTTTTAGTCATTATTCAGCATCCTCCTTCAATAATTGTTCACGTGTGGCTTCATCAAGAAGTGGGTAACCAAGGCGTTTGCGTTCTGCCACAAAGGTTTTAGCGACTTCACGCGCCAAATTACGAATGCGGGCAATGTAGCCAGCACGCTCTGTTACTGAAACCGCACCACGAGCATCCAGCAAATTAAAGGTATGTGAGCATTTCAAAACATAGTCATACGCTGGGTGTACCAAGTGCTCTGCCAAGCAACGTTTAGCTTCTTTTTCGTATTTTTCAAAGTTTTCAAGAAGCATGTTTTGATCTGAAATTTCAAATGAATATTTTGAATGTTCAAATTCAGGTTGTAAGAAAATTTCCCCGTATTTAACACCTGGAGCCCATTCAATATCATAGACAGAATCCACTTCTTGGATGTATGATGCCAAACGTTCCAAACCATAAGTCACTTCTGATGTCACAGGGCCTGTTTGCAAACCACCAACTTGTTGGAAATAAGTGAACTGAGTGATTTCCATACCGTCAAGCCAAACTTCCCAACCAAGACCAGCAGAACCCGTTGATGGGTTTTCCCAGTTGTCCTCAACAAAACGAATATCGTGTTCAAGTGGGTTGATGCCCAATTTTTCCAAAGATTGCAAGTACAATTCTTGAATATTGCTTGGGCTTGGTTTCATAACCACTTGGAATTGGTGGTGTTGGTAAAGACGGTTTGGGTTTTCCCCGTAACGTCCATCGGCAGGACGACGTGATGGTTCCACATAAGCTGCGTTCCATGGTTCTGGACCGATTGCACGAAGGAAGGTATAAGGGCTCATCGTACCCGCACCTTTTTCATTGTCATATGCTTGCATGAGCATGCAACCTTGGTCATTCCAAAATTGTTGCAAGGTTAGAATAATTTCTTGAAATGTTAACTTTTTCGCCATCATCTTCTCCTTAAACATTATTTCTGGTGACGCATCACAAGTGCATTTTAGCCAAAGAAAAAACCGCTAAAACACTCCCATGATACCTCATAAGGGGCGTTTAAACGCGGTTCCACCCTATTTTATTACTTCATTTTATCTGTGTCTAAACTTAGCCTTAGCTAAGCGAAAGCGCCAGTTACTCACAGCATTGTCATCCGACTCCCACCAACTCGGACTCGCTAGGGAAACGCCATAAGACCCTCTCTCTTTAGACAGTATTTTAGCACAAAAGCAAATCCCTGTCTAGGTAAAAATACTAGACAGGGAAAAAGTAGGTCACTAAATGATCTACTCTTCCCAAGCTTTTCTTCCGCCGAGGTAAGTGGCTTGTAGGTTCAAGTCTTTGTCTAGGACGATAAAGTCGGCGTGATGGCCTTTTTTGATTTGGCCACATTCGTTATCAAGTCCTACGGAAATGGCTGGGATTAAGGTTGCCATGCGAATAGCTTCGGCTTTAGACACCAAGCCCCAGTCCACAACGTGTTGCACGGCATCTTTTAGTTGGAGAATAGACCCTGCCAAGGCGCCGTTTGATTTGAGGCGTGCGGTTCCTTTTTCGACAATAACAGGAAATTCACCCAACATATAATCCCCGTCTTTTAATCCGCCAGCGCTCATGCAGTCGGTAATCAAAGCCACGTGGTCAGGACCTTTTTGATGGAGCAACATATCACAAACTGATGGGTGAACATGGTGCCCATCGCAAATCAATTCGGCATAGGTATTTGGCATTTCGTAAACGGCACCAACCATACCAGGCTCACGGTGATTGAGTCCTCGCATACCATTGTAGGCGTGCACCCAAACAGAAGCACCAGCTTCAACAGCTTTAATGGCTTGGTCAAAGGTCGCATCAGAATGTCCTAAAGCCACGGTCACACCTTTGTCAGTCGCATAGTTGATAAAGTCCTCAACGTCCTCACGTTCAGGCGCTAGAGCAATCTTACGCAACAAGCCCTTAGAACTAGCCAACCATTGGTCTAACTCGCTAATAGAAGGATTACGCATATAAGAAGGGTTTTGGGCACCTTTGTATTTTTCAGTAAAGTAAGGGCCTTCGAAAAAGAGGCCTTTGATACGGGCACCGCTTTCTTGCCCTGCAAAAGCTGCTGTTGTTTGGCAAATAGCATTCAAAGTTTCAAATGATGCGGTCAAACCTGTTGGTAAAAAGCTGGTCACACCAGCTCCCAAAAGGGCACGGCTCATTGTTTCTAGTGATTCTTGGCTATTGTCCATCACATCGGCGCCCGCAAAACCATGAATATGCGTGTCCACTAGACCAGGCGCAATGCTATAACCTGTCCAATCCACAATAGTCGTATTTTCTGGCACGCTTTCTTGCCAATCTCCAAAACGATCGCCTTCGATCGCCAGGTAACCACTCGGTTTCACTTGATAAGGGTAATAAAATGCATCTGCTTTGATATAGGTTGTCATGTTGAATACCTCCGTCACTTTCTATTATAAACAAAAGTCCTTTTTTTGTAAATGGTATATACCAAAAAAATCCTGTACAAAAAAACTTTTAAACCCAAGGTCTAAAAGCCGTTTAATCTTATATTTGTTGCTGAATCACTTTTTCCACTAGGTTGAGCGCGTGATCGGTGATGCGAGTACACGGCGAAATCAAATCAATAAAATTGATCCCAGCCAAAGGCGTGCATTCGCCAATGTTCATGCGCTGGATATGATTTTTACGAATCTGACGAGCTGACTGAGCCAATTCGCGGTGGCGTTCGACAACTTCCCCTGCCAAGACCGTGTCATTGTCAATAATCACCTTGAGGGCATCAAGGACCATACGGTGCGTGTTGCTATAAAGTTGCTTAACTTCCTTTATCGCAGCTGGCGAAAAGAGAACGCCTTTAGACTGGTTGTAAGTCATCAAATGAACCAAGTTCACGCTGTGGTCGCCAATTCGCTCCAAATCGCGCGTGGTATCCAAAAGGCTAGAAAGCACTTCTCCCTCATGCTGAGTCAAGGATTCACTTGACAATTCAACCAAATACTTCGTCAATTCCTCGTCCACACGATTGACGGTGTCTTCTAGAAGTTCCGTTTTCTCAGCGTAGCTGTTGTCAGCTGTATCAAAAAAGAGAAAGGCAGCTTCAAAACTCTGTGTCGCATAAGCGCCCAAGTGAATCAACTCTTTCTTGGCATTTCCAAGGGCAATAGCTGGCGCTTGTTTCAACAAAAGGCGGTCAAGGTAAACCGTTTCGTATGGCACCACCTCATCATCTCCTGGGATGAGTTTAGTAACCAGATAAACCAAGGTTCCAATGAAAGGAAAGAGCAAAACGGTATTAGTGATATTGAAGGTTCCATGGGCAAAAGCAATTGTCATAGCGTGCGTCAAATGCAACTCTCCTTGCAGCCACTCCATAAAATATATAAATGGCGAAAGCACAATCATAAACAAGATGGTTCCAATGACGTTAAACAAGACATGGGCACCAGCAACACGTTTGGCAGACACATTAGCTCCCAGAGCTGCTAGAACTGCGGTGATACAGGTTCCGATATTGCTTCCCAAAAGAATCGGAATAGCCCCATGCAAATCGATTAAATTACCCATGTACAGGCTCTGCAAAATCCCAATAATGGCTGCTGAAGATTGAATAATCATAGTCAAAACCGTTCCAATCACCACTCCCATAATCGGTCTATCCCCAAGTGTCGTCAGGTAATCCTGAAAGGCTGGAATGGATTTGAGAGGCTCCATAGCACCACTCATAATATTGAAGGCAAAGAAGATACCACCAACCCCGAAAATAATCCGACCAAGATTGTTCAAGGTCCGATTTGAAGTGAAAAAGAGCAGGGCCGAACCGACAAAAATCATTGGCAGGCCATAATCACCTAAATTAAATCCGATCAAAAAAGAAGTGATGGTTGTTCCAATATTTGCTCCCATGATAATACCAATGGCTTGTCTTAGGGTCAACAGTCCCGCCGACACCAAGCTAACAGTAATTACCGTCACCCCTGAACTAGACTGGATAAGCGCTGACATGGCGATTCCCACAAGAACGCCTAAAAAGGGATTACTGGTGTATTTGTCAATGTAATAACGCAAACGGTCACCAGCTGATTGTTGGAGAGCATCTCCCATATACTTGATGCTAAATAGGAAAAGCCCCAAACCACCAAAAAAACTAAAAGCAATCTCTTGCCAATTTATTGACACAGTGTTATCCTCAAATATTATATTTTTTTTCGTAAAAAAGACGATATGTCCATTTTAATGTATTCCAGACAAACAGACAATACTTTACTGTATTTTTACACGTTTGTAAAAAAAACTGATTTTTCTAACAACTCGTTTTTCTAAAAGAAACCTTAAAAAGTTAGAGGATTTTTTTAAAAAGGGAATCCCTGTCTATTTCTGTGGTATAATGATATAAAATGGTCTGTTTATGACAGACGTTTTAGCGTGTTAGCTTAGTAAGATAACAGCATATTTTATTATTAAATTCTCAAAGGAGTTGTCATGAAACGCTCAAAAAGTGAAGTCACTTATCTTATTCTTAGTATCATTTTAGTTGCTCTTGCGGCTGGTATTTACTTAATTTTCGGCAATAGCCAGACCAAAGCGTCAAGCACAGAACCAACAAGCTCTTCTGTTGCCTCTTCTTCAACAACCAGCGAAGAAGAATTGGAAGAAAAAGCAAAAGCTTCTCTAGCCGAAGCCCAAGACAAACGCACATCAGAAGCGATTACCAATGCTCAAGCTGCGATTAACAAATTGTCTGACGAAGCTAAGAAAACCGATTTGCAATCACAATTGGACGCTATTTCAGCTGAAATCAACAATGAAAGCAATGCCGAAAGTGCCGTTGCAGCTGCCGAAGCAGAACAAACCTCTGCTAATGTCACTGCCGCACAAGATGCTGTTGACACCGTAACTAATCAAGATGTTAAAGACCAATTGCAAACGCGTATCGATGCTGTTGCCAATGCTATCTCTGCTCGTTCAGCAAGTGTTGCAACACAAACAACACCAAGCTCAGCGACGACAACACACGCTTCAACGGCTGACGATACAACAACTTACAACAACAATTACAGCAGCAGTCAAACCTACGGTTACAATACCTACTCAGATTCTACTGCGACAAGCAGCAGCCAAACTTACTACGGCTACTAAAATGCACATGACAAAAGGTCTAGGAGTTAAACTCCTAGACCTTTTAATGGGTTTCATATCCTAGTAACAAACCGCCTCTTTCACTGTAAAAACTACATAAACCAGAAGCATTGACAAATTGGATATCTGCTTTTGGAAACAAATCACGAAGCTTGTCACGCAATTGTTGGCAGGCTTTTTCATTGCCTGCGTGGGTAATCATGACCTTGCCTCCTTGGTAACCAGCTGCCAGCATCTCGTTAACAGTGGCCTGAATGGCTTTTTTCTGACCTCTTGCCTTGTGCAACAAATCAAGCGTTCCTTCGGGGCTGGCTTGCCCAACCATGCGGATATTGAGCAAACCGACAACCTTACCGACCAATTTATTCAAACGGCCGTTATTGACCAGATTATCCACACGTTCTAGGATGAAAAGTAGTCTTGTTTTGGCTTGGTAACGTTCGATTGCCTCGAGCACTTGGTCAAAAGAAAGTCCTGATAAAATCAAACGTTTTAACTCCAAGACCAGCAAATCGATTTCACCACCAGCTGACAAGGAATCAATCACATGGATATTGACGTTGGGATGCTCTTCTAATAACATTTGCTTGGCAATCTGAGCACTATTGTGACTACCTGATAAAGCCCCTGTAATGGTGATAACAATGATATTATCAGCACCTTGGTAAGCTCGTAAGAAAGCATCTGGGCTAGGACAGCTCGACTTTGACGGCACGGATCTTTCATATAAGGTGTCCATCATAGCCTCAACATCCAAGCCTTCATCGTCTACAAAAAGTTCTGAACCAATTTGTAAGGTCAAGGGGACATTTTGAAAGGCTAAATCTTTTTCGGGTACACCAATGTCCTTAAAATCACAACCCGAATCTGTCACAATTTTCCAACTCATCTCTATTTCCTCGTTTCCTTGCATCATATACTTTGATTACCAAAGTATTTCTTTCTCAATTATATCATTAAAAGCTTACGAAAACTATAAAAAGCTCGTGTTCTTAAAAAAGTCTTGCTCCACAAAAACTTTGGAACAAGACTTTGCTGTTAATCTTTTAAAACGTAATCGTAAATAGCTTTGGCAACACCTGCTTGGTCGTTTACCGTGGTTTGGTAACGGCAGATTTCTTTGACCTCATCAGTCGCATTGCCCATGGCAACACTATGAGTAGCAAATTGCAACATTTCCAAATCATTTGCCGCATCGCCAATCGCCATGACATCATCAGGGCTAAAGCCTAGTTTTTCTGACAAAGCTTTTAAGGCCGTCGCCTTGGTGTAGCCTTTTGGCATGGCTTCAAAGATATAAGGCTGGCTACGTACCACGCTAAAATCTGCTGCCAAATCCACTTCCTTGGCTGCTTGGAAAGGATTTAAAACAGGTGCTTTTGCCATGTACATGGCTTGGAAAATGATTTCTGAGCTGTCTTTGATTGCCTCAAGGCTGATGGCTTTGGCTGTGTCAAAGACCAAGCCAGCGTCGTACTGCACCAATTCTGGGACGACATCACTGACAGCATAATAATGCTTTTCACCTGTCAAGGTCAAGCAAACCTCTGGAAAATCACGCACAGCCGCTTGCAATTGGTCCAGCTCCTCATTGGTGATTTGGGCATAACTCATCAATTCCCAATTCTTTGTGTTGTAAATGCTGCAGCCATTGTTCATGATGATGTATTCTTCATCAGTCAGCCCCAATTGTTCAAAATAAGGCACAATGCCAGATTTTGGGCGTCCTGTGCAGAGCACGATTTTTACGCCTGCTTGTGCTGCCGCTTGAATGGCTGAGATGTTTTCTTTGGGAATTTTTTTCTCTGAATTTAGCAAAGTGCCGTCTAAATCAATTGCGATGAGTTTAATCATGTGGTGTCACCTTTCCTTTTATTTTTGGTAAATGCCATTGACGTTTGTAACCTATCATGCGAAGAATAACCAAGACCAGCACCAGGGCATAGTAGCCCGTGTCACTTGTCACAATGCCAAAATAAAGAACAAATGCCGCTAAAATAGACCAGCCCGCATAGACCTCACTACGCAAGATACCAGGTTTTCGCCCTGCTAAGACATCTCGGACCACACCGCCACCAGCTCCTGTTAGAACTGCTGCGACAATCACCGCGCTTAAAGGCTGCTGCAATTTCATGGCATACATGGCACCTTGGACGCTAAAAGAGGCTAAACCAATCGCATCTGTCAAGACTTCTGCTTTTAGCCAACCCTTTGTCACAACATTTGGAAACAACATAATCAGCAACATAGCCGCCAAAGCAAAATAAAACGCATCCCCTTGCGACCACAGCGTTCCAATTGGCAAGCCAATCAGCAAATTGCGGATAGCACCACCGCCAAAAGCCGTGACAAAGCCCAAGATGAACATGCCTAAAATATCAAAATCTTCTTCCATTGCCACAATAGCCCCTGATAAGGCAAAGGCAATGGTACCAATAATGGTCAATAAATCCCAAACGTCTATCGTCATACCAATCCAAACCTATTTTTCTTACGTAACTAGTGTATCATTTTTAAGGCCATAAAAAAACAGGTCTAAGCCTGTTTTTCAGTATTTAATTAGCCTTTATCTCTTTACCAAGGGCGTACTTGGTGCCTTTTAAAGCACGTTGAAGTGAGAATTTAAATGGTCTGCCTGTGATAGTGGCTTGTTTTTTATCCAAATCCACGACCACTTTTTCCACACCATGAACGGCTGATAATTTTTCAGTGACGGTTTTGGCGCAACCATCGCATTTCATTCCAGTAACTTCATATGTTCTTTCCATCAGAATACCTCCTGTTTTTTAGCAATCTAAGTTAATTTAATGTATTTCAAACGAAGGGCGTTAAGCACAACAGATACTGAACTAAAGCCCATAGCCAAACCAGCAATCATTGGATTGAGTAGGGGACCACTAAAGAGGTAGAGGACACCCATGGCAACTGGGATAGCCAAGATATTGTAAATGAAAGCCCAGAATAGATTTTCCTTGATGACCCTAATGGTCAAACGGCTAATAGACAAAGCTTTCAAGACATCTGAGATACTTGCTTTCATCAAGATAATATCGGCAGATTCAATGGCAATATCTGCACCTGAACCAATGGCAATACCAATATCAGCTACTGCTAAGGCAGGGGCATCGTTGATACCATCACCAACCATGGCAACTTTCTTACCTTGAGCTTGCAAATCCTTAATCACACGAGATTTTTGGTCTGGCAAAACATCACTAATAACCGTTGTAATGCCAACTTGTTTGGCAATGGCCTTGGCCGTTTGTTCATTATCACCAGTTAACATCACCACATCCAAACCAGCAGCTTGCAACTTGGCAACTGTTTCTTTACTATCTGATTTAACCAAATCAGCAACGGTAATAACACCCAATAAATGCTTCTTATCTGCCACATAAATAGGGGTTTGACCTTTTTGCGTGGCTTGTTTGACTGCATCTTCTGCTTGGGTAAGGTTGATTTGATGGTTTGCCATCAATTTATGATTACCGACGTACAAGGTTTGACCGTCACAGTCAGCCTGCAAGCCCAGACCTGTCAAAGACTCGAAATTATCCACAGCGACTAAAGACAAGCCTGATTCGTCAGCTTTTTCCACAATGGATTGGCTCAAAGGGTGTTCAGAGAATTTTTCAATCGAAGCCACTTGGCTAAGCAAACGGTCCTTATCACCTTGATAGGCAAAGATATCCACAACTTGCGGTTTCCCTTGGGTAATGGTACCTGTCTTATCAAAGACGATGGCATTTAAATGGTGGGCATTTTCAAGAGTATCGCCTCGTTTGTAAAGAATACCATTTTCAGCACCACGACCAGTACCGACCATGATAGCGGTCGGCGTTGCCAATCCCAAGGCACAAGGACAAGCAATAACCAAGATGGCAATGGCAACTTGAAGGGCGAAAACAAAGCTCTTGCCCATGAGCAAATACCAAAAGAGGAAGGTCACAATTGCGATAACCATAACCGTTGGGACAAAGACACCAGCCACACGGTCAGCAATCTTGGCAATAGGTGCTTTGGTTTGTTGGGCATCTTCAACCAATTTGATGATTTGAGATAACAAGGTATCACCACCGACTTTTTCGGCACGAATGGTCAAGGCACCTTGTCCATTGATTGAAGCACCGTAAACCTTATCATCCACAACTTTTTCAACAGGGATACTTTCACCCGTCAACATGGATTCATCGATGGCACTATGTCCTGATACCACAACCCCATCCACAGGGACCTTTTCACCTGGTTTTACCAAAAGCATATCTCCGACCACCACATCTTCTATGGGGATAGAGATTTCCTTGCCATCACGGATAACAGTGGCTTCCTTAGCAGATAAGGTCATCAATTTCTTAATGGCATCTGAGGTCCGACCTTTAGACAAGGTTTCAAAATATTTACCTAAGGTAATCAAGGTCAAGATAACTGCAACAGATTCAAAGTAAAGCATATGAACAGCATGAAGGTGACCAGCGAAAATTTGGCACATGCTGTAAATACTATAAACAAAGGCGGCACTTGTTGCTAGAGCAACCAGGGCATCCATATTAGGGTGACCCTTGCTCAATGATTTAAAACCACTAATGTAAAAGCAGCGACCAAAGTACATGACGGGTAAAGTCAAAAGCAATTCTATCACGGCATGCACCATGGGATGAGCTAACATTGACATGAATTGTGGCACCCAAAGCCCCATCATGCTCCCCATTGAAATGTAAAGCAAAGGCACGGTAAAGACAGCAGACCAGACGAACTTACGCCACATATTTTGGGTTTCTTCGTCTTGACGCTCTGCTTGGCTCTTTGATGTTTTAGGGTCAAAAACAGAGGCACTGTACCCTGCGTCTGACACTGCCTTTTCAATCATGCTTTCAGTGACAACATCAGGGTCATACTCAACCGTCATTTTTTCAGTTGTGAGGTTGACAACAACGGACTGCACATGGTCTAACTTTTTGACAGCCTCTTCAATCGTTACTGCACAGGACGCACACGTCATCCCATCAATCACAAAAACTTCTTTTTTTGACATGGCTAAACCTCTTCTCGTATGTGTGTTTTGCTACTCTAAAGTCAAGTGTTCCTTGCAACGGCATTGCCCATCAACACAATCACAAGGCACTTCTTCCAAGACATTTTCTTTCCTAGCTAAAAGCGTTTCGTCTAATAAGGTCACATCTGCCTCCGTCATCGGCATGGATTCTAGGAGATGCTTAACGATTTCCACATGCTTTCGCTGGCAAAACTTATTAAAGAAATCCGTTGTTTCTTGCTTCATGACTTCATTTTCTGAAATCAAAGCCGAATAACGAAAAGACTTTCCAACCTTTTGCGTGCTCAGATAACCCTTATCCACAAGACGTTTCAACAAAGTCTTAACCGTCGAAGCCGTCCAATCGGTCTTATCTTCAAGAATGTCTAAAATCTCACTGCTCGTCGTTTCTTCCTTGGTCCAAACAACACGCATGATTTCCCATTCTGCATTTGAAATAGCCATCTGCTCTCCTTTCTCATTTCTTATCGTCTACATTTGTAATCTTATTATAAGTCTATCGTTTACATTTGTCAACAGTATAAAACAAAAAAATAAAACACATTGCCAAAATCAAAGCAATCTGTTTCATCTAGCGTATTATTCTTATTCATCAAATAGCTGTAAGTTTGGCCATTTTTTCTGCCAATCTTTCTTAGCAAGGCGTTCACGATAGACCTGCATCCGTTTCTTAGCTTCTAAAAAATGCGGTGTCGGTTGCACGACAAAATTAACAATATCGTCATCACCATAAGGCAAAAAAAGTTCCAACTCATCATTGTTCAGTCTTGCTGCAATGGCTGTGCAACGTTCTGGATATTTGCTAACAGCATCTCTCGCATTTTGATAAGGGAGCGTATTTGGACTATGGCTGTGCATATAAACCTGATTCTTGATTTCCCATTGATAGGCTGGGTAGCGCTGTTGAAGGTCTTGCTGAAGCGCCAGCGTTTCATCATAAGACACATTGACATCATAAAAAACGACATCTAAATCACTTGCTTGTGCCAAGCCAGCTTTTCCTGACAAGACATTCCAAACATAGTTGCGTAATGTCCCAGCTGCTAGCCAAGAATCTTGCAAATCCAGCTCTGCTATTACCCTAAGAATCCCCATTAACTCTTCATTTTGCACAAATAACGCTTGTAAATCCATAAATCCCATCTCTCATTTCTGATAACTACTGATAACTTCTTCTAAGGCTTGCAGACTATCGACAAAGAGAACCTTGTCACGGTCAGCTGTCGTTAAAAATCCCGCACTGACCATCTGGTCAAATTGGATTTTGAGGCTATCATAATAACCATTAGCATTAAAAAGTAAGCAAGGCTTGTCGTGTTGTCCCACGCGCGCCCAAGAAATCGCCTGACTAATCTCTTCAAGCGTTCCAGGACCACCTGGAAAGGCAACCAAAACATCACCCATTTCCATTAACAGACGCTTACGCTCATCCATATCAGCTACAATACGCAGCTGCGTCAAACCTTGGTGGACTTCCTCACGTTTTTGAAGAAAATCTGGCATAATGCCGTAAACCTTTCCACCATGAGCCAAGACCCGATCTGCCAAAAGTCCCATCAACCCAGTCTGACTCCCGCCATAAACCAAATCATATCCCTTTTGCGCCATCCAATCGCCAAAAGCCTCCACACTGTCACGGTAGATCGGATTGCCCATACTTGACGCTAAATACACTGTGATTTTCATTTTATTGCCTTCCTCATTTCAAAAAACACCTCCATTATAGCATAAAAAGAACCCACTTGTTAGTGAGCTCTTCAATCGTTTAGTTTTTACTCTCCAAATCACGAAGCATTTGGTCAATTTTATTACCATATTCGATAGATTCGTCCTTGATGAAGGTCAAATCAGGAATTTTATACATGGTCAAGTTACGACCCAACTCACGTTTGATGGTTCCTGTTGCCTTTTCAAGACCAATTTGTGCCTTTTGATTATCTGAGGCAAGATCAGAGTGAATGGTGTAATAAACTTTTGCCATTGACAAATCCCCAAGCATTTGAACATCTGTGATAGTCACATCTTGAACACGAGGGTCACGCACTTTTTTATGCAAAATCTCATTCACTTCCCGTTTGATTTCCATACCAACACGGTCAATACGATGATTAGCCATAATCTTTGTCCTTTCTATTGTTTTGAAAAAGCTAGGCTAAGCAAACCTAGCTTTTATTCATTTCTCACATGTAACTATGTAACGTTTAGGCAAGGCACCATAGTGCTTGCCGTATTCCCCATTAGAGGCATTTGCCTCAATAGGAATTAACGTTTCACTTCTTCCATAATGTAAGCTTCGATAACGTCATCCACTTTGATGTCGTTGAAGTTTTCAATCATCAAACCACCTTCTTGGGCGTTTCCGACTTCTTTAACGTCATCTTTGAAGTGTTTCAAGCTGGCAAGTTTGCCATCAAAGATAACGACACCGTCACGGATAACACGGGCACTAGCGTCACGTGTGATTTTACCACTTGTAACCATAAATCCTCCGATAGTACCCACTTTAGAGACTTTGAAGATTTCACGGATAATAGCTTCCCCGATAACTTTTTCTTTGAATTCAGGGTCAAGCATACCTTTCATGGCATCTTCTACTTCTTCAATAACTTTGTAGATAATTGAGTGAAGGCGAATATCCACTTCATCTTCTTCTGCTTGTTGACGCGCTTGTGGAGTAGGGCGGACGTTAAATCCAATGATAAAGGCATTTGATGCTTCTGCCAAGGTCACGTCAGATTCGTTGATTGCACCGACAGCAGAGTGAACAACGCTCACTTTAACGCCTTCAACATCGATTTTAAGAAGTGAGGCAGCAAGGGCTTCAACAGAACCTTGTACATCGGCTTTGATAATCACGTTAACGGTCTTAACTTCACCAGCTTTAAGCGTATCAAAGAGATTTTCAAGGCTGACACGTTGAGTGGCTTGACGTTGTTTCATCAAGGCACGTTTGGCACGTTCTTCACCAGCTGCACGCGCTGCTTTTTCATCCTCGTAAACAGCAAAATGGTCACCTGCCATTGGGGCTTCGTTTAGACCTGTGATTGAAACAGGTGTTGATGGTTCTGCTGTTTTCACGCGACGACCAAGGTCATTGGTCATGGCACGCACACGTCCAAAGGTATTTCCGATAACAATAGGATCTTGCACATGAAGGGTGCCTTGTTGAACAAGAAGAGTTGCCACAGCACCTTTTCCTTTATCAAGACGCGCTTCAATAACTGTACCAATCGCACGAACGGTTGGGTCTGCTTTCAATTCTTCCATTTCAGCTACAAGAAGAACGGTTTCAAGCAATTCATCGATGTTCTTACCAAATTTGGCAGAAATTTCAACGAATTCACAATCCCCACCCCAAGCTGTTGAGATGATACCATGTTCAGCCAATTCGCTGATAACACGTTCTGGGTTGGCACCTGGTTTATCAATCTTGTTGATCGCAACGATGATTGGCACACCAGCCGCTTTTGAGTGGTTGATGGCTTCGACTGTTTGAGGCATAACCCCATCATCAGCCGCTACAATCAAAATAGTAATATCTGTGATTGACGCACCACGCGCACGCATTGATGTAAATGCCGCGTGTCCTGGTGTATCAAGGAAAGTAATTTTCTTACCATTTTCAATGATTTGATAAGCACCAATATGTTGAGTGATACCACCAGCTTCGCCTGTAGCGACACGTGAATTACGAAGGGTATCAAGAAGGGTTGTTTTACCATGGTCAACGTGTCCCATAATGGTAACAACAGGCGCGCGCTCAACCATTTTATCTGGATTGAGGTAGTTTTCATCTTCAAAGAAACGATCAATATCGGCATTGTCCACTTCCACTTTTTTGTGGGCTTCAATACCGTAATCCACCATCAACAATTCAATGGTATCACCGTCAAGAGATTGGTTTTGAGTGGCCATAACGCCCATCATAAAGAGTTTTTTAACAATCTCAGCTGGTTCACGTTTGATACGTTTTGCGATTTCTGCAACAGTCATCCCTTCAGTATATTCAAATTCCTTAGGCAATTCGTGGAATTTGCGTTCTGTGACTGGTTTTGGTGCTTGGTTGCGATTGTGTTTGCCTTTTTTGTTTTTATTACTGTTCCAATTACTATTTTTTTGATTTCTCACTTGATTTTGACTATTCCGGTTTTTTCTAGTTTTGCGTGGACCGTCCTCATTATCATGATTATAATCTCGTGATTTTTCAGGACGAGCCTGTTTTTTACGATGTTTATCAATTGCTTGAGAAACAGGTTCTGCTGCTGCAACTGGTGATAAAGGTATTTCTTTCTTAGTCACCTTTTTTGTTTCCTCAGCTTTCTGTTTTGCTTCTAAGCGAGCCTCATGTTCTTTTTCTCGCGTCTGTTTTGCACGACGTTTGGCTTCTTCTTGCTCATGGAAACGTGTTTCACTTTGGCGTGAGTACTCTGCATTTTGTTCAGCTTTCAGGGCTGCCGCACGCGCTTTAAAGTCAATACGTGGCTTCTGAGCTTGTGACGGTTGAGCAGAACGATTTATTCTAGTCTGCTGACGGTTAGCTTGATGCCCTCTTTGAGCATCTTTGCCATGCCTTGCTGACTTAGCAGGCTGTTGTGAACGGTGGTTGCCGTCTTGCTCTTGATGACGTTTTTTACCACCTTTATTCGCATTCGCACGTTTTTCAGCTTGTGCTTTCGCACGAGCCTCACGTTCGGCTTTAAAATTGCGGCTTTTTGGTTTCACTGTCGTTAGTTTTGCAGCAGAAGCTTCAGGAGCCTTAGCGGCTAGCTGTTCTGCTGATTTTGCTGACGGAGGCGTCTGTTTTGATTCTGACAATTTTGCAACAATACGCTTTACATCAGCTTCTTCTACGCTAGAAGAATGGCTTTTGACCGCAATACCAAGTTGTTGTGCATATTCGACAACTTCCTTACTTGGACGGCCCATTTCTTTAGCAATTTCATACAATCTTTTCTTTGACAATAGTGATGTCCTCCTATTCTTTTAGTTCATAAGAGTCCTCATTTTCTTTGAAAATCCAGCGTCTGCGATAGCAATGACCTTACGAGGCTTACCAAGGGCAGCACTTAATTCCAGTGTACTAAACACTGTAGAGACTTCTACGTTATAATAATGACTTTTATCAGTTGTTTTCTTGGTTAAATTGACACCAGCATCATTGGCTAGGAAAATAAATTGTGCTTTACCCGTTTGAATTGCCTTAATGACTAACTCTTCACCTGAAATCACTTTTCCTGCACGCTGTGCTAAACCAATTAAATGAGATAATTTTTCGCGATTATTCAAGGCCCAACTCTCTTCTTTTCACTTTGTGATCAACATAAGCAATCAATTCATCGTAAAAGGCTTCTGGAACATCCATTGAAAAGCTACGATTAAAGACCTTTTTAGCTTTGGCTTGAATGGCTTCGTTAATATCTAATTTGATGTAGGCACCACGACCGTTTTTCTTACCAGTTGGATCGATAAAAATCTCGCCTTCTTTATTTTTCACAATGCGAAGCAAATCACGTTTATCAATGACTTCTCCTGAAACAACTGATTTTCTTAAAGGTATTTTACGTGTTTTAGCCATCAAACACCTCTATCTTTCTTATTCTGTATCGTCGTCTGACAGAAGATCTGATTTAGTCGTATCCTCGACTTCAACGGTTTCATCAACGATAGCTGATGTTACAGCCTCTTCAATAGCTTCATCCACCATAGCTGATGCAACGCTATCTTCGACAACTTCTTCAACAAGTTCAGTTTGCGCTTCACGTTCTGCTTCAAGGGCTTCATACTCAGAAGCTGACTTGATATCAATGCGATAGCCTGTCAAATGCGCAGCCAAACGAACATTTTGACCACGGCGACCGATAGCTAGCGACAATTTGTTGTCTGGCACAACAACTGTTGCGCGTTTGCTATCTGCTTCGTCAAACAAGACCATATCAACTTCAGCGGGTGCAATAGCATTGTAGATGAACTCTGCTGGGTCTTCTACCCATTGAATCACATCGATGTTTTCTTCAACAGGTACTTCCACACCTGCTTTAGCATCGTAGCGCTTTGGGTGGAATTTGCTAATCACACGTTTGATGTTGCTTCCACCACGTCCGACAATCGTTCCGATAGCATCCACGTTTGGATTGTGGCTACGAACAGCCACTTTGGTACGGTCACCAGCTTCACGTGAAACGTTCATGATTTCAACTGTTCCGTCAAACACTTCGGGAATTTCTTGTTCCATGATGCGTTTGATAAATTGTGGGTGGCTACGGCTAACAAAGACATTCACACCTTTTGGATTGTTTTCCACTTTGTAAACGTAAACTTCGATACGGTCGTGTGATTTGAAGGTTTCACCAGGAATTTGGTCTTGGTGTGACAATTGAGCTTCTAATGAACCAAGATTCACATAAATGAAACGTTGGTCGAAACGCTCAACTGTCCCTGTCATGATTTCACCTTCGTGTTGTTTGTACTCATTATAAGTCACTTCACGAATTTGGCGACGCATTTTTTCCATGATGGTTTGTTTTGCTGATTGCGCCGCAACACGACCAAATTCAGCCACTGATTCTTCAAAGCGAATCTTGTCCCCAAGCTCATAAGCTGAACTAATTTTCAACGCATCGGATAAGCTGATTTCTAAACGGCTATCAAAAACCTCTTCAACAACTTCACGCACTGTATAAACTTTAAAATCAGCAGTTTTTTCATCAAATTCAATCACACATGATTCTGATTGGCCGTAGCGGCGTTTATAAGCTGATTTCAAAGATTCTTTGACAGCATCAATGATGTCTTCTTTGTTAATATGTTTTTCTTCTTCCAAAATACGGAAGGCTTCCAGCATTTCTTTGCTCATTTTTTTCATAGCCCTATCACAAGTAGAGCCTTATCCTTTCGTTTTAAATCTATTCTCACATTAAAAAGCAAAAAACGTTAGTGACATTTCCTTTGACTACAACTTCACTGCCAAGCGAGCTTTAGCAACTGTTGCATATGGAATGTCTACTGTTTTTTTCTTGGTTTTATCCAAATATTCCATGGTCAATACCTCACCATCAAAAGCGACAAGGTCACCTTGAAATACTTTCACTTTGTCAATTGCCTTGTAAAGGCTGACATTGATGTAAGAGCCGACAGCTTTTTCCAAAGCTTCCTTTGTTTTTAAAGGACGCTCTAAACCAGGGCTAGCCACTTCCAACATGTATTGGTCTGGAAATGGGTCTGGCTGAATATTATCTAATAAAGGGCTAATAATCTCAGTCAAATCAGCGGTGTCATTAACCGTAATCCCACCAGGCTTATCCACTAAGACACTAAGAACATAGTCACTTCCCATTTTTCCGTACTCAACATCCACCAATTCAAATGGGTCTTGAATGGCAGGTGCGATAACTTCTGTGACACGTTCAATAATCACATTAGCATTTGCGATGACAATCCCCTCCTTCGTTTGACAAAATACCAGTAAAAACCACTTAAAAAGCAGATTTTACCGCCTACTAACATCTCTCACTGCCATTATACAACGGATTAAAAGGACTTGCAAAGCCAAAGGTTTAGCCGTTTGTGGCAGGAGGCACACATAAGAGGCGAAGTTACAAACTTCGCCTCCTCTTATGTATTTGTTACTATTATATCATACTCTTTTAAAAATGACAAGGCAGCAGCACAAGAGACCAAAATCCTATTCTTTTAGATTGGCTACAGGTCGGCTGTCTTGTGAAATCCTGGTTTATAAGTCTTACCAAATAACTTCTTAGTCATGGCATTAAAACTATAATGGTCATCTAAGATAAGCACCTCGTCATAAGATTTTAAAATGTTTAAAAAGGTTGAATCGCTAAGGTCAAAATCCTCTCTACCATCGACATTGACATTCCAAAGGTAATAACGTGCCGCTCGGATAAGATAGTAGTTGTCAATTTTTTCTTTGTCTGAGCTGACAAGCAGGATTTTCGTCTTAGATGGTGTCATGCGATTGCCTGTCAAATGGCGTAATTCTTCCAAGGACTGTACTCTTTCGTACTCATTACTGTATCTGATTTCATTGATTTCTGATAAGAGCATAAAGACAGAAAAACCAATCAAGGCTAAGCTTGTGTACTGGTACAATCGCTTGGTGCCTAGGTTTTTAAAGGAACGCAGGTTGCGTTTCTCAAATGTTTGTTCATACAAAGAGCGGTCCGTTTCTCTGGCTAAAAGCATAACCATCAAACCAAAGGCCATAATAACCATACTAGATGCATAACGCTCAAAACCAGCTAGTTCCAAGGCTTCGTCCGTTGGCATAGCCGTCAAATACATCAACAAAATCCCAACGTAATAGGCCACAATCATTACATCTAGCAATACCCAAGTGGCCAATAAACGTCTGAATCGATGAGCAAAAAGACCAAAACCAATCACAGCAACTAGCATGACAAGGTTTAGCCCGATAATGCCACGCGTTGCCAGACTACCAAATTGAAAGACTTCTTTTGTGAAATGGGTTATGATTTCTTGTGCCACATCATCCATATGCCCTGCCAGTATTTGGTCAATTTCTGAAAAAGACACCGCGTGCTTAGCTTCAGACACATTGGTAAAGTTGAGGCTCATGTGTATTTGCCAAAGGAGATAAGGAAGAAAACTAAGTCCTGCGGTCAACAAGGCTGGAAATAGGTTCCACCATCTGATGATTTTGCGCCGTATCAAGCGAACCACAAAAAACAAATAGACAAACAAGGCAATGGCCACAAAGAAAAGTCCACTCACCTTAACAATGCTCAAAAGACCTAAAACCACCAAGGTGTGCAAGGACATCCGCCAAAATTGATTGCGGTAAGCAAAGCAGCCTGCGATTGCTGCTAAAGCCAGCACAGGCAAGAGAAAATCCACCAAAAGATTGTTCAAACGAATGGCAATATTAAAAACATTGAACACAGCAAAAGTGGCAAAAATCATTGCTGAGGGCAAGGCACGGCGTTCATCACGCAAGGCAGCAAACATGGCATACAAGCCTGACAAGATAAGAACCAATTGCCCTACCAGCATGACACCTTCTGAAAATCCGACAACCTTGGTAAAGAAGTAAATAAATAAAGAACTTCCCACAGGATACGTGTAAAAATCAATGATAGTATCTTGTTGCGTTGGTAGGCTATCATTGATAAATAAAAATTTGACGATACTGCCCCAATGGGTGAAATTATCAAAGTGAAGCAATGGTGATTGCAATAAAACTGCACCAAAAAGCAAGAGATAGAGCAACATAGTAAGAGCTGTAAAATCAAGCCCTCTGATGCTATCTTTCTTGGTCATATATCGCCAGATCTGATACATGCTCAAAATAGCACCTAGTCCACAAATGCCATAAACCGCTGGCAGCAAAGCATTGAACAAAGCCGCAAGATAAAGCACTAAGGTAATCGCTGAAAAAGTGAATACCCAAGTCAAACGACGGTTCATCTTGAAACGATTGCGAAAAAGATCGGCATAACCAACCATAAAAAAAACAAAGAAAGCAAATCTGACTATCATGCTACCTGACCTTTCCACTCACTCGCCAACTGTTTAAACTGAGGTGTTTTTGCCAAACTAGCTAAATTCGTCACTTGATAAAGGGACTTATTGGCCTCTTTGTCATAAGATACAAAATCCAGTTTCACATCCATGCCTTTATAATCAAAGGTCAATTCCTGCTCCTCATCTGTATCTTGCTTTAACTTACCTACAAAAGTCATGTAATAATAATTGCTATATTGTAATTTGTAAGCCTCCTTACCAATATGCACTGTTTCATTGACATTTACTTTAGGGAGAGCCATGCGATCGTAAGGTGTCGCCTCACATCTTTCCACCGGCAAACGTCGCAAAATATTTTCCAACAAATCATCCCAAACAGACATCCAAGTATCTCGAACCTGTGGGAGATTGTGGTTGATACGGTCATAGATGTATTGGTAAAACTCGCGTTTTTCTGATTCTGGCACAGACACGAAATGCAAGCCATAAAGCCATTCATTTTCGTCGCTAATAACTCTAACCACTCTCCCCTTAGCTTTGGCTTTATAATCCTGAGATTTCAAGTACAGCGTGATGTCTTTGTCCTTTGGCAAATACAAGGCCAAATCTGTCTTGAAAGAAATCCCCGTTTCTGAAATATCAGCCACATGGACTTGGTAAGCCCAACCGTCCACTTTAATATTGATGGTTTCATCCACTGGAAAACGCACAAAAGCGCGATAAGAAGGACGACCCACGGCACAGAAAATAGCAAAAGTTAAATTGATGATATGATGAATGAGCCAAAAACTAATGACACTACCATAAAACAACTCCGAGCCAAATTTACCATAGTTAAAACGAATGAGCCCATAAACCGATAAGCTCCACAAAATGATATAAGGTAAGGCATACAAGCGCAAGGTCCAAGAATTATCCGAAACTTTTTTAGTCACCTTAAACTTCTTCTCGCTAATTCCAAAAGCCTCTAAGAGAAAAGGGATGGTTAAATAAGGTGCAAAAATCGTTTCCACAATTTCTCCCCAAATCTGTGTGCGGTATTCTTTTGACACATCACGCATCGCCAAACGCGTCAAGCCATAAGCCGGAAAACCAAACAAGAGCAAGAGCCAGATATTAGACACCACCACGCGAATATCAAAGGCCGCAAACAAAATCGGTGCCAAAATATACATCATCCGTCTGAAGAAAGACCACCAGTAGAGGTAACTATTGAGGTAAACAACCTTTTGAGCAAAGCTAAATTTTGGATTGAAAAAGATATTGACATTGTAGCTGCTTTTGATAACCCCGCGTCCCCAACGAATGCGTTGTTTAATCACACTCTTCAAATCCGTAGGCGTCAAGCCACTTGCCATTGGCGCATCAGTCGAATAATTGACATAGCCCTCGATATTCATGCGTGCTCCAAGCTCAAAGTCCTCAGTAATGGTATCTGTTGGAAATCCGCCCGCATCATCAATAGCCTTGCGATAAAGCACGGTATTTGACCCCGTGTAAAAGGCTGAGCCACAGGCGCTATTAAAGTTGTTAATCCCTTTTGAAAAGAAATCTTGTTCATTAGGCAAGGTACCCTCTGAAAAAAGATGGTATTGGAAGATATCCTCATTGTAAAAGCTTTGCGGGGTTTGAATCAAACCAATCGGTGCTTTGTCCAACTCTTCGTCATTCGCGTCTGCCTCGACTTGTTCCACAAAATAAGGCACCGTTTCCAGCAAAAACTCACTATATGGAATCATGTCTGCATCAAAAGTCGCTACCAAAGGTGATGAGGTTTGATTTAAGGCATTGTTGTAATTCCCAGATTTGGCATCTTTGTTGTCCGACAAGCCAAAATAACCCACGCCCAATTCCTTTGCCAAGGCAGCCACTTCAGGACGGTCCGTGTCATCGCAAACGTAAATATGCACCTTAGATTTGTCAGGGTAATGCATATAAGTACAAGCATTCACCGTTTTGTAAAGCAAATCAGGGTCCTCATTGTGGGTAGCAATGAGAACATCCACATCAGGATAACGCTCTGGAGCAATCTCTGGTTTTTCCAGCTTAAAATCCTTGTGTTTATTGGAAATGATGATAAAAGCCGTGATAGACGATACCAACTCACTTCCCCAAAGTAATACCCCAAAAATCAAAGCAAACCACGAATCATGCCAAGGAATGGTCATGATTAAACGCCAAGACAGATAAAAAAGACTCGTTACAAAAGCTCCTAAATATAATAATTTTTGACTAATTTTCATTGTTCCTAAAAATAAATCTCTTTTGCACAAAATAACTAACAAGGAATAAGACGCTATCCACAATGATTTTCACCACTGAAATTGGAATAGCTTGCCACAATTGCCCAAAGAAAGTCACCAAATAACTTGACAACATAATCTGAACCACCACTAGGATAAAGTATTTGACAGCACTGCTAGGACGACCTTGTTGGAAAACAAGGTTGCGATTTAAGGTGAAATTAACAATAGACGACACTATCCGAGCCAGTACAGATGCTATCACAACTGTCCCAAAATTCAAGCCTTTAAAGACCATCATTAAGACGGTAAAGATACCAATATCCACCAAAAATGACAACAGTGAAGCAAAAATGTACTTGAAAAAGACCTTGTAGATACGGATAGAATCACGAACCACATCAAAATGGGATGATTCGTTCTCATTGATATAAATAGTTGCTATGGGCACCTCACGAATTGGAATATGGTCCTCCTTAGCTTGTAGGAGCATATTCATCTCAAATTCATATCGCTCACCTTCAACCTCCAACAAACAAGGAAGCCAAGCCATAGGAATCACTCGAAGCCCTGTCTGCGTGTCTGACACCTTCATACCTGTGAAAACATCTAAAATATCACGGGTCAAGACATTTCCAAAACGACTTCGCAAGGGCACGGATTCTTCAAAGGTCCGAACACCCAAAATCAAACTGTCTGGGTATTGCAAAAAGGCTTGGATACATTTTAGCGTATCCTCATAGGTGTGTTGCCCATCAGAATCAATGGTCACTATTCCTTTAGCTTCAGGAAGCGTTTTTAAAATATCCAAAATAGCGGTCTTTAAAGCCCGTCCCTTCCCTTTATTAACCTCGTGGGTCAACAAACGGCAATGATAAGTAGTCTGAGCTTCTTTAAAAATATCTTTGTAATCGTCACCACTTCCGTCATCAACTAAAATAATATGAAAAGGCCTGGCCTCACGTGTTCGAATATCCTGCAAAAGTTCTAATAAACGGATATCTGGTTCATAAGTGGGGATGACAACAACAACCGACTGCTCATTCGTTTTCAACTAAACTCCTTTTATTCTTTTTATTTCGATACATTCTTCGGTCAGCAATCATATAAAAGTCCACAAAGGACTTGTGTGAGGCGTAAGAATCGGTATGAAAACCATAAGACGCCGTAATACCTATATCTTCAAACAAGGCTAATCTTGCCACATTGATTAAAAATTCGGTCTGCTTGCGGGAAACACCTGGCAATAACACCACAAATTCATCTCCCCCCAAACGGGCCACAACGGCATTATCAGGCATGATATCTTCCAAAATTCTGGCATAACGCACCAAAAGATTATCACCGTAAATGTGCCCTTTGGTATCGTTGTAATGCTTAAAGTCATTCAGATCTGACAAGATCAAGGTGACCGTTTCCATCTTGTTAAACATACATTCGTTAAAGGCCGATTCAACGTAACTGCGGTTGTAAAGTTTGGTGAGAAAATCTTTTGAAATCATTTCATTGATCTTTTCTTCACGCGTCTTTTGCCACGTCACGTCTAAGATAAAGCACAAAACACCAATAGTTTTCCCACTATAGTCATAAATAGGCGAATAAATCATTTCTAAATAGAGTGGCGTTTTTTGCCCACGACTAATTCTACTGACAGTTGTAAAAGCTTCGCCACGTTTGGCACGATTGAGATTTGATTTAAACTTCAAAGCGTTTTCTTTACTGATATGATTAAAAGGGCTCTCTCCCACCCTTGGTCTAAAATGAAATAATCGGACTGCAACGTCATTATATTCGTTATCAACTAGCATAAAGCAATCATTCATATCAAAAGCATACAGATGCAGGTAACTCACACTATCCAAAATCAAACTAGGTAAGACAAAACGCCTACTATCGATATGGACAACGATACTGTAAGCAAATAGCATTAACAGTAAGATCCCTAAAACATACGGACTTTTTAAGTCAAAAAACTCCTTACGTGCTAGGATATAAATAAATAATATCACAGCCGTAGCAATGATAAAAAAGGAAATCCGCATCCTCTTTTGTTTAACAAAAATCTCTAATCGCCTTCTAAAATCCATGCTATTTTACCTATTAACTATACGATAAAGCTCATGCTAGTATCGTACACTTCCTTTAATATCTCATTAATCTTTCTTAATTAGGTTAGTGTAAAAAAATACTTGGATAAGCCCATGTTATCCAAGCAAAGCAAAAATAACATCTTATCCAAGCAAAGCAAAAATAACATCAAACAAATAAAATTAAATAAAGTTAAACTACTAAAATTGTGCTTCTACACGGTAAATGACTTGACCTTTCTGAGAAAATTTTTCCTCGTACTCTGTCATGACATTTCCCTCAAAATCACTAGCATGTAAATCCAACCAAACTTTCTTCAAAATCATACCATATTGTGAAAAGCTAGCTAAACTGTACTCAAATAATCCTCGATTATCCGTTTTAAAATGAACTTCACCATATTCAGGTAAAATGCGTCGATACGTATCTAAAAATGTTTTGTAAGTCAAACGGCGTTTTTCATGGCGTTTTTTAGGCCATGGATCCGAAAAGTTCAAATACATTAAATCCACTTCGCCGTCCGCAAAATAATTGGTCAAATCCGACCCATCAACCAATAGCAACTTAACATTTGGCGCTTGGCTGTCTAGCACCTTATCCAAGGCATGACTCAAAACCGACACCTGAATATCAATACCGATGTAATTGATGGACGGGTTTTGCAAGGCCATTCCTGTGATAAAGGCACCTTTTCCAGACCCCACTTCGATGTGAATGGGGTTATCATTGCCAAAAACCTCATGCCAATGCCCCTTGGCTGCTTCTGGATTGGTAATCACATGATGAGGGTGATTGGCTAAATGATCTTCAGCACCCTTACGTTTTCTAACTCTCATAATTTATTTTTACTAACCCACTCTCTAAATTTTCGTAAGCCGTAGATTTCTTGGTTGACGTGTTCCATATCGCGTTTGTCAAAACAATTTAAAATCTGTGCGAGATATGAAAACTGCCCATACCAAACAATCTTTTCGTAGATGTCATCCATCTGCTTGTAACCATAATATTGTAGCCATTCTTCCCAGCGTGACTGAGGAATATAATGGCTTAGTAAAAAGGCAACATCATACATTCTGTCTGTCAAGCGAACAGAGTCCCAATCCACAAGGTAAATCATGCCACTGGTCGTAATGACCCAGTTGCTATGCTTAATATCACCATGCACGATGGTCGCAGCTTGCGAGTCAAATTCTGGTAAGCTACGTTTTAATTCTTTTACAATGCCTTGTAAGTAGGTATTTTCTCGGATTTGTCGGGGTGCGTTGCGTTCCCAATCCACCAACAAGTCATACGGATTTTCAATTTTATAGTTTAATTGCAATAACTGATTGACCAAGGGACGTGATTTGTGCAAACGCCATAGGATATGGATAATTTGCTTACTGCCCATGTCTTCTTTGGCCAAAATTCTACCATTGAGCCATTCTTGGGCACTCATGGTATCTCCGTTGCCAGTCCGACGTACCCACAACAATTGGGGAGCGATCTGTTCTTTAGCAAGCGCTGGTAAAATCGGTGTGGTGTTAAACTTGATGAAAATCTTTTCACCGTTTGTATATTGACCGATAAAAGCCTTACCACTCTTGCCACGCAGCGGAATCATGGTTAATTCCTGATCTGACATTGTCACTCTTTCTACCCTCCATTCTGTTTTGTTTTACATTCTATTTTACTTTTTTTAACACGCCTAGTCAATCATCTTTCCGATTTTATAAGAAATGTAACCTTCTGTCACAATCACAGTCACCACCAAAAAGACCAGTGCAGCCTGCCAATTGAGGGTTAATACCAACTGTGGCACCGCAATCACATAAGACAGACTTCGTAAAAAGGTTTTTAAATTGCTGCTTTTATCTGCTTTTGTCAAAGGGTACAATTGTGTCAAGTATTGGTAATCAAAATGTTGGGCCAAGCCCAGCAATTGAAAGAGCAACAAATAATTAAATAGTAAGGCTAAAGCCACGGCCACCATACGATTTGGCATGAAAACCAAGGCCAAAAAGCTCAAAACCGTCAGACGCAAGGTCAAGGCTAAATAATCCGAACTACGCAAAAAAGCACGGGTGTATAAATTGAGCCAAGTTTGAGAGTGTTTTTTAGGAACCACTCGCAACACACCGTCCAAATACGAACGGCGTTTGACACTAGCAGTGATGCCCTTAACCGTTGTAAACAAGGCAAAGAAACGCAAAATGCGCTGGCGACGTCTTTCCTCATAAGCAATGGTTTGTTCCCATGAAAAGCGCCCTTGAGCGTAAAAAGCACTGCTCTTTCTTTTCATCACCCACCATTTGCAAAAGGCAAGCACAACCAGCATGCCTGCAAACATGAGCCAAGAAAAACCGATTTTGAAAAAGACAGGTTCCAAAAAGAGCAAGACCGCTGTTTGCACGCTCACCCAAAGCCAAAAAGCCCTGCGGCGTGCCTGAGTCAACCAAGCCACAATCTCAGTTTCTTTAGGCAAATAAAACAATTTATCTGGCGCTTCTAGGTAGGTCGCAATACTGCCAAAACTCAATAATGCTCCAATGACAAGAATTAAAATCAAGCCAATCCAGACGTGTTGCTCAGGAAAATGACGCAACAACTGACTGTATTGCACCATCAAAAAGCCAAACAGGATAAACAAAACCAAGACAAAATGGTCGTTAAAAACATAGCGTAGGTATTTGAAGCAGGTATTGACAAAATCATGACGCCGTTTTTGAAATACTTCTTTCATGATTACCCCTCTTTAGTTAAAGCCATGTAAATATCCGTCAAACTAGCGTTTTCCTTGCCAAATTGCTGGCGCAAATCTGCCAATGTTCCTGTTGCACGCACCTGACCTTGATGTAAAATGACAAAACGGTCACACATTTTTTCAGCCGCATCTAGCACGTGAGTTGACATCAAGATAGCCTTGCCCTTTGCTTTTTCTTGGTCCAATAATTCCGTCAAATGTGAAATTGCTAGGGGGTCCAAGCCCAAGAAAGGCTCATCCACGATAAATAAGCTTGGGTCAATCATGAACGCACAAACAATCATCACCTTTTGCTTCATCCCTTTTGAAAAATGAATAGGAAACCAGTCCAATTTGTCTGACAAGCGAAAAAGCTCAAGCAAGTCCATCGCACGCGCCATGGCCTTATCATAATCCAAATCATAAGCCATAGCCACCGTTTCCAAATGCTCACGCAGGGTCAATTCTTCATACAAGCTTGGCGTTTCAGGAATAAAACCAATTTTTTGGCGATATGCCGAAACGTCTTTTTCCAAGGTCAAACCATCCAGCGAAATTTCCCCTTGATAAGGCGTCAATAAACCAATAATTTCATTGATAGTGGTGGATTTTCCCGCACCATTTAGCCCGATGAGCCCAACCAACTCACCCTTTACAACCTCAAAAGACACATTTTTTAAAACAGGGATATTAACATATCCCCCAGTTATATTTTCCAATTTTAACATAAGATACCTACATTTTTTTGATATAATAATTATAACAAAATCAAAGGATTATAGGTGATTCAAATGGAAAATTGTATCTTTTGTAACATTGCCGCTGGTGACATCCCATCATCAAAAGTCTATGAGGACGAGGATGTCCTTGCCTTTTTAGACATCTCACAAACCACTAAAGGGCATACCTTGTTGATTCCAAAAGAACACGTTCGCAATGTCCTTGCTATGTCTGAAAAAACATCAAAGACACTCTTTGCTCGTTTGCCTAAGGTGGCTCGCGCCGTGCAAAAAGCCACAGGTGCTGTCGGCATGAATATTCTCAACAACAACGAAGAAGTCGCTGGACAAACGGTCTTTCATGCTCACGTTCACCTCATCCCTCGCTACGATGCGAGTGACGAAGTAACCTTTACCTTTACAGAGCACGAACCTGATTTTGAAGTCCTTGGCAAATTGGCACAAGCTATTGCACAGGAGGTTGACCAATGAAAAAAAGACACCTTGTCACACTAGGTCTTATTGGAGCTGCAGTGGGATACTTTGCTCATAAACTCTACCAAAACCGTGATACCTTTAAAGCCGAAATAGCTCACGCTGACGAAGTCAGCCGACGCATCGCTGATGATTTGATTATCATTCAAAAAACCATCAACGACATCAACCAACAAGTCCCACAATTAAAAGAATTGGGCCAAGATTTTGACTACAAATACCGTTTATTTGAGCAAGACTCTAAAAAACGTTTGGACGTGATTCAAAAAACCATGGCCAAATACCAAAACCAGCCTGCATCTAACTAAACAAAAACATACTAAGATTAGTAGTGAGAAAATCTCCGACGGGAGAAAGTACTCTC
>ERZ778496.158-NODE-158-length-76627-cov-7.044115_pt1 | contig 76627 bp, 64 predicted proteins | sample MGYA00433099_ERZ778496 | MGnify/ENA primary metagenome ERZ778496 (study PRJEB29527, sample SAMN07138962) | mouse gut metagenome | material: feces | host: mouse | place: China:Nanjing | collected 2016-01-25 ...
CATGCGGCGATTCAGGGATAATGAAACCATATAATTTCAGTTCAGGCAGAAATGTCAGCCATCGTTTGTTAAAACCAAAATCCGGGTTATCATAAATAGCATATATTTCTTGTTGCCAAGCAGAATCAAGACGTTCAAATTTAGCTTGCGACTCCTTCAATACCATAGAGACAATATCATTATCGGCAATGGTATCAGCCGGAATGACATTATAGCGCGAACACTCTCTTTCGGCTTTAATATATTCCGTTTCGCTTATTTTCTCCACAGAGAAAACTGTTTGTGCGGATGCAACAGCAGTATACGCCATCACTATCAAGGTTATCCAAAATATTCGATAGACCGATTTCATATCACTTTTCTATAAAAATGTGAATTTATAAACATCTGAATCAAGTAAACCAATAAGAAAACCAATACCACATCGAAAATCGCGATGAGGTAAATCTCTCCTTCTCCATTCTACTTATCATTTGTTGACTATTAAAATCAGAATAACTGCAAAAACAAGGACGCCGAGAAAACCGTTGGCAAGGTTGTTGTCGGCATGGTCTATGACGCTGAAATCGTCCGAACCATAGCGGATGTGCTTATATGATACTTTCCGTCCTCGCCGGATCAGTCGCAGACATCCATACCGAAGTCCGGCTCCTATATGTAGTATAATCCAGCTAAGCCAATAATAAGAACCGGTAATCAGGATAGCAACTAATGCTATAATTTTGACTATGAAAAAGACTCTATCTTTCATCGCGTGCCTCCTTTCCAGTCAAAATAAAATAGGGACATCGTACAGACAAGCGACTTTGCGCCCACAAGTTGCCGGAGAGCGCGAAACCAACACACATAATCATTATATCGAAGAGAGTCACCATACGCAAAGTTACAATAAAATTTTTGTAACTCGGTGATAATCGGATAAAAAAAGTGGTATGAGCCGAATGAGCCGAATGTCGGTGCATATGTCATAGGATTAAATGGAGCGACAGGAGAGGGTGCGATAGCTATAAGCCCCCACTCACGATAACCGATGTCCTGTCGGACATCTTTTTTTATTACATGCCACTCCTGGCACACCTTCGCTGCGCTTCGGTGTACCAGGTTACTATCTAATCTGCGTCCTGCGGACGCCCGTGCGGGATGCGAGGGATGGCTGTGTGGTGGTGGATGCCCGTGCGGGAGTGACTGATTTATGCACTGAAATAACAACTTTTGTTTCTTATTGAGCTTATGAAACTTTTGTATCTCCTCGATAATGGTTAATTTATTCCGGTGTCGTGTATGTGGGGCCGGAGTGAGAGATGAGGGGGATTCTGCGAGGGGGAAAGGGTATTGTTTTTCGGAAATTATGCTTACATTTGCATATGATTTGAATATGATAGACCGTTCATCATATCGCAATGGAAAATACTGACACAAGCATACAGGCCGGAGCGGTGCATGACGCGTTTGACCGCGAGCATCTCTGGCATCCCTATACATCGACCATCGACCCTCTGCCCACGTATAAGGTGACCGAGTGTCACGGGGTGAGGCTAAGGCTTGCCGACGGCCGTGAGCTTATCGACGGCATGTCGTCGTGGTGGTGTGTGATACACGGCTACAATCATCCGCGCATCAACCGTGCTGCCATGGAGCAGATGGAGCGCATGAGCCATGTGATGTTTGGCGGACTGACCCATGAGCCGGCCATAGAGCTTGGCCGTATGCTCCTGGAGGTGGCTCCGCCGTCGATGCACAATATATTTTATGCCGACTCGGGATCGGTGGCTGTCGAGGTGGCCATGAAGATGGCCGTGCAGGCCGCAGTATCGCGCAGCGGCGACCACAGGAAAACCAATTTCGTGACCATACGGAGCGGTTATCACGGCGACACGTGGAATGCCATGAGTGTCTGCGACCCCGTCACCGGCATGCACGGAGCTTTCGGTACGGCTCTGCCCGTGCGGTATTTCGCTCCGGCTCCGACGGTGACTCCCGACATGGAGTGGGATCCGGCCGACATCGCTCCGCTCGAGGCTATCATTGAGGCCCGTCATGACGAACTGGCGGCTCTCATACTCGAGCCGATAGTGCAGGGGGCCGGAGGCATGAGGTTTTATCACCCGCAATATCTGCGCGAGGCCCGGCGGCTGTGTGACCGCTACGGGCTCTACCTGATATTTGACGAGATAGCCACCGGATTCTGGCGCACCGGGCGCATGTTTGCCTGGGAACATGCCGGCGTGGAGCCCGACATCATGTGTATAGGCAAAGGTCTCACGGCCGGCTATCTGACCATGAGCGCGGTGCTGACCACCGCCGAGGTGGCCGACACCATATCGCGCGGCGAGGCCGGGGTGATGATGCACGGGCCGACATTCATGGCCAATCCGCTCGCATGCGCCATAGCCATAGAGTCGCTGCGCATGCTCCGCGAGCAGGACATGGCTTCGAGGCTGAAACACCTGGAGAGCGAGACAAGGCGTCACATTGGGCCGGCCGCATCGGTGGCGGGTGTGCGCGATGTCAGAGTGCTCGGGTCGATAGGCGTGATAGAGATGGAGGAGCCGGTGAATCTGGCCGATTTCCAGCGCGAGTGTGTGGAGCGCGGCATATGGGTACGCCCATTCGGGCGCAATGTCTATGTGATGCCCCCCTACATTATCAGTGACGAAGACCTCAGATATCTCATAGAGCAGACAATAGAGTGTATAAAGAGTATAAAATGAGCCGGTTTGCCGATATACTTGCCGGACTCGAGCAGAGCGGCAACCTGCGCTCCATCCCGTCGGGCGTAACACCGCAGGGTGTAATCGACCTGTCGTCAAACGATTATCTGGGGCTGGCGATGCGCCCCGAGCTTCAGGCCGAGTTTTTCAGCCGGGAGGGTGCGACTGCCATACCGCTCACCTCGTCGGCCTCGCGTCTGCTGGCCTCGCGTCAGGACGAATATGCTTCGCTCGAGGCGTTGCTGACTGAGCTTTACGGCAGGCCGGTCCTGCTGTTCAACAGTGGCTATCATGCCAATACGGGCATGGTGTCGGCTATAGCTCAGGGCGCGAAGACACTGATTGTGGCCGACAAACTGGTGCACGCGAGCATCATCGACGGCATTACGCTGTCAAAGGCCTCGTTCACACGATTTCGCCACAACGACCTCGGACACCTCGACAGGATACTCTCCAAGGAGGCATCGTCATACGCGCAGGTGCTTGTAATCGTCGAGAGCGTCTATTCGATGGACGGAGACCGGGCCGATATCGACCGTCTTGTGGAAATCAAACGTTTGTATCCCAACGTAATGCTCTATGTCGACGAGGCCCATGCCTTCGGCGTTGAGGGGGAGCGCGGCCTCGGGCTGTGTAGCAGTGCCTCGGGCTATGACGATATTGACGTCGTGGTCGGGACATTCGGCAAAGCCTGCGCCTCGATGGGCGCATTCTGCGCCGTGAGCCGCGAACTGCATGACTATCTTGTAAACCGTGCCCGCAGCTTCATATTTTCCACCGCCCTGCCACCTCTCACCGCGGCATGGACACAGTTTATGATTGAAAAATTCACAGGCATGGAGGCCGAGCGTGACCATCTGTGCGCGCTCGGGAGACAGCTTGCCGGACTGTTAACGCCGCTGTCACCGGACTTTGACATCACTCCGAGCCACATACAGCCATTTGTGACAGGCGACCCTGTCAAGGCTGTGAGACTGTCGCATGAACTGCTGGACGAAGGGTTTAAAGTGCTCCCCATTCGTGTCCCGACTGTGCCGCCCGGCACTGACCGTCTGCGCATCAGTCTCAACGCCATGATGACGGCCGAGGACATCGAACGGTTTGGTGCAGCCCTGAGGGCAAAGATCACAGCCTTAGAAAAGAACTGATGAATCTGAAATTTACATACACCCGCCCCGGAGCGTCACGCCTGATACTGCTCTTTGCAGGATGGGGCATGTCGCCGCGTCCGCTTGATGACGTGAGCATGCCCGGCTATGATGTGGCCGTGGTGTGGGACTATCGCGACATGTCAGCCCCGTGGCTCGAAGAACTGTCGGGCTATGAGGAGACGGTGGTGGTGGCATGGTCATTTGGCGTGCATGCCGCTTCGCGTTTCATGGCCTCGCATCCGGGACTCCGTGTCACGGCGCGCATCGCTGTCAACGGCACGCGCTTTACGGCCGATGACTCGCGCGGCATACCGCGGGCGATATTTGACGCCACGCTTGCCGGACTTAGTGAACGGAGCGTGATCAAATTCAATATGCGCATGTGTGGCGGAGCGGCCGCCTATAAGGAGTTTGCCCTGCGTGCCCCCGCCCGCAGTGTCGACGATCTGCGCGAAGAACTCTCGGCCTTTGACACCTGCGAGGCTCCGCGTATGCTGTGGGACAAGGCGTTTGTCTCGCAGGACGACATGATTATCCCTGCGGCCAACCAGTCGGAGGCCTGGGCCTCGGATGCGGTGCAGACCATCGTGATTGACGGTCCCCATCTGCCCGACTTCAACCGGCTGCTGCGAGGCTGTCTTACCGACAAGTCGCATGTGGAGAAGCGTTTCCGCAAAGCCGAGACAACCTATGACGACAATGCCACGGCTCAGTATGCCACGGCCGCGCGTCTGCTCGACCTTGCCGCCTCACACGCTCCCGCCGCGGTCGGTGACATACTTGAGGCGGGGTGCGGCACAGGGCGGTTTACCTCCATGCTGCTTGACAGGTTCGGGCCGGCCCGAGCCACTCTGTGGGACCTGCATATAGCCCCGCAGATCGAGGCATTGCGCACTTCTCATCCCGACATCGCCTTGACGACTCTGAGCTGTGACGCGGAGTCAGAGATAGCCCGACAGCCCGACGAGGCTTTCGATATGATACTTTCGGCCTCGACCGTGCAGTGGTTCAACTCACTGCGCTCATTTCTCACCGAGGCTTCACGCACGCTCCGTCCGGGCGGTGTGATAGCACTCTCCACCTATGGTCCCGACACCATGTGCGAGCCCCGCGTGGCTCTCGGCACATCGGGCCGCTTCCTGTCGCTCGAGCAGATAAGCCGCTGTGTCCCCTCCTCGCTGTCGGTGGCGGAGATAACCGAGGAGCGTCACACGAGCCTTTTCGGCTCGCCTCTCGAAGTGCTGCGCCACATGAGCCGCACCGGAGTCAACGGTCTGTCGGCCGGCGATAGCGGCGACACCGCCGCGGGCTGCCGTATGCTCCGAAACTATCCGCTTGACAGCGAAGGCAAAGCACCACTCACATATCATCCTATCTATCTGGTATTAAAGAAATCATGAGCAACGCTTATTTCATCTCAGGCATCGACACCGATGCCGGCAAGACCTACGTGACCGGCTACATAGCCCGCCGGCTGATGGAGGAGGGCAAAAGAGTCATCACACAGAAGTTTATCCAGACCGGCAATACCGACATGTCGGAGGACATAGTGAAACATCGCGAAATCATGGGCATCGGTCTTCAGCCCGAGGATCTTGACCATACCACCGCCCCGGTGATATTTTCTTATCCGGCCTCGGCCCAGCTTGCCGCGAGAATTGACGGCCGGGAGATTGATCTCGAAGCGATAGACCGCGCTACCGAACGGCTCAAGTCGCTCTATGACATAGTGCTTATAGAGGGTGCCGGCGGTCTGGCCGTGCCTATCACCGACACATTCATGTCTATAGATTATGCTGAGTCGCGCAAGCTCCCTGTAATACTGGTGACCAACGGCATACTTGGGTCAATCAATCATACCGTATTGTCGCTCGAGGCCATACGTTCACGCGGCATGCAGCTCGCGGCCGTGATTTACAACGAGCATTTCGACACCGACCCTGTGATTGCCGAGGACACCCGCGGATTTATTGCCCGCTATGTGGCCCGCAATTTTCCCGACGCCCGCTTTGCCACAGTAGGGAGTCTGTGAAAAATAAAGACAAAAAATAAAGACAGGAGTACGGGAGATAACAAAAAAACTCCCGTACTCCTGTCTTTTTTATGTCTGTGTGGTTATTTTTTGAAAAGGTGCAGATAGCCGTTGACAGCTCCGACGAGAAGTGCGCCGCCGGCGATATTGCCGAGAGTGGAGGGGATGAAGTTGGCGGTCAGAGCCTGAAGAAGTCCCACGTCCGCGCCTTCCATCATGCCCAGAGGGATGAAAAACATATTGGCGATGCAATGCTCGTAACCCAGGGCTACAAACGCCATCACCGGTAGCCAGCAGCCTAAGGCTTTCTCCAACAGAGTCTTGCCGCTCAGAGCGAGCCATACGGCCAGGCATACACACCAGTTGGCTCCGATGGCCTTGAGAAACACTACGTCCCACGGCATTGCCACCTTGGCCTCGGCCACCTTCACCGCGGCAGAGTGCCAGGGGTCTATGGCCGTAAGTCCGCAGCGGTATACCATAAAATATGTAAAGGCGAGCGCGCCGACAAGATTGCCCAGATAGACCAGTGTCCAGTTGCGCAGAGTCAGTCCTGGACCATGTTTGCGCTGCATCATCGAGGGGACGAGCACAGCGTTGTTGCCGGTGAAGAGTTCGGCTCCGAGCACCACCACAAGTATGAGACCTATCGGGAAGGCCACACCGCTCAGCAGTCGCTGAAGCGCGGGGTTGGAGGCGGTGAGTTCGGGAAATCCGAATCCGAGAGTCATCGACAGGATACCGCCGAGCGAAATGTAGGCTCCGGCCATACAGGCCGATACGAGCAGACGCATGGTGGACGAGGCGGTGAGATGCGCCTTGGCAGCTCCGGCATCGGAGGCCGCCCGGGTGATTTCAGAGGGGGAAAGTATCTTCATTCATTGGAGGGTTGGGAGGAAGCGGTCTCCTCCTCGTGTCTGACATAGGGTGATGCGGCGGGCACGAAATCGCCCGAGATGAGATGGATATATATGTGCCGGCATGCCCAGGCGTCGATCGACGCATAGATCATCTGAGGCTCGGTGAGCACCTGTGCCTCCCAGTTGGTGAGACGCTGCCCCTTGGATATTCGGTGGCCGAAGAGTATGGCATATATCTTCTGGAGGCTTGCGTCGGTTATGTGATATTTCTTGACCATTTCCTGAAGCTCCACAAATCCGCGGGGCTCAAACTCGCCCACCTGGTGAAGCATATGGAAATCATCCTTGAGCGAGAGGCCTACCTTGATTACATCCTCACACTCCATAAATTCGCGCAACTCGGGTGTGAAGCCCATCTTGTTGATGCGAAACAGGAATGAATGGTCTTCGGTCGACACCTGTATGAGCGACACACGGTTGGTCATGCCTTTGCGGAAATTAGGCTTGGTCTCAGTGTCGAAACCCACCACGTCATGACTGCGCAGAAAGCTGACCGCGGCGGCCACTTCCTCGGCGCGTTCTATCACGGTTATCGCGCCCGCAAATGTAACGGTGGGCATCTCTGCCACACATTTCTTGTCTATTGCTATACTGAACGACTCGTTATCCATATTGCAAAGTTACGCAATAATCGTGATTTAATACGCATCTTTTTATACAATTAAACATCCTCTGAATCACAAAGACGCTATTGTGGAGACAATTTGTGCCGGAAAACTCAGTTTTCCGGCACTGTCTGACTTGAAATCATAAATCTCATTAATAAGTATCAACAGGTTGCGGTGCAATCAGTTAATGACAGCGAGGCCGCCCTGGGATGTCTCCTTGTAGAGCGACGGCAGGTCGTGGCCGGTCTGCTTCATGACCTCGACGATGCGGTCGAAGCTCACCGAGTGGCGACCGTCGGAGAAAGCCGCGTAGAGATTGGCGTCGAGCGCGCGGGCCGCCGCATAGGCGTTGCGTTCGATGCAGGGTATCTGCACGAGGCCACACACGGGGTCGCACGTGAGGCCGAGGTGATGCTCGAGGCCCATCTCGGCCGAGTATTCTATCTGGGCCGGTGTGCCGCCAAATAGCTGCGAGGCTGCCGCGGCCGCCATGGCACACGCCACTCCGACCTCACCCTGACAGCCGACTTCGGCACCCGACACCGAGGCGTTGTGCTTGACCACATTGCCGAAAAGTCCGGCTGTAGCGAGAGCACGGAGTATGCGTTTCTCAGAGAAATTCTTAGATTTGTGCAGATGATAGAGCACCGCCGGCACTATGCCGCAGGAGCCGCAGGTGGGAGCTGTGACAATCTTGCCGCCCGAGGCGTTCTCCTCGCTCACAGCCAGGGCATAGGCATAGACGAGACCGCGGCTTTTGAGCGAACTGGCGTAGCCCTCGGCATGCACATGATAGCTCACGGCCTTGCGGCGCACGCCCAGTCCGCCGGGGAGCACACCTTCGGCCTCGATGCCGCGCTCAACGGCCTGTTTCATCACAGTCCATACCTCATGGAGATAATCCCAGATGGCCTGACCTTCGCAACGGTCAACGTATTCCCAGAAGCTTGAGCCGGTCTTCTCACACCACTTCTGGATGTCACGTATGGTCGACATCTCATACACGCTGTCGGCTTTCTGACGCGACTCGCCCTCCTTGAGTATGTCGCCGCCACCGATGCTGTAATAGGTCTCCTCGGCGGTGACATTTCCATCCGGGCCGAGGGCCTCAAACTTCATGCCGTTGGGGTGGAAGGGTAGGAAAGTCTCGGGCATCCACACAATCTCGCATGGAGCCACGGGGGTGAGAGTGTCAAGTATGGCCTTGTCGGTGAGGTGTCCTTTGCCGGTGGCTGCGAGCGAGCCGTAGAGGGTGACACGGCGCGATGTCGCGCCGGGACTGGCGGCAAGAAATTTCTGCGCGGCTTTGAGCGGGCCCATGGTGTGGCTGCTCGAGGGGCCATAACCTATTTTGAATATATGCCTGATTGATTCCATAGCGGAGATGCCTTATATTTACAGTATAACAAAAATCGGGGACAAAATTACAAAAAAAACGTCACATTTACAGTCGGTTTCGCCGCTTTTGCGTAACTTTGGGGTGTATAAGGAAAAGGAAAAATGAATACAGAATTGAAAACTGACTCTATTGTCGCCGATATACGGGAATTGATTCTCAGACAACGGTCAACGATAGCCAACACGATAAATACAGCCATGTTGCAATCGTATTGGGAAATCGGACGCCGGATAGTGGAGGAGGAGCAGTCATATTCATCCCGAGCCGAATATGGAGCACAGCTTATCAAAAAACTCTCTGCCCAACTCACTAATGAATTTGGCCGTGGTTTCAGTGAGAGAAGTCTGCGAAATTATCGTCAGTTTTTCCTGAAATTTCCTGATTGGACAATTTGGCAACCGCGGTTGCCAAATCTTACATGGTCACATATATCGATATTACTTCGCGTTGATGATGCTGAGGCGAGAGAATGGTATATGAAAGAATCTCAGCAACAAATGTGGTCGAAGCGGATGCTTGATCGTAATGTGTCATCGCAGTATTACTATCGTTTGTTGTCATCGCAAAGTGTTATACAAGATACATTTGACGGTATAGTGCCTTTGGCTAAAGATTCGGATGATATACCTAATCCGACGGATTATATAAAGTCTCCGATGGTAACGGAATTTCTCGGATTGCCGACAGATTACAGTTATTCGGAATCAGATCTGGAGCAGTCTCTTATATCCCACTTACAGCAGTTTCTGATGGAGTTGGGAAAAGGTTATGCGTTTGTCGAACGTCAGCAGCGTATAGTGACTGATACAGAAGTCTATTACATAGACCTTGTATTTTACAATTATTTGATGAAGTGTTTTGTCCTTATTGACCTTAAGGCAACCAAACTGACTCATCAGGATGTCGGACAAATGGATATGTATGTCCGTATGTATGATGAACTGAAACGAACAGATGGAGATAACCCGACAATCGGTATCTTGTTATGTGCGGAGACAAGCCAGGATATAGCTAAATATTCGATATTGAATGGTAACAAACAGTTGTTTGCCTCAAAATATCTGACGTATCTTCCGACAGAAAAGCAGCTCCGTGAAGAGATTGAGCGACAAAAAATGATATTCATGTTACAGCAAAGATGTAAATAAATGCCTTTGGTTTCCGTAATAATGCCTGTGTATAATGCCGAGCGGTATCTTGATTGTTCGGTGGGGTCGGTGATAGCCCAGACTTTTACCGACTGGGAACTGATATGTTTCAACGACGCTTCAACCGACGGGAGTCTTGCCGTGCTTGAGCGGCTGGCATCATCCGACCCGCGCATACGTGTCATAGATTCGCGCATCAATGTCAAGCAAGGGGGCGGACGCAACCGGGCCATCCGTGAGGCCCGCGGAGAGTATGTGGTGTTTCTTGACGCTGACGACAGTCTGCGCCCCGAGTCGCTGTCGCTGTGTATCGACACCGCCCGTCAGCAGGGGGCCGATATGGTTATGTATGACTACGAGACCATTCCCGGCCGCATGGTGAGTCCGCTCGGGCCTGACGCTGCAGAGCTTAAAGGCGACGAGCTGAGACGAAGATTTATCCTGCATCCTTCGCCGGTGTGGTCGGCCATGTATCGTCGCAGTCTCATCACCGACAACGGCCTGTATTTTCCCGAGGGAGTGTTTTACGAGGACAATGCCGTGACTCTTGCCATACATCTGTCTGCCGTCAATCCTGTCAAGGTCAACGCTCCGCTCTATGGTTATCACATATATGATACATCGGTGAGTCACAGAATGAACGATTATCGTTTCTTTCACCGCCTCTCTTCGGCCCGTATGCTCAAAGCTCACCTCATGAGGCTCGGTCTCTATGACCGTTGGCGCGAGGAGATAGACTATATTATCTTAAATCAGTATTATACCCATACAATAACGGGGTGTGTTTACCGTTTTGACCGTGTGCCCATCATGCGTCAGCGTTATGTGCGTCATACAGTCGAGCGGGTGGTGCCCGGCTTCAGGCATAACAGATATTACAAGGCGTGGCCGTTGGCCGGACGGCTTCGTCTCGAGCTTCACGCCCGCTTCCCGCGTATCATCCGACGATTGCATATGCTTAAGAATAGAGTTTAGAGTTTAAAGGTTAAAGTTTAGGCTGCGCGGCCGTCAGGCCTGTCGCTATTCCCCAATCTTATCTCCATTTTATACTCTACACTGAATAAATCAATAATATCATGAAAAGAATCATCACATCATCACTATTACTGTTTTCGGCCGCATTGGTCTCTAATGCCGCGGTCTATAATATCCTCGATTACGGGGCTGTGAGTGACACCACCCGACTGAGCACCTCCGCTCTGCAACGGGCCATCGACGAATGTTCGGCCTCGGGCGGGGGCACGGTGCTCGTGCCGGCCGGAAGTTATAAGACCGGCAGCATTATACTCCGCAGCCATGTGACGCTCAATCTCGAAAACGGTGCCACCCTCTATGGCAGCACCGACATAAAGGACTATACACCCGTGTCGACATCCTATGTGTCGCTGCGCACCAACACCCCGACCGTCCAGCTTATCTATGCCGACAGTGTGAGCCATGTGGCCATCACGGGGCAAGGTGTGATAGACGGCAGGGGAAAGGCGTTCCCCAAACTGTCGTGGAACGACGAGGGCATTACACGCCCCCATCTGCTGAGATTCGTGCAATCGTCCGACATCTCGCTCTCGGGCGTCACTCTGCGTAACTCCGGGTGCTGGATGCAGCACTATTTAGCTTGTGACCGTGTGAAAATCGACGGCATAACGGTGATAAACCGCAACAACTACAACAATGACGCTCTTGACCTCGACGGTTGTCACAATGTGACGGTCAGCAATATGATTGCCGATTCGGACGACGATGCCATAACCCTCAAGAGCACCTCGCCGCGACTCTGTGAGGACATTACCATTTCCAACTGTGTGGTGTCGAGCCATTGCAATGCCATCAAGCTGGGCACCGAGACCAACGGCGGTTTTCGCAACATCAACATCCGCGGCATCGTGGTCAAACCTTCGGCCGACCAGTCGTCGCAATATTTCGGCTATCCAGGCGGCATAGGCCACTCGGCCATCTCGCTCGAGATAGTCGACGGCGGCATCATGCGCAATGTCAATGTGTCGGACATCACCATCCGCGGCACCGAATCGCCCATCTTCATACGTCTGGCCGACCGTGCGCGTGCCTATTCGCCCGACCATCCCGTTGAGGGTGTAGGCAGCATCAGCGGGGTAGTGCTTCATGACATCATAATTGATGAGGCAGGTCCGTCGGGCAGTTCCATCACAGGTCTTGAAGGACATCCCGTTACCGATATAGTGCTTCACGACATCACGATCAATCATGCCGGAGGCCAGGGTGTGACAGCGGCCCCCACCGATGAGAAACGAGCCGAGTATCCCGAGTCGACCATGTGGGGCATACTTCCGGCCCAGGGGTTCTGGCTCAACCACACCAAAGGTGTGACTCTGCGCAACATCAAGGTCAACGCCCTCGCCCCCGACGCCCGTCCCGTCATACTTGCCACCGACTCTGAGCAATTAGCAATTAGTAATTAGTAATTAGCAATTAGTAATTAGCAATTATTTTTCGCATCTCATTCTAATCTTTTATCTATCATATTTTGGTTACATTTATGTCTCGATTGTTATCACTCTTATTGCTCCTCTCCATATTTGTCCCGGCCGCGGCCGAGAACTATCCCTATCGTAACGACTATCTCTGGGTGACTGTGCCCGACCATGCCGACTGGCTCTATGAGACCGGCGAGAACGCCACAGTAGATGTGCAGCTTCTCCGCTACGGTGTGCCGGCTGCCGGAGCGGTTGTCACCTATACTATCGGTGACGATATGCTCCCCGACGACCGCAAGGACACTGTGAAGCTCGACAAGAACGGTCGCGCTACCATTACTGTAGGCACTATGGCCAAACCGGGTTTTCGCGATCTGCGTCTCTCGGCGTCGGTCGATGGCAAGACCACGGGCCATCATATCAAACTCGGATTCTCGCCCGACCGTCTGCGCCCCTTTGCCGGCGAGCCAAAGGACTTCGTGCAGTATTGGCGCAAAGCCGTGGCCGAAGACAAAGCCGCCTTCCCTCTGCAGTATACCGTGGAGGATGTGCCGGAATATACCACCGACAAGATGACCTGTCAGCTCGTGAAGCTACAGCTCAATCCCGAAGGCCGCAGCATGTATGGCTACCTGTTTATCCCCAGAGGCGAGGGCAAATATCCCGCCGTGCTCTGTCCCCCCGGAGCCGGCGTCAAGACCATCAAAGACCCCATGAGACACCGCTATTACGGAGAGGGAGGCATGATACGTTGCGAGATAGAGATACACGGCTGTCATCCCAAGCTCTCGGAGGCCGAATTTTCGCAGCAGCGCAAAGAGAAAGGCAAATATCTGGAGTTTGGCATGGACAATCCCGACGACTATTACATGAAAGACGTCTATCTCGGATGTCGCCGCTTTCTCGACCTGCTCACATCGTTCCCCGCGTGGGACGGCAAGAACCTCTTCACACAAGGAGGCAGCCAGGGCGGTGCACTCGCCATCACCACAGCCATGCTCGACGAGCGTGTCAACGGATGTGCGGCCAACCATCCCGCCCTTAGCGACATGACAGGCTATCTCGGCGACAAAGCCGGCGGCTATCCCCACCACTTCCGCAAAGACCGCAACGAGGCGACTGCCGCCAAAATACGCACACTCGAATATTACGACGTCGTAAACTTTGCCCGCCACCTCACCTGTCCCGTGCGCATGACCTGGGGCTTCAACGACAACACCTGTCCCCCCACCACCTCCTATGAAGTCTACAACGTCATCACCGCCCCCAAGGAAGCCCTCCTGACCCCCGTAAACGAACACTGGACCTCCTCCGACACCGAACACAGCCACTACCTCTGGCTCAAAAGCTGCGTGAAGTAAGACACTATACATAAACATTGGCGTGGAGTGATATATTCCACGCCAATGTTGTATCATGCCGCATAAAATTTTTGGAAAATCAGCTTCGATGGGTTATCTTTGCTGCCATATTCGTCAAAAGATAGAATAATGTCAGCATCTCGCGAGGATGAAATAAGGTTTGAACGATTGTTCCGTGACAATTATCAGCGGCTCTATCTCTATGCCCTCGACTGGGTAGAGGATGAGGAGCAGGCCAAAGATATTGTCGGGACACTCATGAGCGACCTGTGGGCGCAGCGTGACAGTTGGCATCCCGACAACGAGGTGGCCTACATGTATGGCGCGCTGCGCAACAGATGCATCAGCCATCTGAAGAAAAATGTGCGCTATCGCGAGACGCTCGAAGAGTATCTCGAGGAGAAGCTCCGTCTGATTGACGAGGACATCGATGTCCACGAAGAAAACCTTGCTCGCATGGAGCAGATAATGGAGTCGTTGTCGCCGAGGACGCGTCTTATTGTGGAGAAATGCTATCTTGAAGGTCGCAAATATAAAGAAGTGGCCGAACTCCTGGACACGACTCCCGGCATGATACACAAACATATCAGTAAGGCTCTGGCGATATTCCGTAAAAAATTTCTGCATCGCGGGGGTACCGACTGAGCCGCCCGCTTGTCAACAACAATGAGATAACTATTATGAAAGAGGGCAGTGAACATGACATGGACACCCGCGATGATGACAACTTGCATCATGACGACGGACTGAATGACGATGAGCGTCTCATGCGGCATATGGTCGGGATGTCACATCGCAGAAAGACCTCACGCGTCGACCCTGACGATGCGTGGGAGTCGTTCAGACGCGACGTAATTGCGCCTGAACGGGAGCGTAAGCACCGTTTCGGAGTGCTCCATATGGCCTTGGCCTCACTCTGCGGAGCAGCCGCCATGCTCGCCGTCGTGCTGGCTCTCGGGCTGCTGCCGGGCAAGAGCGACGTGGCCGGCCCTTCTGTAACGGACGACTATATCGCGCTCAGTCATAAAGAATCGCCGGGACATGTGAGTCTGGAGACCGAAGGACGTGAGGACGTGCTCGATGTCTCAGGGCCAATCTCGTTTGTGCCCGAGCCGGAGGTCGTCGCCACAACTGACCGCTCTGACAAGTATCGTAAAATATCCACGCCCCGAGGCATGGGCGTGAAAATCATACTGCCCGACAGTTCGGAGGTATGGCTCAATGCCGACAGCTACATCGAATTTCCCGAACGCTTCCGCAAGGGCGCACGCATGGTAGCCGTCAGTGGAGAAGTATTTTTTAAGATTACACCCGATGCTTCCTCACCCTTTATTGTGAAATCGCCTCAGATAGACGTGCGAGTGCTCGGGACCGAATTTAACTTCAACAACTACACACCTGACAACACCCAGGTGGCACTTGTCAGCGGCAAGGTGGAGATACTCTCGCCCGAAGGCTCCGGACTTGCCACACTCTCGCCGGGCGAAGCGGCCGTGTGTGACGCCGACGGCAGCGTGGACGTTGAGAACGTGGACACCTACGCGCTCACCCAGTGGGTCGAGGGATTTTTCTATTTTGACGAAGTGCCGCTGATAGAGGTGCTGCGCGAGCTGGGCCGGTGGTACAACATGGGCGTCGTGTTTCACAACCGCGAAGTGATGAGCAAAAAAGTCCACTTTTCGGCCATGCGCACCGAGCCCGTGGAGCTCGCAATCGAGAGCCTTAACCGGCTGAACATTGCCGAAATCAAAGTGGTCGGTCATGACATTATTGTCGACTGAATTGTAGAAAAATTGATATAAATTCAAATATTTTTACACAATAGGGGTACTGATTCTATGAAATGGTTGTCTTTTAAGAAAAATTATACATCAACCATTATCATTTTATCACATGCCAACCAAATCAATCAAAAATCACAGCCTGTTAGGAATGTTAAGGCTGGTGGGACTGTTGATGTGCCTGTTCATGCTAAGCCCTGCGCATGCATCGGCTCAGAAAAATGCCGGCACTCCCATAACCTACAAGTGTGAGAACGAGAAGTTGTCAAAAGCTCTGAGCGAAGTGGAACGTCTCTCGGGCTACTATCGGCTACAGTATCTCAGCGAGGATGTGTCGCCCTATCGGGTGTCGGGATCATTTGATAAGGCTACGGTTGAGACGGTAGTGACACAACTGCTGAAAGCGACACCCCTGCGCTGCAGTGTCAACGGACGTTACATAGAGATTTACAATCCTAAGGTAAAGGCGGCGAAGACGTTTAGCATCAGTGGTTCAGTCACCGACGAGGAGGGCGAGCCTCTTGTCGGGGCCATCATAGCCGTCAGCGGCACCGACTATGGCGCGATAGCGGATATGGACGGTAAGTTCTCGCTCAAAGTCAATACCGTCAAACCCGTATTATCGGTAAGTTATGTAGGCATGCTCACCCGTGACATCCCCGTGAGCGAGTCGGATGCCGGCAAGCCACTCAGCGTGGTGCTGCGCCCCGCAGTCGAAATGATGAGCGAAGTCGTAGTCACAGGCTATCAGGAAATCAAGAAAGAAAAAATGACCGGCTCGGTAGCGACTGTCTCGTCGGCCAAACTCGAGGAACGCTACACCCAAAACCTCCTTGCCAATCTCGAAGGCCAGGTGGCCGGTCTCTCCACCTATGGAGGAAAGCCTGTGATACGTGGTGCCGGCACACTCTACGGCTCCACGGCCCCGTTGCTTGTAGTCGACGGTATGCCTATCGAGGGTAACATCGAGGACCTTAATCCCTACGACATCGAGAGTGTCAACGTGCTCAAGGATGCCGCCGCGGCAGCTATCTACGGAGCCCGCGCTGCCAACGGTATCATTGTGATTTCCACCAAGAACGCCAAGAAGCAGGGCAAAATCGACATCGACTTCGCCACCAATATTACTTGGTATGAGAAGCGTAATGTCGATTATGCCGACAACTACTACATGACACCGGCCCAGCAGGTAGCGGTGGAGAGCGACTATTGGGAATATGCCTATATGAGCGGAGAGAAACCCAACAGTGTCAGCAATATGGAACGGGAATTGTCAAACGGTTATTCCATATCGCCGCTTGAATATGCGTATTATCAGTTGGCCAAAGGTGAAATTAACCGTAGTCAACTCGAAGCAACAAAAGCACTGTTGTCAAACAATAATTTTGCCAAAGACCTTGCCGACAATATGCTACACCGTCAAGTAGTGCAGCAATACAACCTCTCTTTGCGACAGTCATCCGACAAAGCCCGCAATAATGTCGTGGTCAACTATAAGCATGACAATGTGGGCAAGTATAATCACCATAATGACTGGTTTAACGTATATTACAAAGGCAGTTTTGACTTGGCCAAATGGCTCACCGCGACAGTAAGTATCAATGGAGTGTATTCCAATGTTCAGGAATACGGAGGCGATTATAATACTGAAAGCATTTATGATCCTTTCGGCAATTTGCCATATGTATCGTATAAAAACGCTGACGGTTCTACTCGTCCGTTCTATTATGGTGGCTGGGGAAATGAATATACACAATACTGGTCTCTGCAGGACGGTATAGCCGACATGATAGTCAATCCCCGTCAGGAAGCACTTGATAATGTTCAGACCACACGCCGTCAGGAGATGCGCTATCATGCCGATCTGCTCTTTAAAGTACTTCCGGGCCTTACAGCCAATGCCCAATTTATATATGAAGTCACAGCCAAACGCATGCGCAACTATGCCAACGAGAACAGCTATGCGGCACGTGTAATGAAAAATGGTTTTGCTGATTATCGAAACGGCAAGGTCGTATATCTGACTCCTGAGAACGGAGGTATCCTCAAGACCGAGAATGTCGACGGCAACTATTGGACTCTGCGCGGTCAGCTCAATTATACACGTAAATTCTTTGACAAGCACGAGATTTCAGCAATAGCCGGTACGGAGTTTCGTCAGACGAGAATGTGGGGAGAGAAGCAGTTGCTCCTCGGTTATGACGACCAGCTTCAGACTTCGGCCAATCACACTGTTGACTTCAACGCTCTTAAAAATCTCTACTCGGCTCCTTACTGGAAGATAGGCACCTATTCAGGCCGTATCAACACTTATCAGTTTCAGCGCGACCAAGGTATAGTACCCGAAGTGCGTCACCGTTACGCCTCAGGCTATTTCAATGCGACATACACCTATGATGACCGTTACAATTTGTTTGGTTCATATCGTAAGGATTATGCCGATGTCTATGGACTTAATGCCAAGTTCCGCGGAAAACCGCTGTGGTCGGTCGGTGCAGGATGGAATATACATAAAGAAGACTTCATGCATGATTTCACTTATGTTGATTTTCTCAAGTTGCGCTATTCATATGGTGTGACGGGTAATATATATCAGGGTGTTACATCTTATATGACTGCTACTACCGGTCTGACCAACCGCGATACAAATGTTCCTTATGGAGAAATCGGTTCTCCGGCCAACCCCAACCTCCGTTGGGAGCAGAACCGTACACACAATGTCGGTATAGATTTCAGTCTCTTTGACTATCGTTTGCGAGGCAATGTGGATTACTATCGTAAGGAAGGTCGTGATATATTCGGTAACAAACTGCTTGACACGACCACCGGTTTCAGTGCTATGAATGCGAACGTTGCTTCAATTCTCAATCAAGGTATTGAGCTCTCAGTCGGCTATGATTGGTTTCGTCCATCATATAAAAATGATTTCTCATGGACAACCAATGTGACGTTATCATACAATACCAATAAGGTGACATATGTGGAGAATCCTCAGACCAGTGCGTATGGTCTTATTAACACTCCTTATAAAACAGGTTATCCTGTCAACACGCTGTGGATGCTCCAGTTTGCCGGAATTGACGACACTCCGGGCTCGGAAGGACAGTCGCTTTATTACAACGGCTATGGCGAAAAGGTGCACGAAGTGTATTATTATGGTGATGCCTCCGCGCTTGCTTTTGGCGGACAGTCTGATCCCAAAGTGATTGTTGGACTTGATAACCAGATTAAGTGGCGTGATTTCTCCATTGGGTTCCTTCTTGCCTATTATGGCGGTCACAAAATGTTCTGTCTTCCGTTCCGAGATAGATTTGAGGGCGATTTTTATGGGCCTGTCGCGTCTTACTATCTTGATAGCTGGACTCCTGATAATCCATCGGATGTTCCTGCAATCGGTCAGTGGGCTCACTCTTCGTCAACGGATTCCTCGCCCGATGTCTCCAGCCGTGCACTTCATGATGCGGATTTCATCAAGTTTCGCAATATAATATTCGGATATGATGTACCCGTCAGCGTTCTTCGTCATCTTGGAGTCAACCGCTGCTCGCTACGTTTCCAGATTAATGACCCAAAGGCTGTCTGGACCAAAGACAAGGTGGATTTCGATCCCGAGACAGGTGGACTACGTATTCCTTCAAGCTATGTATTCGGTCTCAATATCAATCTATAAACCATCACAATCATGACGATTAAAACATTTCTAAATATAGCGGCCATTTCGGTGGTTTCAACACTCTCGCTACAGTCGTGCGAAAGTTTCACCGATATTGACCAAAAAGGCACTAATCTTCTATCCAAGACCTCCGATCTCGAACTGTTGCTCAATAGACGGTATAGTCTTGAATATACTGATATGGGTACTGTAAACGGCGATATGATTGATGGCTTTGAATGTGGCTACATTCCCTCCGAACTGGAGAAAGCCACCAAATCAACGCCCATCATTCTGCTTACTCTTGATGAGCAAGCCCATGCTTCAGTGCTTCCTGTCACCAACAGTAATGACGGTTATTATGGCAGTTGTTATCAGGTGATAGGTCGTGTATGCAATCCGATACTTTCGCTTGCTGATGAGGCTGAGGGCCCCTTGGAACATAAAAATCGCTTGAAGGCTGAGGCTTACGCCATGCGGGCGTTCTTCGAGTATGCCGCTGCCCAGAAATATGCCAGGGTGTATAATCCGGCAACGGCCGATGCCGAGATGTGTGTGCCTATTGTACCGGAAAGCTGGGACATTCAGATTCCGACCACACAAAGCACTCAGAAAGAAGTGTATGCTCAGATTCTTTCCGACCTGGATAATGCTATAAGTCTTGACGCACTTCCCGAAGTGGCGATTAACCGTATGCGTTTCTGTGCGGCAATGCCCTATGCAGTCAAGGCCCATGTGCTCATGTCTATGCACGATTATGAGGGGGCGGCACTCGCAGCATCCGAGGCACTGAAAAGAGGCGATGTAATCAATGACTATGCCGATTATCTGGTCGATGATATGTCCACATATGGTTGTCCGATTACAAAGTTTGTCCCAGTTACTCCGTTGAATCTTGACGAAAACTATTTTGCCTCATCCGTTCAGATAAATTATAACATTATCATGCCGGACAGTGATAAGATGTTTGAGGATGGTTCTTATATGAAGGATAACCTGATAACAACCCTATTGTCCGGCAGGGGCTCTTACTTTCCGGGGGATCTTGTTAGCGACTCATTGGAGATACTCAAAAGAAATGAGACTAATTATGGAGTTCCTTACAATGTGACCAGTGACTTGGAGTCTACACATAACCAGATAGGCATAAAGACTACTCACATGTATCTGATATTGGCGGAGTGCGCCATTAATAAGGGACGTATTGACGAAGCGATGGGATATCTTGATATGATACGTGTAAAACGTATTGCTACTTCTCATTACAAGCCTCTTCTCGGCAATGTGACCACAAAGACAGATGCAATAGCGGCTCTCAAGAGAACTGCCCATGGCGAGTATTGCTACTCGATATGGAATTTCATTACCTGTAAACGATGGACCATACTTGACGACTACAAGGAGACTCGTACAAGAGAACTTTTAGGCAAGACATACACCCTCACGCCTGAGTCGGATATGTGGGTATTTCCATTCCCTGTCACTGTAATATCACAGAACCCAAATATCAAGAATAACTACACAACAAAATAAATATCAGAACATTTCGTGCTTAAAAAGCATTATGAAACATTTATTAATTCCTGCCTCCGCTCTTTTGTTGCTTATCGGGTGTTCGGCTCCCAAGAGTGACAATACATTTACCATCAACGGCACTGTCAACGGAGCTGCTGACGGCGAATATGTCATTGCTTCAATCCATAACAGCATTGACGGAGTGGTAAATGACACGGTTGAAATCCATGACGGACACTTTACTTTCACAGGTGAAGTCGCTCCATACGGAGGATTGGCCTATATAACTTATGGCGAGGAGTCCGAGCCATATAAGGGTGACAATCAGACAGGTCTTTATTTCAGCCAGGGCGTGACTGACATTACATTTGACAAGGGTAAGGTAAATCAAGCCATTGTCTCCGGCTCGCGTCAGCAGGAGATAGATGAGAGCCTCAGTAAATTCTATGAAGAGTATTGGGCGCGCCAAAAAAAGCTCAGAGCCGATTATGAGCAGGGACTTATATCCAAGGAAGAGTATGATAGACAGGCCGAAGCTGCCTTCCGCGAATTTCCCGCCACACAGGCAAAGTATGTAGCCGAGAATCCTGATACATATTGGGCCTACAGGATGTTACTATCATTATCATCCCGTTATGATGCCGAGAAGTGTGATTCGCTCTATACTCTTATTTCACCCGAGTTGAAGGCGGACGACAAAGAGCTTGCAGTTGCTATCGAAGCATGTCAGGCTACACAGCCCGGCAAGCCGGCTCCTGAGCTTAAAGGTCACGATCCTCTGAGAGACATTGATTTCAGCCTTGCGGATCTGAAAGGCAAATATGTAGTGATAGATTTCTGGGCCACATGGTGTAAAGGCTGTGTGATGGGATTGCCCCATATCAGAGAACTTTATGACAAGTATCACGACAAAGGGCTCGAAGTACTGGCTATGTCATCGGACTATGATGTCACTGTCTGGAAGCAGTATATGGAATCGCACGACATGAAGGACTATTATAATATCCTTGTGTTTGAGGATGCATCGACCGACCAATCGGGACGCATATTGAATGATTCCAGAGACAACCGTCAGTCTCGCCGCTATAACGTCACATTCATTCCCCGCACATTTCTCATCGGTCCCGACGGCAATATCATAGGTGACCTCGAAGGAGAGGACCTTGACAAGAAACTTGTCGAGATATTCGGTGAGTAGACTTCTGATTCAGGACTACGAACGATAACAGCTTCAAAAAACATTCGTAATAACTCTTTACAGAATATAACGGGAGACAAAAGCCTCAAAAAGAGACAAAAGTTTTTTTGAAATCATTAAATGATTGGTTTATAATGAGATTGAAAAACTTTTGTTTCTTTTGAGGCTTTTCTTCTTTTGTATCTCTTTAGTTGGGCAAGGGGTTATTCCGAGAAGAAAGTGCGGAAGGCGCGGACTGTGTAGGCCTGGTCGATGGTCGAGCCTGTCTCGCGCACCGAATGCATGGCCCAGAGGGCGTTGCCCATGTCGACACCGCGCAGGTCCATCTGGGCGGTGAGTATATTGCCGAGGGTGGAGCCGCCGGGGACATCGCTGTGGTTGACAAATGTCTGGCAGGGCACTCCGGCTTTCTCGCAGATGGCTTTGAATACGGCCGATGAGTCAGCATCGGTCATGTATTTGCATCGGGCGTTGATTTTGATTACAGGGCCTCCGCCGACTACGGGATGGTTGGTGGGGTCGTATTTTTCGGCATAGTTGGGATGGAAAGCGTGGGCATTGTCGGCCGAAATCATGAATGACGAGGCTATGGCGCGTGCAAAGTCTTCGTCATTTCCTCCGAGCGAGCGGGTGATGCGGCGGAGCATTTCGGCCAGCACGGGCGAGGCCGCGCCCTGCTTGGTGCCTGAGCCGGTCTCCTCATTGTCAAAGATAGCCATGACGCGGGTCTGTGGACATTTACCGGTAGCCGAGAGCAGAGCCTCGAGAGCGGCGTGCACCATGCTCAGGTCATCGAGACGTCCCGACGAGACGAGTTCTTCGTTCATGCCTGTGAGGCAGGCCGGGGTGGTGTCGTAGAGCGAGAGGTCAAAGTCGAGTATATCCTCAAGGCGGCATTGCAGCTTTTCGGCCACAAGGCGCAGCAACAGGTTGTCGGCTTCGGCGCGCTCCTTGACGATGCCTATCACGGGAAGCATGTCTTTCTGGGCCGAGAGGCGGTTGCCCTCGTTGACAGCGCGGTTGAAATGTATGGCAAGGTGAGGGATGGTGAGGAGCGGACGGTCAAACTTTACCAGTTCGCGGCGGGGGTTGAGGGGATCGTCGCTGCGCAACACCACACGTCCGGCTATCGAGAGCGGACGGTCAAACCATGTGTAGTAGATGGGGCCTCCATACACCTCGACGTTGAGTTTTACTATGCCACCGTCCGATACCATCTCGGGGTGGGGCTTGATGCGAAACGTGGGCGAGTCGCTGTGGGCGGCAATGATGCGAAATCCTGCCGACGGGGCTCCCTCGGCCACATCGACGGCAAAGACCGCACTGTCGTTTTTCACCATATAATATTTGCCTCCCGGCCTGATGTCCCAGGCTTGGGTTGGGTCGAGGCGTTCATATCCGGCAGCGTCGAGACGGTTGGCTACGGTGAGCGCGGCGTAGAAATTCACCGGGCTTTGGTCGAGAAACTCCATGAGTCCCCGGGCTATTGTCTTGGTTTCTTGCATTGGGGTGGTGCATTATTAAGGGTATGTATGCGCAAATCTAATCAAATTACTTCAATCCTGCAATCCGGCGAGTCGAATTATCCCGGAGAATAATGTGTCGCTCCATGCCTGAGGATTCAAATAATCTCCTAACATCCAATATTTTTCATCTGTTTTATTGTCAGAATGGAAAAATCTCGCTAATTTTGCACCATAAATCATCCCCATCCCCAATTCACTTTAATTCAACCCATTTAAGTGAATAAAAAGTCGGGCAGTTCGTGAGAACAGCCCGACTTTATTGTTGACAGGCAGGGGGCGGTAACACTGTAACTTGACCTCTAAACTTCTTTTTCCTCATTAATAGTTTCACTTTTGTTTATTATCTGACAAGATACGAATATATAGAAATCGTTCGATACATTTTTTAACAGTTGAATTTCGTCGATTTTGACGAGATTTTGTCTTATTTAGTAGAAGCATCATTAACAAGTCCGTATGTTCAGGAAGTCAAAGCGTAATACCGTAAGTAAGATAATTGAGGATAATCTTGATTATCTCGTTCGTTTTGCATATTTCCGTCTTGGAAATCACGTAGAAGCAGAGGACCTTGTGTATGATGCGGTTCTTCGATTTCTGGAGAAGGCTCCTGATGATATTAGACCGGAAAGCGTCAGGTTGTATTTGTTTAGGATAGTTCACAATCTTTGTCTTGACAAGACACGCGCAGGACATAAGGACTGGGTTACTATCGATGGGATAGATATCGAAGACAGTACAACAGACAGTCTCGATCTTGAAGATGCAGACCGTATAAATGCTTGTCTTGATAGTATTCCACAGCGTGAGGCTGACGTAATAAGAATGAATGTGATTGACAATCTTTCATTTGTCGAAATAAGCGTAATCCTTTCAATCCCCCAGTCAACAGCCAAGTCCAGGTATAGGTCGGGCATGGATAAACTCAGAAAACTATTCATTAACAATAAATTGTCATAGCATGGAAGATTACAAGGATATAAGAGAATTGTTGAGACCTCGCCGTGACATTAAGGCATCAGCCAAACTTCGTGAGAAAGTAAGAGTGGCTATTGACAAGGATCGCAAGAACCGTATGTTGAAAAAATGGGTGTTTGGTGGAATCAGTCTGAGTGCTGTTGCCGCTGTTCTGCTGCTCATGCTTATTCCATCCGGAATGTCAGCCAAAGAAATTCTTTCTCAGGCAATAGAAGCGATGCGTAATTACGAAAGCATTGAAATGATTGTCGATGTCAGAACCCGACCGGTGGAAAACTTCAGATATATCAGCCTTGATGATGAGTTTGTCACCCACCGGATGGATATTACGGTCTCTGACTCTCTATTAAGCTGGCGTATAGATAAAGGTGAACGTGTTGCCATGAGTGATGGAAGGGATATTTATACTTGGATTCCTTCTGTAAAACTTGGATTCCATATAACAGAGACCGAGAATGAGAACGTATTGGGGTATATGGCAAACTTGTTGACTCCACGTAGGATACTTGAGGCTGAATTGCAGAATTGTATCAACAATAATAATGCGGAATACAAAGTCAGCAAGTCCGGTTCTGAAATAATTCTAACCGTACATGCCGCACCACAGGGTAATTTTGAAAATCCTTATTTGCTTAATAGTTCTATCTCCGAATCTGAAAATGTGCGCAGATATGTCATTGACGCTAATTCCAAGGAATTAAAAAGTGCGACAGTCAGTGTGATTTCGAGAGGTCGCGAAGTCGATGTGCTTAAGGTCATGTCTATTAATTATGACAGTTATGGTCATAACTTATCCTTGCCTTATGATATTAAGTTTGTAGAGACTGAAAATCAGCCTGCTGGATTAAAGGAATTAAGTGCGGAAGAGGCTGCTACCGCTGTTCTCAATGCTTTTACTGTCTGGGATGAAACGATTCTTGACAGAGTGATGATACATGAAGTATCCGATGCGGCATATAAGAAACAATTCAGTGGGGCAAAACTGATTTCAGTAGGACGTTCTTTTACATCGGGTTCAGGGCACTCGATTTTTGTACCATATACTTTGAAACTTCGCGACGGCACCATGCGACGTCATAACATAGCCTTGCAGAAAACAGACTCAGGCGGTTGGGTTGTGGTCGGAGGCCTTTAACCGAATAACATCTTAATTCTCAATAGGTATGCCATTAAACAAATTAATGGCAGGGCTATTGCTCTGCCTGTGTTTTAACACTCTTTTTGCATCAAATCAGGCTTATAAGGGTGTAGTAAAGGATAATTCCGGAAATCCATTGGAATTTGTAAATGTCACCTTGATGGCACTTAATGATTCAACACTGATATACGGAACCGTAACTGATATGACGGGTCAATTTACCATTCCCGGCAACGCAACTCCGGCATTTCTGCGAATTACCGCTATGGGGTTCGAGGATAAGATTATCAACAATCCTATCTCCGATATAGGCGATATCATCCTTTCGCCGGCATCCTATATGCTTGGAGAAGTTGTTGTGAAAGGTTCACGTCCTGTGGCTAAGGTCAAGGGTGATGGAGTACAGGTGACAATTGCTGATTCATACCTTGCCAATACCGGCACTGCGCTTGAAGTGCTTGGCAAAATGCCATTTGTGACTAAGTCGGGGTCTGAGATAGAAGTTCTTGGAAAAGGCATCCCATTGATATACATTAACGGCAGGCAGGTCCGTGATATGTCTGAGCTTGATCAACTCGCATCATCGCAAATCAAAATGGTTGATGTCGTAACTAACCCGGGAGCAAGATACGCTTCGACAGTCAACTCAGTGATAAGGATTACAACTGTAGCATCGATAGGAGAAGGATTTTCATTCAATGACCGTACGACAGTCGGATATAAACATTATGCCTATATGTTTCAACAGGTTAATCTCAACTGGCGTAAAAACGGTTTTGATCTCTTTGGCATGTTGAACTATGAGAATTACAGAGAGCGTCCCCGATTCTCGAATAAAACTACCCAATACCTTAAATCCGGGATTGTGCAACAGAGCAGTCACGGACGAGATTTTGCTAAATATCCTGTATATCAAGGCAAATTAGGCCTGAATTATAATTCAGCGTCCCATAACTTTGGTTTCTATTATGATTTCTCATATAAATCATCGACAATTTCCGGCATCGCGATAACTGACCGTTGTATTGACAACATATTTACAGAAACCCTTGAGGATTACTCTGATTCAAGACACCATAGCCGTCAGCATCTGGCAAGTGCATATTACTTCGGGCAATTAGGTAAATGGAAACTGTCTGTCAATATCGATGTCTTGTGGCAGATTAACGATAGGAATAATATGGATACTGAAATTTCAACTGTCAATCCGTCGCGGGATTTTACAACAACCAACAATGTCGGAAACCGTCTCCTTGCAGGTAATGTAACGGCTGCTTTCCCTGTCTGGAAAGGTGATTTGAAATTTGGGGCTGAGGTGACCGGCATTCATCGCACAGACAGATATTCAGGGAATGCAGATTATATCACTGACAGTGATATTAAGATAGACGAGACAACAACGGCTTTGTTTGCCGAAACAGAACAGACTTTTGGAGCAATATCAGCAAATTTAGGGTTACGTTGGGAGTATACTGATTCCAAATATTGGCAATCGGGACAACTTAGAGATGACCAAAGCCGTAAATATCATAATCTCGCACCATCAGCCTCTTTGACATTGCCGATTGGCAATGTCAATACACGTTTTTCTTATATGAGAAAGACATTCCGTCCGGCTTTCGAACAACTTAGCTCGGCTATAAAGTACATTGATCGATATAGTTATGAATCTGGCAATCCTAATTTGAAACCTATTTACCGCGATTATATTTCTGCCTCGGCCTCATGGAAAGATATTGTTATGGAACTTGAATACTGTTCAACCAAGAATTATTTTATGTGGCAGACATCGGAATATCACGGAGACGATAACATTACGCTGCTCACTATGGTTAATATGCCACGATTCAATACCTATGGGGCATATATCAATTATTCTCCTACGTTCTTCGGATGCTGGCATCCATAATGGCTGGAATCAATGCTCAGGATTTCAAAATAGCTCATAATGGCAAATCTATGAGCTTGGATAGACCATTAGGGACATTTCGATTCGATAATGCGGTACACCTTCCCTGGGATATGTGGTTGAATGTTGATTTCTCGGCAAGAACCTCAGGAAATGGAGATAACTGCTATGTCAAACCATACTGGCAATGCAACCTCGGATTATATAAATCGTTCGGGAATGACACATGGAGTATAAAATTGCAACTCAACGATATTTTCGATACTTGGAGACAGGAAGTTACATTATACGATGCTATAAGTAGCACCTCTTCTGAAAAGATATATGACACACGCGATCTGTCACTTACAATTAGATATAGCTTCAATTCCACACGTTCGCGTTATAAGGGGCATGGTGCCGAGAATATCGATAAGAACAGATTTTGAAAAACAGGTATGATTCAGTCTGAAATTTTAGGTGTGGAAAATTTTTAGGTCGGCTTGGACCATTAATAATATTGACACACAAAAACGGCGTGTTCCGTTTTTGTTCCGGCAAATTTGGCGAAACGGGTGTAACTCGATGAGTTACACCCGTTTGTCGAAAAAATGTCGGGGTGAGAAGACTCGAACTTCCGACCTCCACGTCCCGAACGTGGCGCGCTGCCAACTGTGCTACACCCCGATTGACATTTTCGTAGTCGTTTTGCGGTCACAAAGGTAACGCTTTTTCGAGGAATTACCAAATTTTTTTCAATACATATTTTATAGATATTTTTATCCGTGCTTTTCGTGACCCTTTTGTACATGTCTTGTGTTCTATACAAAACACTCGTTTATGTATCACAAAAGTTATGCAATCACCTTAATTATTGGAAAAATTTTCTCCAAAGCGCGCTTTGATGGCAATTATTTACAAAATATACCCCATATAATGAAATATTGTCATAAAAATGCGTAACTTTGCACAATTCTTTTAATTTTTCATTAACAACAATTTCTAAGTACCGCAACAGTCAGATGAACAATGACCAGATTAAGGTGATGTTTGCTCAGGAAGAACACTGCAAGTATGCCGAGCAGATAGTCAACCTCATCTATGAATCGGCCTTGCAGCGCGGCACCGGCATAGCCCGGCGTTCGCCCGAGTACATCGCCCGCAAAATCAAGGGCGGAAAGGCCGTAGTTGCTCTCTGTGACGACCGTCTGATCGGATTCAGTTACATAGAGAGCTGGGAACATGGTGATTATGTGGCCACTTCGGGCCTCATTGTCGACCCGGAGTTCCGACGATTGGGGCTGGCTGCACGTATCAAGGCCAAGACATTTGAGCTTGCGAGGCTTAGATTCCCGTTTGCCAAGATTTTCTCTATCACGACTTCTCTCCCGGTGATGAAGCTCAACTCGCAGATGGGTTATCGTCCGGTGACTTTCTCTGAGCTTACCGACGACGAGGAGTTCTGGGCCGGATGCAAGGGATGTGTCAACTATGATATACTCCAGCGCAACAACCGCCGCATGTGTCTCTGCACAGGCATGCTCTACGACCCGAAAGCCAAGCTTGAACGCCCCTCCAAAAGCCGACCCTACATGATGTGGCTCAAAAACCGTCTCGTCAAGATATTCAAGCACTGACGCGGCCCTCTCTCTCCACTCCCACATCAGCCCGTTAAGGGCATATACATTATTAAATAAGAAAAAACTCCTCCAATTATAACAGTTATGAAAAAGAAAGTAGTTCTCGCCTTCAGCGGCGGTCTTGACACATCGTTTGCCGCCAAATATCTCTCGGAAGACCTCGGTTATGAGGTACACACTGCCATCGCCAACACCGGCGGATTCAGCCCCGAGGAGCTCGAGCGCATCGAGCAGCGCGCCATGGCTCTCGGAGCCGCATCACACGCCACTCTCGACGTCACAGGCGACTATTACGACAAGAGCATACGCTATATGATAGCCGGCAATGTGCTCCGCAACGGCACATATCCCATCTCGGTGTCGTCCGAACGCATCTTCCAGGCCATCGCCATCATAGAATATGCCAAGAAAATCGGAGCCGACGCCGTGGCCCACGGCTCGACGGGTGCCGGCAATGACCAGGTGCGCTTCGACCTGACATTCCAGATACTCGCTCCCGAGATTGAAATCATCACCCCGACCCGCGACATGACCCTCACCCGCGAGTATGAAATCGACTATCTGCGCAAGCACGGCATCGAGGCCGACTATAAGAAGATGGAATACTCCATCAACAAGGGTCTCTGGGGCACAAGCATCGGCGGCAAGGAGACTCTCCATTCCGAGCAGACTCTCCCCGACAGTGCCTATCCCAGCCAGGTCACCGCTCAGGGCGAGGAAAAGATGACCATAACTTTTGACAAAGGTGAGGTAGTGGCCGTCAACGGCAAGCCTTATGCCGACCGCATCGAGGCCATACGCGAAGTGGAGCGTCTCGGCTCGCGCTACGGCATAGGCCGCGACATGCACATCGGCGACACCATCATCGGCATCAAGGGCCGCGTAGGCTTCGAGGCCGCCGGACCCATCCTCATCATCGCCGCCCATAAGATGCTTGAGAAGCACACTCTCACCAAGTGGCAGCAATACTGGAAAGACCAGATTGGCACATGGTATGGAATGTTTCTCCACGAGTCACAGTATCTCGAGCCGGTGATGCGCGACATGGAGAAATTTCTCGAAAACTCTCAGCGCAACGTCTCTGGTACGGTCGAGATTGCGCTCCGCCCGCTCGGCTACACCCTCGTGGGTGTCGACTCGCCCTTTGACCTCATGAAGACCGATTTCGGCGAATATGGCGAGGTCAACAAGGCCTGGAGTGCCGACGATGTGAAGGGATTCACCAAAATCCTCGGCAACCAGATGAAGATATATCACAACGTGCAGAAACGTAACGGTCTCGACGAATGATCAGGGCCGGAATCATAGGAGGCGCGGGCTACACAGCCGGCGAACTGCTCCGTCTCCTCATCAATCATCCCGAGGTGGAGGTGGCTTTTGTCCACTCTACCAGCAATGCCGGCGCGCCCGTCACCGATGTGCACGAGGGGCTTATAGGCGACACCGACCTGACATTTGCCGACAGCTATGACCTCACGGCGTGTGACGTGTTGTTTCTCTGCCAGGGCCACGGCTTCAGCCGCAAGTTTTGGGAGGAAAATGTCATGCCCGAGGGCCTCAAGGTCATCGACTTGGCCCAGGACTATCGCGACGAGTCGGACGGCTATGTCTATGGCCTGACCGAAGTGAAGCGCGAGGCCGTCAGGTCATGCTCGCGTCTGGCCAATCCAGGCTGCTTCGCCACAGCCATACAGCTTGCCTTGCTCCCGCTTGCGGCGGCCGGCAAGCTCTCGGGCGAGGTGCATGTGACCGGCATCACCGGCTCGACAGGAGCCGGAGTCAAGCCCGGAAGCACCACCCACTTCTCGTGGCGCAACAACAATATCTCGGTCTACAAGGCCTTTGAGCACCAGCATCTCAAGGAAATCAAGCAGACACTCTCGGCTCTTGACGGCGGCAAGACCCACGACATCAGCTTCATACCCGTGCGCGGAGACTTTGCCCGCGGCATCTTCGTGATGGCCGACGTCACCACATCAATGCCTCTCGACGAGGCCGTCAGGCTCTACAAGGACTTTTATGCCGATGCCGAGTTTACGCATGTATCCGACCGACCGGTCGATCTCAAGCAGGTGGTCAACACCAACAAGTGTGTCGTCTCGCTTGAGAAGCATGGCGACAAGCTGCTAATACTCAGTGCTATCGACAATCTCCTGAAAGGAGCGTCAGGCCAGGCAGTCCAGAACATGAATCTCATGTTCGCGCTTCCCGAGCGCACAGGTCTCGCCCTCAAACCATCAGCATTTTAATTAATTAGTAATTAGCAATTGATAATTAGTAATTATAGGTCGGTCAAACGACATACCGGCCAATTGCCAAGTCGTTAATTGCTAATTGCTAATTAATAATTACTAATTACTAATTGCTAATTACTAATTACTAATTGATCCAAGGTGACTTTATTTGACGTTTATTCCCTATATGACATAGAGCCGGTAAGCGGAAGCGGCTCATACGTGTTCACGGCCGACGGCACCCGCTATCTCGACCTTTACGGAGGCCATGCCGTCATATCCATCGGACACGCCCATCCCACATATGTCAAAGCCGTGAGCGACCAGGTGGGTCGTCTCGGCTTCTATTCCAATTCCGTAAAAAACAGTCTGCAGGTGCGCATGGCCGAGAAACTCGGCCGCCAGAGCGGTTATGACAACTATTCGCTCTTCCTGTGCAACTCCGGAGCCGAAGCCAACGAGAACGCCATGAAACTGGCCTCGTTTGTCACGGGCCGCAGCAAGATTCTCGCCTTTGACCGCGCGTTTCACGGCCGTACTTCGGGTGCGGTTGCCGTGACCGACAATCCAAAGATACAGGCCCCGTTCAACGCCACTCCCAATGTCGACTTTGTCAAGCAGGGCGACCTCGCTGCCGTGAAAGAGCGTCTCTCCACAGGCCAATATGCCGCAGTCATCATCGAAGGCATACAGGGTGTGGCCGGCATACGCATGGTCGAGGATGACTTCCTGCGCCAGCTACGCACGGTGTCTGAGTGTACTAGTACACTATTAATCCTCGACGAGATACAGTCAGGCTACGGTCGCACGGGCAATTTCTTCGCCCATCAGCATGCCGGTATACGTCCCGACATCGTGACATGCGCCAAAGGCATCGCCAACGGTTTCCCGATGGGAGCCGTGCTCATCTCCCCGGCCATCGAGCCGTGGAAAGGTATGCTCGGCACTACATTCGGAGGCAATCATCTGGCGTGTGCCGCAGCCATCGCCGTGCTCGACGTCATGGAGGCGGAACATCTCGTGGAGAATGCCGCCGAGGTGGGACAATATCTCATCACGAGGCTCAACGAGATGGCCGGAGAGACCGATCAAATCATCGAAGTGCGCGGCCGCGGCCTCATGATAGGCATCGAAATCAAAGGCTCGGCCTCCGAGCTGCGTAAACGCCTGCTCTTCGAGCACAGGATATTTACAGGCGGAGCCGGCGAGCACACCGTACGCCTCCTTCCCGCCCTCGGCCTCACAAAAGACCAGTCCGATGTTTTTCTCACCAACTTCAGACAATTGCTCACCGGCGATTGCTGACAGCTATTAAGCCACTATGAAAAATTTTACGACAGTCAAAGATATAGGCCCGCTTGACCTCGCGGTCAAGGAGGCCCTTGAGGTCAAAGCCAACCGCTTTGCATATACAGACCTCGGCCGCAACAAGACGTTGATGATGATATTCTTCAACTCGTCGCTCCGCACCCGTCTCAGCACTCAGAAGGCTGCGATGAATCTCGGCATGAACGTAATCGTGCTCGACGTCAACCAGGGCGCGTGGAAACTCGAGACCGAGCGCGGCGTAATCATGGACGGCGACAAGGCCGAACATCTGCTTGAGGCCATTCCCGTGATGGGATGCTACTGCGACATCATCGGTGTGCGCTCGTTTGCCGGACTCAAGGACAAGGCCGAGGACTATGAGGAGCGTGTCATCTCACAGTTTATCAAATACTCCGGCCGTCCGGTCTTCTCAATGGAAGCCGCCACCCGCCACCCGCTACAGAGTTTTGCCGACCTTATCACCATTGAGGAATACAAGACCAAGCCCCGCCCCAAAGTGGTGATGACCTGGGCCCCTCACCCCCGCGCGTTGCCTCAGGCCGTTCCCAACTCATTTGCCGAGTGGATGAACGCCACCGACTATGAGTTTGTCATCACCCATCCACGCGGCTATGAACTTGCCCCCGAGTTTGTGGGCAATGCCCGTGTCGAGTATGACCAGCGCAAGGCTCTCGAGGGTGCCGACTTCGTGTATGCCAAAAACTGGTCGGCCTACGCTGACCCCAACTATGGCAAGGTGCTCTCGACCGACCGCGACTGGACCGTCGATGCCGACAAGATGGCTCTGACCGACAACGCCTTCTTCATGCACTGCCTGCCCGTGCGCCGCAACATGATTGTCACCGACGATGTCATAGAGTCAGACCGTTCGATAGTCATTCCCGAGGCCGCCAACCGTGAGATTTCGGCACAGGTGGTGCTCAAGCGCATGCTCGAAAGCCTATGAAGACATCCGAAGACATCAAAGTGGTGAAAATCGGCGGCAATATCGTCGATAATCCCGAGGCTCTCGACCGCTTTGTCGCAGACTTCGCCGCCCTTCCTGGACGCAAGATACTGATACACGGCGGCGGCAAGGAAGCCACGCGTCTCAGTGCCCGACTCGAGATACCCACAGTCATGATAGAGGGGCGTCGCGTCACCTCGCGCGACACTCTCGATGTCGTGACAATGGTCTATGCCGGACTGGTCAACAAACGCATCGTCTCCAAGCTCCAGGCCGCCGGCTGCAACGCTCTTGGTCTCAGCGGAGCCGACGGCAACGCCATATGCGCCACCCGTCGTCCTGCCGAGCCTGTCGACTATGGTTTTGTGGGCGATATCTCCCCCTCGGGAGTCAACACCGGGCTGATGTCCGCGCTGCTTGACGCAGGCATTGTCCCTGTCTACTGCGCCATCACCCACGACGGCAACGGCACGCTGCTCAACTGCAACGCCGACACCATAGCCTCGTCGGTGGCAATCGGTGCGTCGACTCTCGCCCCGACCGACCTTATATACTGCTTCGAGCAGCCCGGCGTGATGCGCGACATCGACCGGCCCGACTCGCTCATAGCCCGCATCACTCCCGCGACATATGCCGACCTCAAGGCCGAGGGGGTGGTCAACAAGGGCATGATACCCAAACTCGACAACTCTTTCCGCGCCATCGGTTCGGGCGTGAGAAGCGTCATCATCAAGCATGCCGCCAATCTCTCCAATCCGACCGGCACAACACTCTCCCCGCAATGAACACCTCCTCCGCAACCGACCCGACCGACGGTCTCAGGGACATCAGTAACGAAGTCGACCTCCTGAGCCGCATGATTGCCACCCCCTCATTCTCACGTGACGAGGGGCGAACGGCCGACATAATATATGAATATCTCGCCTGTCATGGGGCCGAGCCGCAGCGACATGTCAACAACATCTGGGCTCTGAGCCCGGGTTTTGACCCCTCGCTCCCGACTCTGATGCTCAATTCCCATCACGACACCGTGCGTCCGGCTGCGAGCTATACGCGCGACCCTTTCATGCCTTCGGTCGAGGAGGGGAGTCTCTACGGGCTCGGGAGCAACGATGCGGGAGCGTCGGCAGTGTCGCTCATAAGCGTGTTTCTCGAGTTGCGCGAGTCATCTCTGCCCTTCAATCTGTTGCTTGCCGTCACGGCCGAGGAAGAGGTGGGAGGCGAGAACGGCATGCGGGCTTTCCTGCCGATGCTTGCCGGACGAGGCATTAAGGTCGACTGTGCCATAGTGGGCGAGCCTACCGGCATGCAGCCCGCCGTGGGCGAGCGCGGACTGGTGGTACTCGACTGTGTGACACCCGGTGTCACAGGCCATGCGGCTCGCGGCGAGGGCATCAATGCCATATATCGCGCGATGGAGGATATCGAACTTCTGCGCACCTATGAGTTCCCGTCGGTGTCGCAGGTGCTCGGTCCGGTGAGTCTGAATGTCACACAGATCAATGCCGGATGGCAGCACAACGCCATACCCGACGAGTGCAGATGGGTCACCGACATACGCACCACTGACGCTCAGTCCAACGAAGAGGTCGTGAGCCTGCTGCGCTCGCGTGTCAGGTGGTCGACCCTCACCCCGCGGTCTACCAGGGTGCGCGCCTCGGTGATAGAAGAGAGCCATCCGCTCGTGCAGACAGTCATTGGCCTCGGGCTGACCCCGTTTGTGTCGCCCACCACGAGCGACATGTCGCTTATGCTCGGCTTTCCGTCGCTGAAGATAGGCCCCGGACAGTCGTCGCGCAGCCACTCGGCCGACGAATATATCTGCCTCAATGAGATTGCCGAAGCCATCGACATGTATGGCAGTATAATAAAGAACCTTCAGCTTACAAAAGACTGAAGCCGCAAGGAATTGCTAATTACTAATTGCTAATTACTAATTGAATGAAACTTTGGAGCAAAGGCTTTGAGCCTGACAAGATGATAGAGCAGTTTACCGTAGGCAATGACCGTGAGCTTGATCTGCGCCTCGCACGCTATGACGTGCAAGGCGCAATGGCACACATACGTATGCTCGAAAGCATAGGACTGTTGAAGTCCGACGAACTCGAAGTGCTGCTCAAGGCTCTCGGTGAAATAGCCGAGGTGATAGAGCGCGGCGAATTTCGCATCGAGGACGGAGTCGAGGATGTCCACTCGCAGGTAGAATTCATGCTCACCGCCCGACTCGGCGACATCGGCAAGAAGATACACTCCGGCCGTTCGCGCAACGACCAGGTGCTCGTCGACCTCAAACTCTTCATGCGTGACGAGCTGCGCCGTATAGCCAAGGCGGTCGAGCGTCTGTTCACACGTCTCCAAGCTCTCAGCGAAGAGCATAAAGACAAACTCATGCCCGGCTACACCCACCTGCAGGTGGCGATGCCCTCGTCGTTCGGACTATGGTTCGGAGCCTATGCCGAGTCGCTTGTTGATGACATGCAGATGCTCGCCGCAGCCTATAATGTGGCCAATCAGAATCCTCTCGGTTCGGCCGCCGGCTATGGCTCGTCGTTTCCGCTTGACAGGGAGATGACCACCCGTCTGCTCGGATTCGAGACGCTCCACTATAATGTTGTGGCCGCCCAGATGTCGCGCGGCAAGACCGAGCGCGCCGCGTCCATGGCCATAGCCTCGATTGCATCGACGCTCGGCCATCTGGCTATGGATGTGTGCATGTGGATGTGTCAGAACTTCGGTTTCGTCTCTTTTCCCGACGAGCTCACCACCGGCTCGTCAATCATGCCTCATAAGAAGAATCCCGATGTCTTTGAAATCATGCGCGGCAAGTGCAACCGTCTCCAGTCCGTCCCCAACGAGATAGCTCTTCTGACGGCCAATCTGCCTCTGGGCTACAACCGCGACCTCCAGCTTCTCAAGGACATCATTTTCCCGGCTACGACCGAGCTTATAGAGTGTCTTGACATGGCTGAGTTTATGCTCCGTCACATACGTGTGAAGGACGGCATAGTCAACGACCCGCGTTATGACTATCTTTTCACGGTCGAGGAGGTCAACCGCCTTGTGCTTGAGGGCATGCCCTTCCGTGAGGCTTACAAGAAAGTCGGGCTTGAAGTGCAGGACGGCTCCTATCGTCCTGTGCGTGAGGTGCATCACACCCATGCCGGAAGCATCAGCAATCTGTGTAACGAGGAGATAGCCCGCAAATTCCACTCCATAGCCGACAGGATAGTCTGACGCCGCCCCTTGCTTGAGACGGCCTGTAATGCCCGTCTTGCCATACACGGGGAGATACAAAAGTTTCATAAGCTCAATAAGAAACAAAAGTTTTTTATTTCAGTTCATAAATCGGTCACTCCCGCACGGGTGTCCCACACATGCCACACTATATCCCGCATGGGTGTCCCACTCATGTCACACTACATACCGCATGGGTGTTCCACACATGCCACACTACATCCCGCACGGGTGCCCACACATGCCACTCAATACCCCGCACGGGTGCCCACACATGCCACACCACATACCACACGGGTGCCCCACACATGTCACACTACATACCGCACGGGCGTCCCACGCATGCCACTCAATATCCCGCAAGGGTGTCCGCAGGACACAGATTAGATAGTAACCGGGTACACCGAAGCGAAGCGAAGGTGTGCCCGGATTGGCACTCTATAAAGAAATGATGTCCGACAGGACATCGGTTATCGTGAGAGGGGGCTGTATCAGCTATCACGCCCGATAATCGAGGGTGTTGCAGAACACCCGAAAGCAGATAATTTGTAGACTGTTGTAGCAAGGAAAGGCCCGTAGGGCCTGTGCGAACTTAGGCCATGGCAAGCACCCGCGCAAGCGGTGCGCAGCCATGGTATAAAGACAGATATAAGACGGTGCGCCGCGTAGCGGTGCCACAAAATGCCATGATGGTAATTCACTTCGACTTAACGTTTTGATACGCTTGTATGTTGTACCGCTACGCGGCACATGCTGTGGATAATTATTCTGTACCATGGCAGCGCACCGCTTACGCGGGTGCTTGCCATGGCCTAAGCTCGCACAGGCCCTACAGGCCTTTCTTTGCTACAACGTCTACAAATTATCTGCTTTCGGGAGTTTTGCAACACCCTCGGAGCATGGGACAAAAAGAGATGCGCTGAGGGAGGGGGAGAAGACGTGAGAATGGGGGAAGACAGGAGCACTGCTTAGGTAGGGTGGATGAGTGGCGGGTGGGTGTGGCAAATATGTAAATGTTGTTGGCGGTGTGGCAATTTTGCGACAATATGTTAATGGGTTTTAACAATTGGGGGAGGGGGTAAAATGTGGCTAAATTAATACTTTTGTGCAATTATAATTTAACAACTGATTTTGCTATGAATTTATTGAAAAAAATTGTTTTGGCTACGCTATTGTCAGCGTTGGTATTGCCGGCGTGGAGTAACGCTAAAACGGAAATTACGGTCGGTGGGTCCGTGCAAATGCGGGAGCTTGTGAGTATGGAGTTTGACGGAGACAACGTAGTGTTGACTTATACTGACGGGCAGATTCAGAAAGTAGATATGTCGACTGTCAGTGTCAAATTCCTATATGACGAGACTGCTTTGGAGAATATTACCATTGATGGTGTTGGTTCAGGACTTATTTACAATCTCAACGGTCAATGTATGGGGACAAATCAGGAGGACTTACCTCACGGTATTTATATTATTAATGGTAAAAAAGTTGTAATCAGATGAAAAGGTCATTGTTGTTAATTGCAGGTTTGGTGATAGCATTTTCTGCACGTTGTGATGTTCATGCAGTTCCGGCTGATGCTTCTAAAAATCAAATGGTGCTGACCACTTCTGAGTCGGTCAATCTATACTATAACACTGATGATGTTAATATCGTGAGTTTTGATGCTGTCAATGGAGCAGTCACCATTGCTTCAAAATATGAGGGATGGAATGATGTCTTTATGCGTAATATTGTGGGCATAAGATTTGAAAAGGCAGCCCATGCCACATTGGAAAAGCGTATTTTGGGCACTTGGCTACATGAGGTTTACGACGAAATGGGGTGGTGTCATCGTATTACTTTTTATGCTGACGGTACGGTGAGTGATGAGGAATATAGGTTTGAGGATGGACCGACCGGCGTTGATGATAGTTTCGGTAAATATACGTTAAATGGTAATATTATTACAATTTATTGGGATGATGAAGATGGCTGGTGGGTAAGTTTGACTGTCGAAATTAACGGTGACAGGATGGTTATGACGTATTATGACGACTCTGACCATCTGGATACTCCGGGCTTAGATTCTGATGTCTATACAAGAGTGAAATAGCCTGCTCAGAGGGAAATAATTACTGTAGAAATGACGGCTTTAGTTGTCGATTTGAAGCTGTTATAAAAGTTAGTTAATTGAAAAATTTTGGGTCAATCGGACTTACTTGGTCAAGTGGCTTCATGTTTTTAAGTAACTCTTTTGAATTTTACCTTTTTAAAAGTTACTGAAAACTGCCACTTGGCCAACTTTTTATGTGTTTTTTGCAATCTTAAATGAACGAGTCGTGGTGAGGGTGGTGATTTTGTGGGTAAATTGTGGGTGGATTATTATGAAAATGTGTAACTTTGCCTGTTGATTGCGTCGGTCGGCATTGTCCGGACGCAAGTCAACGTATTATCTAATCTTTAATACCCGTTTTCAGCCGATGAGAAGATGGCGCATTGAGGACAGCGCGGAGCTGTACAACATTAATGGATGGGGACGACAGTATTTCTCCATCAATTCCAAGGGCAACGTGGCCGTGACACCCCGCGAGGGGTATGCCTCCGTAGACTTGCGTGAGGTTATGGACGAGCTGCAGGTGAGAGACATTACGTCGCCCGTGCTCCTGCGTTTCCCCGATATTCTCGACAACCGTATCGAGAAGATTTCAAAGTGTTTCGCAACAGCGTCGAAGCAATATAACTATCAGGGTCAGAATTATATAATCTATCCCATAAAGGTCAATCAGATGCGTCCCGTGGTGGAGGAGATAGTGACTCACGGCGAGAAGTTCAATATCGGCCTCGAGGCCGGCTCGAAGCCCGAGTTGCATGCCGTGCTTGCCACCAATATCAAGGAGAACGCTCTCATTATCTGTAACGGATATAAGGACAAGACCTATATCGAACTCGCTCTGCTGGCCCAGAAGATGGGTCGCCGCATATATATAGTGGTAGAGAAGCTCAACGAGTTGCGCATAATCTCGGAGGTGGCCAAGCGTATGAATCTACGTCCCAACGTGGGTCTGCGCATCAAGCTCGCGTCGTCGGGCTCGGGCAAATGGGAGACCAGCGGCGGCGATCAGTCGAAGTTTGGCCTTAACTCGGCCGAGCTCCTTGAGGCTCTCGACTATATGGAGCGCAACAAAATGACCGACTGTCTGAAGCTGATACACTTCCACATAGGCAGCCAGATAACCAAAATCCGTTTTATCAAGAATGCCATCCGAGAGGCCACACAGTTCTATGTACAGTTGTGCCAGATGGGATTTGAGGTAGAGTTTATGGACATCGGCGGCGGTCTGGGCGTCGACTATGACGGCACCCGCAACTCGGCCTCGGGCTCGTCGATGAACTATTCCATCCAGGAGTATGCCAACGACGCTGTGTCGGCTATCGTGGACGCATGCGAGAAAAACGGTCTGAGGCAGCCCAATGTCATCAACGAGAGCGGCCGCTCGCTTACGGCCCATCATTCGGTGCTGGTGCTTGAGGTGCTCGAGACCACCCAGTTGCCAATATGGAAAGACAATAAGGAGATTTCGGAGGATGACCACGAGCTGATACGTGAGCTTTACAATATATGGGACCGTCTTGACCAGCAGAATATACTCGAGAGCTGGCACGATGCGTTGCAGATACGCGAGGAGGCTCTCGACCTGTTCAGCCTCGGACTCGTCGACCTGCGCACCCGCGCACAGATGGAGGAGCTGTTCTGGTCGATAGCGCGCGAGGTGGGCGACATAGCCCACGGCATGCGCCATGCTCCCGAAGAGCTGCGCAAGGTGTCAAAGATGATACCTGACAAATATTTCTGCAATTTCTCACTGTTTCAGTCGCTTACCGACTCATGGGCGATTGACCAGGTGTTTCCCATAATCCCCCTCTCGCGCCTTGACGAGAAGCCTTCGCGCACGTGCACTGTGCAGGACATCACCTGTGACAGCGACGGCAAGATAGCTTATTACATATCGCCCTCGGGCACTACGGCCGGGTCGCTGCCCGTGCATCCCGTGAAGCCCGGCGAACCTTATTATCTCGGTGTGTTTCTTGTCGGAGCCTATCAGGAGATACTCGGCGACATGCACAACCTGTTTGGCGACACTAATGCCGTGCATATCTCGGTCTACAAGGACCGTTATGAGATAGACCGTATAATCGACGGTGAGACTGTGGCCGATGTGCTCGATTATGTGCAGTTCAATCCCAAGAAACTGGTGCGTAATGTCGAGGCCTGGGTGACCGCCTCGATGAAGGAGGGCAAGATTTCGCCCGAGGAGGGCCGCGAGTTCCTGAGCAACTACCGCTCGGGCCTCTACGGATATACTTATATCGAAAAAGACTAAAATTCAATTAGTAATTAGCAATTAGTAATTAGTAATTTTTTTGAGGCAATTGCCTCTGATTGTAATTGCTAATTACTAATTGCTAATTACTAATTACTAATTGCTAATTACTAATTGCTAATTACTAATTGCTAATTGCTAATTGCTAATTGACTGTGAGGTATTTCATGCGTCTCAGCTATCGTGGGGAGCCTTATCACGGCTGGCAGTCACAGCCGGGGGCGGTCACGGTGCAGGAGGTTATAGAGGGCGCGCTGTCAAAGGTGATGCGACGCCCGATGAAGATAGTCGGTGCGGGACGCACCGATGCGGGTGTGAATGCCCGCATGATGGTGGCACATTTTGACGTTGACGATGAGATAGCCGACACGGTGAGACTCGTAGGGTCGCTCAACGCCATGGTGGGGCGTGATATAGCCATACATGAGATATATCAGGTAGACTCCGGTCTGCATGCCCGATTTGACGCTACCTCGCGCACCTATCACTATTATGCCGTCGGTGAGAAATCGGCCTTTTTCTATCCCCTCAGTTGGAAGGCTCCGGCCGGGCTTGACTATGAGGCTATGAACCGCGCGGCCGCGCTGCTGATTGATACAGATGATTTTACCTCGTTTGCCAAACTTCACACCGATGCAAAGACCAATATCTGTTGTGTGACGCATGCCGCGTGGCACCGCATCGATGCATTTGGCGGCGAAGGGTGGGTGTTTGTGATTACGGCCGACCGTTTTCTGCGCAATATGGTGAGGGCGGTGGTCGGTACGCTTGTCGAGGTGGGACGGGGCAAGATTACTGTCGACGATTTCGCCCGCATCATAGAGCGTCGCGACCGCTGTGCGGCCGGTACGTCCATGCCTCCTCAGGCATTGTATCTCTGGGAAGTGACCTATCCGGGCGAGACGCCCTGTACGGCCAATTTCAGCGAAAATCAGGCCAACTGAATTTAACAACTATTAACCGCCTGCAGGTCTGTTCAATCATCGGTAGTGAGTAACTTTGTGGTAGCATTATCACTGATAAAACATCACGTTATGAAAAAGACCATTATCGCTATTCTCGTGCTGCTGTCGGCCATAGGTGCAAGCGCGCAGTCGCTGCTGTGGGACAGCGCGGAGCCTGTGAAGACTGTGACAGTCGGAGCCCGTCTGGGCTGGAACTTCGCGTCCATGGCCGGGAAAGGAAGCAGCTATTATGACGGCCGCAAGGGTGTGGCTCTCGGGGCTGCCGTTGATGTCAATCTCATCAAAAGTTTCTCGATAAACACAGGTCTGTATTTCACCATGAAAGGCGCGTCGATGAATGATGTGGAGGCTCAGGTGGGAGACATGCTCGGCATGAAAGCCAAAGCCACATGGGCTGTCAACTTTCTCGAGTTGCCGGTGTATGCGTCCTATCATCTGATATTTACCCCCGACTCAGATCTGCAGATATTTTTCGGACCGTATTTCAGCTATGGCGTCTATGGCAAGTATGGCATGAAGATGCGCGACATGGAGGGCTATGCCAAGGAAAAAGTGAAGCTGTTCAGCAAATCGCAGGGCTATCACCGCTGGCAGTCAGGCATAGGCCTGGGTGCGTCCTATACGTTTGACCACCATTATGTGGTCGGGCTGCAATATCAGTGGGGCATCAGGGATGTGGCCGAGCTGATGGATAATCAGTGGAATCTGTTTCAGCTCTCGATCGGCTATAATTTTTGACAAGCCGTCAGTCGTTTTACGCCGTGCATCCGCATGGCGGTAAGGCCATGAAAAAATTTTAGGAAAAATAGAAAAATACCATGCGTTAAAAAGGTGTCAAATTGAAGAAATTTTTCTATATTTGCACAGCCGAAAGTGTGCCGTGCACTGACTGAGGAGTCTCGGTTGTGTGCAAACGACACAAACACAGCGCAATAACTATCGACGAAAAACGATTTAACTCATAATATGATAGCATTAGCAATTCAAAATGCAACCTTAGCGGTGGTCGCTCTATGCACGGGCGTCGCCCTGGTAGCTGTCGCTCTATGGCTCGCCGGGCTTATATCGCCCAAGTCGTTCAATCCGCAGAAAGGCGAGGCTTACGAATGTGGTATCCCAACCCGAGGCGAGTCAATGGCTCAATTCAAGGTGGGATATTATCTTTTTGCCATTCTCTTCCTGATGTTTGACGTCGAGACAGTGTTTCTTTATCCGTGGGCCGTACGTGTTCACGAACTGGGCACACAGGGTCTGACAGCTATCGCAGTATTTTTCGGAATTATAGTGCTGGGTCTCGTGTATGCCTGGCGGAAAGGAGCTCTTGAATGGAAGTAACTACGCAAGGCATGCCCTATGAGGCATGGAAAGACAATGAGTATATCGAGAAGCTCGTGAAGGAGCTTCAGGAGAGCGGCTCCAACGTGATTGTGGGCTCGCTCGACAAACTTATCAACTGGGGGCGGTCTAACTCTATCTGGCCTCTTACCTTCGCCACCAGTTGCTGCGGTATAGAGTTCGTGTCGCTCGGAGCGGCGCGTTACGACATGGCGCGTTTTGGCTGGGAAGTAGCGCGAGCCTCGCCCCGTCAGGCCGACTTCATGATGGTGGCCGGCACGATTGTCCACCGTATGGCACCCGTATTCCGCCGTCTGTATGACCAGTTGGCCGAGCCCAAATATGTGATAGCATGCGGCAGTTGCGCCATTTCGGGCGGCCCCTTCAAGAAGAGCTATCATGTGGCTATGGGCATCGAGGACATAGTGCCTGTCGATGTGTTTGTGCCCGGATGCCCTCCGCGTCCCGAAGCCATGATATATGGCATCATGCAGCTCTCGCGTAAGATTAAGGTGGAGAAATTCTTCGGCGGTGTCAACCGTCAGGAGAAACAGCAGGAGTTTCTTGCCGCGCACCCGGTGCCCAGAGTCAACGACTGATAAAAATCCCTCCCCACTATTTGTAGAATCATTATTACACCTTATATATAATGGCTAACATCCAGGAAAAGATTTCCAAGCTGTTTCCCCAGGTCACTTTCGAGCAGACCGACATCCTCGAGATGACAGTGCCCGACGCACAGTGGCATGACGTGGCCGCCACGCTGCGCCACGACGCGGAGCTGTCGTTTGATTTCCTCGTGACCATCGTAGGTATGGACTGGAAGGAAAACGGCATGGGCTGTATCTATGAGCTCATCTCCACCGCAAGCAATGAGCGCGTGTCGGTCAAAGTGATGGCCACAGGCGACCGTGAGATGCCTCTCATCCACTCGGTGCACGACCTCTGGGCTATTGCCACCATCTATGAGCGCGAGGTCTATGACTTCTTCGGCATAATCTTCGTCAACAATCCCGACATGCGCCGTCTCTTCCTCAATATCGATTGGAAGGGTTTCCCTCTGCGCAAGGATTACAACGACGACCCCAATATCAACCCCGTATCAATCGAGAACGAGCGTCAGACCGACTTTACCGACATGTGGGTGGAGCGCGACGGCAAGATTGTAAAGGAGCAGCGTCGCATATTCGAGCCTGATGACTTTGTGGTCAACATAGGCCCGCAGCACCCCGCCACACACGGTGTGCTCCGTTTCCGCACGGCTGTCGACGGTGAGATTATCAAGAAAATCGACATCTATCTGGGCTATATCCACCGCGGAGTCGAGAAGATATGCGAGGTGGACACCTATCCGCAGACACTCCATTTCATGGACCGTCTCGATTATTTCTCGGCCCATCCCTATCACCACTGTCTGTGCATGCTCATCGAGGAGGCCGCAGGTATCCAGATATCGCGCCGTGCACAGGTGATACGTGTGCTCATGGACGAGCTCTCGCGCATCGCCTCCCACTGCCTCTTTATCGGCACCTACTGCATGGACCTCGGTGCGACCACCATGCTCTTCTACACCCTGCGTGTGCGCGAGCAGATACTCGACATCATGGAGAAGACATGCGGCGCACGCATGACTTTCAACTATGACTGCATCGGCGGTGTCATGCAGGATCTCCATCCCGACTTCGTGAGCGACGTGCATGCCCTGCTCGATGTGCTCCCCGCCAACATCAAGGAATACAATAAGATATTTACCGGCAACGTCATTGCCCGCGACCGTATGGAGGACGTGGGTGTGCTCAGCCGCGAGGATGCCATATCCTGGGCTGTCACCGGCCCCAACGGACGTGGCTCGGGCTGGGCGTGCGACGTGCGCAAGCTCCATCCTTACAGCATCTATTCCGAGCTTGACTTCGACGAAGTGGTGCGTGAGGAGGGCGACTCGATGGCCCGTTTCAAGGTGCGTATGGACGAGATGGTGCAGAGTGCGCGCATCATCGCCCAGCTCATCGACAATATACCCGACGGAGAGTATTGCGTGAAGGTGCCCAAGGTGCTCAAGCTCCCCGTAGGCCACTGGTTCAAGATGGTCGAGGGATGCCGAGGCACATTCGGCGTATATCTCGAGAGCGACGGTGGCACGATGCCCTATCGTCTGAAGATTGCTCCTCCGTGTCTGCCCGCCGCGGCTGTGGTCGACCACATCACCCGCGGTCAGAAGATTGCCGACCTTATCACCATCGGCGGCTCGATGGACTACATCGTGCCCGACATCGACCGGTAATCCGTCACACCACCACACTATCCCCCCCACCGATAAATCGTCACTATCACAATAATCCAATCACATAAGTAACAGTATGCAAGACTTATCAGTAGCAACTGCCTGGATTCATTCCTTGCTGCTCGGTTATATGCCCGAGTGGGCTGCGGTCACACTCGAGTGTCTGCTCATAGGAGTGGGGCTGATGCTCCTCTATGCGGTCCTCGCCCTTTTCTATATCCTCTTCGAACGCAAGGTCTGCGCCTATTTCCAGTGTCGTCTCGGCCCTAACCGTGTAGGTCCCTGGGGACTGCTCCAGAGCGTGGCCGATATGTTCAAGATACTCATCAAGGAGCTTATCTCGCTCAATCATATCGACAAGTTTCTTTTCGCGCTTGCTCCATATCTGGTCATCATCGCCTCTATGCTCGCGTTTGCGGTGCTCCCGTGGGGCAACGGCCTTCAGATAATCAACTTCAATGTGGGCATCTTCTTCCTGTTGGCCGTGTCGTCGATAGGCGTGCTCGGCATTCTGCTGGCCGGATGGTCGTCCAACAACAAGTTTACGCTTATCGGCGCACTCCGCTCGGGCGCGCAGATGGTGAGCTATGAACTTTCGATGGGCTTGTGTGTTGTGACTATGGTAGTGATAGCAGGTTCGATGAACGTCACCGACATCGTGATGGCCCAGGAGCACCTGTGGTTCATCTTCTCGGGACACATCCCCGCCATCATCGCCTTTGTGATATTCATGATAGCAGGTACGGCCGAGACCAACCGTGGCCCGTTTGACCTTCCCGAAGCCGAGAGCGAGCTGACAGCCGGTTACCACACCGAGTATTCGGGTATCCACTTCGGTTTCTTCTATCTTGCCGAGTATCTCAACCTTTTCATCGTGTCGGGCGTGGCTGCACTCCTCTTCTTCGGAGGCTGGATGCCGCTCCATGTTCCCGGCCTCGACGCTTTCAACCATGTGATGGACTATATCCCCTCGGTGGTATGGTTTATCGGCAAGGCAATCGCGCTGTCGTTTATCATCATATGGTTCAAGTGGACATTCCCCCGTCTGCGTATCGACCAGCTCCTCACGCTCGAGTGGAAATATCTGCTCCCCATCAATCTCTTCAACCTTGTGCTGATGGTGATTGTGGTGACTTACAGCCTCTACCTCTAAAAACATAAGAAATCCTTAAAAATACTATGTCGCGTCCGTCATGACGGCGCACTTAATACCCCTAATCGCGATGAGTGAAAAATATGGCAAAATCGTCCAGGTGATAGGACCTGTGGTCGACGTGATGTTTGAAGGCGATGACAACATCATCCCTCCCATCTACACCGCTCTCAAAGTAGTGCGTCCCGACGGCTCGGAGCTGATACTCGAAGTGGAGCAGCACATCGGTGAAAAGACCGTGCGCTGCGTGGCCATGGAGAGTACCGACGGTCTGCAGCGCGGAGCGCGTGTTGACAATCTCGAGCGACCCATCGCGGTACCTACCGGCGAGCAGGTGAAAGGCCGCCTGCTCAACGTCATCGGTGATGCCATCGACCGTCTGCCTCAGCTTGACCGCAAGGACCTCCGTCCCATCCATCAGCCGGCTCCCGAGTTTGAGGACCTCACCATCGGCACCGAGATACTCTACACCGGCATCAAGGTCATCGACTTGCTCGAGCCTTACAGCAAGGGTGGCAAAATCGGTCTGTTCGGCGGTGCAGGCGTGGGCAAGACAGTGCTCATCATGGAGCTCATCAACAACATCGCCAAGGGACACAACGGATTCTCGGTATTCACCGGTGTGGGCGAGCGTACCCGCGAGGGTAACGACCTGCTCCGCGAGATGATCGAGAGCGGCGTTGTGAAGTATGGCAAGAAGTTTGAGGAAGGCATGGAGAAAGGCGAGTGGAATCTTGCCGATGTCGACATGGATCAGGTGAAGGATTCACAGGCCACCCTCGTGTTCGGTCAGATGAACGAGCCCCCGGGCGCACGTCTGCGTGTGGCACTCTCGGGTCTGACAGTCGCCGAGCAGTTCCGCGACCAGGACGGCGGCGGTAAGGACATCCTCCTCTTTATCGACAACATATTCCGTTTCACCCAGGCAGGTTCGGAGGTGTCGGCTCTTCTCGGCCGTATGCCCTCGGCTGTAGGCTATCAGCCCACGCTTGCCTCTGAGATGGGTGCTCTTCAAGAGCGTATCACTTCGACCAAAAACGGTTCGATTACCTCGGTGCAGGCCATCTATGTGCCGGCCGACGACTTGACCGACCCCGCTCCGGCTACCACCTTCAGCTTTCTCGATGCCACTACCGTGCTCTCGCGTAAGATTACCGAGCTCGGCATCTATCCGGCCGTTGATCCTCTCGAGTCGACATCGCGTATCCTCGACCCCAATATCATCGGCGAAGACCACTATAACACAGCCCAGGCTGTGAAGCAGTTGCTTCAGAAATACAACGAGCTTCAGGACATCATCGCCATCCTCGGTGTCGATGAGCTCAGCGACGAGGACAAGCTCGTCGTGGCCCGAGCACGCCGTGCGCAGCGATTCCTCTCCCAGCCGTTCCACGTGGCAGAGCAGTTTACCGGTCTGCCCGGTGTAATGGTGCCTCTCAGCGAGACCATCCGCGGCTTCAAGATGATTCTTGCCGGCGAGGTCGATGACCTGCCCGAACAGGCATTCCTCAATGTCGGCACCATCGATGATGCCATAGCCAAGGGTAAGAAACTTCTTGCTGAGGCAGGTGCCTGAGACGACAGTCCGACTCGTCAGCAACGATAGCCACTCCTCATAAGCATCACTATATACAATAATCCAAGCCGATGACACTCAAGATAATTTCAGCCGACGACATCCTGTTTCAAGGCGACGCCTCCGTGGTGCACCTGCCAGGGACTATGGGAGCCTTCACCGTGCTCCCCGGCCATGCATCGCTAATCTCCACCCTCACCCCCGGCACCGTGCGCTACACCTCGGGCGGCACAGAGCAGCGGGTGGACATCCAGGGCGGCATAGCCGATGTCGACAGCGACGTAGTGTCAGTATGCATATATTAACTTACCGGCGATGAAAAATATCTTCACAACCATAGCACTCGCGCTCATCGCCCTCCTGGCTCCGGCCATGGCCCTCGCTTCGGGCCACGACACCGATGGGTCAAAGGAGGAGGGCATTGACGCCCAAGGCATCATATTCGAGCATCTTGGCGACGGATATGGATGGGAGGTGCCCTTCAATCATCACAAGCGCATCCCTCTCCCCGTCATCGTATGGGGCTCGGACGGCCTGCACGTGTTCTCATCCTCGCGTGTGACGGGCGGTGAAGTGTATCGCGACGGAGACGCCGAGTTTAAGATTGCCGGCAAGGACAGCCCCTACAAGGGCAAGGTCGTAGAGATCGTCGGCGGGCAGGAAGTCAAGCCCGCTGTGGACATCTCCATTACCAAAAATGTGTGTGGAGTCTTTATCGCGGTGCTCCTGTGCATATGGTGTATACTTTCCGTAGCTCGCTGGCACCGTACCCAAGGCATGAAAGGCCCGCGCAAGATGGTGGGAGCTATAGAGTTTGTGATACTCTTCATATATGACGGAGTCATCAAGCCTACACTCAAGAACAAGGCTCAGCGTTTCGCTCCCTATCTGCTCACGGTGTTCTTCTTCATCCTCATCATGAACCTCCTGGGCCTCATAGTGATATTTCCGGGCGGAGCCAATCTGACAGGCAACATAGCCGTGACGCTTGTGCTCGCCATACTTACATTCTTTATCACCAATATCTTCGCCACCAAACATTACTGGAAGGAGATATTCAATCCCGAGGTGCCCTGGTGGCTCAAATGGCCTCTTCCCATCATGCCGATAATCGAAATCTTCGGTGTGTTCACGAAGCCGGCGGCTCTCACCGTGCGTCTTTTCGCCAACATGATGGGCGGTCACATGATAGTGATAGTGCTCACCCTGCTTATCTTCATTTTCGCGGCTATGGGCCCGGTGGTGACCGGCGCGACCGCCGTGGTGTCGGTGATATTCTCGGTGTTCATGCTTTGTATCGATGTGCTCGTGAGCTTTATCCAGGCCTATGTGTTCACCATGCTCTCGACCCTCTTTATCGCGCTCGGTCAGGAGGAAGGACACCATGAGAAGCATGAGGAGAAAGCCGTAGTGCCTCACAATCCTTAATCTCTCGCCTCAACAGTCAGCAATAATAATCTCTAAAAAATAAACCCCCAAAAATTCTAAAGTTATGTTAGCAATGATTTTAGCAGCAATCGAAGGAACACTTGGCATCGGTGTATGCATCGGTGCGGCAATCGCAGCTATAGGTGCAGGTATCGGCATCGGCAAAATCGGCGGCTCAGCCATGGAGGCAATCGCCCGTCAGCCCGAATCGACCGGTGACATCCGAAGCAACATGATTGTGATCGCGGCTCTTATCGAGGGTGTTGCCCTCTTTGCCGTTATCGTGTGTATCCTCGCAATGTTCGTAGGCTAATCCACAGGTCAACTACAACGCTATGGAACTATTCACGCCTGATTTCGGCCTGATATTCTGGATGTTCGTATCGTTTGCCATCCTCTTCGTCATCCTGTGGCGATGGGGCTGGCCCGCGATTATGAAAGGAGTGTCCGACCGTGCCGACCTCATCGACAAGGGTGTGGAGTATGCTCAAAGTGCCAAACAACAGCTTGACCATGCCCGCGAAGAGGCGGATAAATACATAGCAGATGCCCGTCGCCAGCAGGCCGAGATGCTGCGCGAGGCCGACAAGATGAAGACTCAGATCATCGAGGAAGCCTGTGCCGCAGCCCAATCGGAGGCCAAAAAAGTGATGGACAGCGCGAAACAGTCAATCGAACAGGAGCGCAAAGCTGCTCAGGAGCAATTTCGCAACGAAGTCTCCACCTTCGCTCTCGACATCGCCCAGAAGGTGGTGCGCAATCAGATGAAGGAGGAGAAAGCTCAGGAGAAACTTGTCAACTCGCTGCTCGACGAAATCGAGAAACAAAACTGAGGCCCCTATACCTCTACTCTCACCACCCCCATCAATCTTAAGCAATGAACCAAGGTCTCATCCCCAACCGTTACGCCAAAGCTCTCTATGAGTATGCCGCCGAGAGCGGCAGCGACAAGCGAGTGTTTGACCTCATGCAGAAGCTCGCCGAGGCGTTTGCCTCAGAGCCTGAGCTTACCAAGGCCGTGAGCAACCCGTTTGTGTCGCGTCGCGACAAGATACAGTTGCTCGACACGGCCTCGGGTGTGGCCGCCGGCGATGATGTCATGGAGCGTTTCATGACACTGCTCGCCGACAACAACCGCCTCGACATGGCGCGTGACATAGCCCTGGCTTATCTTAAGATGTACCGCCTGAAGCACAACATACGTCTTGTCACCGTCACCTCGGCTGCCCCGATGGCCCCGGCCGACGATGACAGACTCAGGAAGCTCATACAGCGGCACCTCGGCTCGGCTCAGATGGAGTACAGACATCTCATCGACCCCGACCTCATAGGCGGGTTTGTAGTCAGCATCGACAACGAAAAGCTCGACGCATCCGTTGCCAATGAACTCAAGCAGCTACGCCTCAAACTTTTAAGTAAATAATCCCACATTATTACAATCAGTCTTACCAATGATTAACCCAAGCGAGATTTCTCAGGTACTGAAGCAACAGTTGGAGAACGTCAACTCTAAGGTGTCGTTTGAAGAAACCGGCATCGTCCTCGAAGTGGGAGATGGCGTGGCCCACGTGTATGGCCTCGACAACGTATGTGCCAACGAGCTCGTAGAGTTCGAAAACGGCGTCAAGGGCGTGGCCCTCAACCTCGAGGAGAGCAACGTCGGCGTGATACTCCTTAACAACGTCAATAAGGTCACCGAAAACATGACCGTGAAGCGCACCGGTGAAATTGCTTCAATCAACGTCGGCGACGGCGTGTTTGGGCGCGTCATCAATGTGCTCGGCCAGCCCATCGACGGGCGCGGACCTATCGAGGGCGAGCTGCTCCCCATGCCCCTCGAGCGCAAGGCCCCCGGCGTAATTTTCCGTCAGCCTGTGAAGCAGCCTCTCCAGACCGGTCTCAAGGCCATCGACTCGATGGTGCCCATAGGCCGCGGTCAGCGCGAGCTTATCATCGGCGACCGTCAGATCGGTAAGACTGCCGTGGCAATCGACACTGTAATCAATCAGCGCAAGAATTTTGAGGAAGGCAAGCCCGTCTACTGTATCTACGTGGCCATCGGTCAGAAGGCCTCGTCGGTAGCCGCCACTGTCGAGACCCTGCGCCAGCACGGCGCGCTCGACTACACCGTGGTCGTGGCCGCCACAGCCTCCGACTCGGCGTCCATGCGCTACTACGCACCCTTTGCGGGCGTGGCCATCGGCGAGTATATCCGCGACACCGGCCGCGACGCCCTCATCATCTATGACGACCTCTCCAAGCAGGCCGTGGCCTATCGTGAGATTTCACTCGTGCTCAAGCGTCCTTCGGGCCGCGAGGCTTATCCGGGCGACATCTTCTATCTCCACAGCCGTCTGCTCGAGCGCGCCGCCAAGATTATCGACAACCAGCAGGTGGCCGAGAATATGAACGACCTGCCCGAGTCGCTCAAAGGCAAGGTCAAGGGCGGAGGCTCGCTCACCGCGCTTCCCATCATCGAGACTCAGGCCGGTGACGTGTCGGCTTACATCCCCACCAACGTTATCTCCATCACCGACGGTCAGATATTCCTTGAGACCGCACTTTTCAACCGTGGCATCCGTCCCGCCATCAACGTGGGTATCTCGGTGTCGCGTGTGGGCGGTAGCGCGCAGATCAAGTCGATGAAGAAGGTGGCAGGTACGCTCAAGATTGACCAGGCACAGTTCCGCGAGCTTGAGTCGTTCACCAAATTTGGCGGCGACATCGATGCCGTGACAGCCCGCGTCATCGACAAGGGCCGCAAGAACGAGCGTCTGCTCATTCAGCCCCAGTATTCGCCTATGGCAGTCGAGGATGAAGTGGCCGTGATATATTGCGGCACACGCGGTCTGCTCGAGAAGGTGCCTGTCAACAAGGTGGCCGAGTTTGAGAAAAACTTCCTCCAGCTCATGCACGCCAAGTATCCCCAGGATATGGATGCCATACGCGCCGGCAAACTCGACGAAGACATCGAAGCCCACCTCACCGCAGCCGCGGCCGAGATAGCAGGGTCTTTCTAAAAGTTTGGATTCTAAACTTCCGGACTCTAAACTTTAAACTTTTTAAAACATCACCACCGTCACAATCAATCCATAACTCCATCCAATGGCAACACTACGCGAACTCAAAGGACGTATCGGCTCAGTGGCCTCCAGTGAGAAAATCACCGGAGCCATGAAGATGATATCCTCGGCCAAGATGCACCGTGCCGAGGCCGACCTGCGGAAGCAATTGCCCTACCGCGGGCAGATAGAGTCCATAATCGGCAATCTGCTGAGTGCCGACGCCGAGTTCTCGTCGCCGCTCACCGAGCCTCGCGAGGTAAAGCGTGTGGGTATAGTGGTGCTCGGATCGGACGACGGATTGTGCGGAGGCTACAACATCAACATCTTCAAGGAACTGCTGGCCCGACTTAAAGAGTGTCGCGCCGAGTATGGCGAAGGGGTCGACTTCACCATCTTCACCATCGGCCGCAAGATACACAAGGCCGTGGCCAAGCTCGACGACCCCCACATCACCGTGGCTTACTCGGAGGACGTCAACTCCAAGAGCGGCTATGAAGTCATCAAGACATTTGCGGGCCGTCTCGGAGAGCAATTTCTCTCGGGCGGGATTGACACTGTCAAGCTCCTCTACATGAACTTTCAGAGTGTAAGCCGTCAGCGTCTGCGCTACGAGCAATATCTGCCCGTCGATGCCTCGACCTTCTCGGCCGAAGGGGTCAAGACACAGTGCCGTCCCTACATCTTCGAGCCCGACGCAGCCTCGATATTCCGCTCGGTGCTGCCGATGTTTCTGCTCTCGGTGATGCAGGAAGTATTTACCGAAAACCGCGCCTCCGAACAGGCCGCCCGCATCATGGCCATGCAGAGCGCGAATGACAATGCAAAGAACCTGCTCGAGCAGTTGCAGCTTGAATACAACAAGCTGCGCCAGCAGAGCATAACCACCGAGCTGCTCGACATCATAGGCGGCCAGGTGAAAAATTAGCAACATATATAATAATACCAATCCTTAAACATGGGTAGTGTAAAAGACTATTTCTCCAATCTCGGGTCGGGCATCGCAAGTCTCATCAAGGGAATGTCGGTGACCGGCAAGGAATTTGTCACCCCAAAGATTACCGAAGAGTATCCCGACAACCGCGACAACCTTCCCGTGGCCGACCGCTTCCGCGCCGTGCTGCGGCTGAAATATGACGACCAGGGCGACCACAAGTGTATAGCTTGCGGCACCTGTGAGCGCGTGTGTCCCAACGGGACAATCTCTCTTGACATCAAGCAGGTAGAGACCTGGGACGGCAAGAAGAAAAAGAAGCTCGACAAGTACATGTATGACCTTGGCAGTTGCACGTTCTGCCAGCTCTGCGTCACCAACTGTCCGACCGACGCTCTCGATTTCAGCAACGATTTTGAGCAGGCTGTGTTCACACGCGGCAAGCTCGTAAAGAAACTCAATTATCTACCCGAGAAGGAGGAGCCCAAGCCCACACCCGAGCAGATAGCCAAGCTGCAGGCCGAGAAAGAGGCCAAGATAGCCGCCGCCAAGGCAGCCGCCGAGGCCAAGAAAGCCGCGGCAGCAGCCGGAGCTCCCGCAGCCGAGGCCGATCCTCTGGCCGGAATCGAGCTTAACGACGCTCAGAAAAAGGCTCTCGCCGCAGCAGCCTCCGACCCCGAGAAGCTCGAGAAGATACGCGCCGCCATCATCAAGGCCGCTCAGCTCAAAGCCGCCAAAGCCGCTCAGGCCGGCGAATAAGCCTCCAATAGCTAAAATTATTATCACAGTATATGGAATCAGCAGGAAGTATAATTTTTTACTGGATAATCGCCTTGGCGATTGTCATCTTTTCGGTACTTACTGTCACCACGCGCAAGATACTCCGCGCGGCCACCTATCTGCTCTTTACCCTCTTTGCCACAGCCGCGCTTTACTTCAAGCTCGACTATGAATTTCTGGGCAGCGTGCAGATAGCCGTCTATGCCGGAGGTATAGTGGTGCTGTTTGTATTCTCGATACTCCTCACCACCCGTCCCGGCGACAACAGTGCCAAGCTCGAGTCAAACAAGCGTCTGCTCGGCATCCTCGGCGCGCTCGCAGCGGCCGGTGCGTGCGGATGGGCCTTGTGCTCGCGTTGCGCCGACATGTTTACCTCGGCTCCGGCAATGTCCAACCCGACCATGCACGAGATCGGCACCGCCATGCTCGGCACGGGCCACGGTCAGTATCTGCTCCCCTTTGAGGCAGTCAGTGTGCTGCTCCTCGCATGTATAATAGGTGGCGTAGTGGTCGCCCGCAAACGTTAACCCCCCGATACGATTATGGATATAACACTTATATGGTATCTGGTCCCCGCCCTGGTGATGTTCTGCTGCGGGGTTTACGGCTTCCTTACCCGCCGCAACATGATAGCGATGCTCATTTCGCTCGAACTGATGCTCAACGCTGTCGATATTAACTTTGTCGTGTTCAACCGTTATCTGTTCCCCGGCACCAATGACGGATGGATGTTCACGCTTTTCGGCATCGCCATCGCGGCCGCCGAGACAGCTCTCGCCATCGCCATTATCATCAACCTCTTCAGGGTGAGCAAAAACATCGACGTGGACGACGCAACCCAAATGAAACACTAATAGCGATATGGATATTACAATTCCTGTACTTATATTAGCCATCCCGCTCTGCATGTTCCTCATCCTGGGACTGCTGGGCATGAAGATGAGCCATAAGCTCGCCGGTACACTCGGCACTTTGGGCATGGGCACTGTGCTTGTCCTGTCATATTACACAGCGTTCACCTACTGGTTCTCAGGCGCGCCCGAGTTTATCGAGGGCACCACACGTATGCAGTACACGGTGTTCAATCAGACATGGCTTCAGTTTACCCCCGCGCTTGCCATCAAGCTCGGATTTCTGCTCGACCCCATCTCGGCACTGATGCTTATAGTTATCCCCACCATCTCGTTTATGGTGCATGTCTATTCGCTCGGCTATATGCACGGTGAGAAGGGTTTCCAGCGTTACTATGCCTTCCTGTCGCTCTTCAGTTTCTCGATGCTAGGACTCGTTGTCGCTACCAATATCTTCCAGATGTACATCTTCTGGGAGCTTGTGGGCGCGTCGTCATTCCTGCTCATCGGATTCTTCTACACGCTTCCCTCGGCCGTCTCGGCTTGTAAGAAAGCGTTTATCGTCACCCGTTTCGCCGACCTCGGATTCCTTCTCGGTATCCTCATACTTTCGTTCTATACAGGTCATCTCGACTTCCTGCCCATGACTCAGGACCCCCAGGGCGTCTTCGCCTCGTTTGAGGGTGCTACATTCATGGGTGCCTCGGTGCTCACATGGGCCCTGGTGCTCATCTTCACCGGCGGTATGGGCAAGTCGGCCATGCTCCCGCTCCACATCTGGCTCCCCGACGCCATGGAGGGCCCGACCCCTGTGTCGGCACTCATCCACGCCGCCACCATGGTTGTGGCCGGTGTGTATCTCGTAGCCCGACTCTTCCCCCTCTACATGCTTGAGGACGCAGCCCTGACATTCATCACTGTCGTAGGTGCCGTCACGGCATTCTATGCAGCGGTGGTTGCATGCACTCAGATTGACATCAAGCGTATCCTCGCATTCTCGACCATCTCGCAGATTGCGTTCATGATGGTATCGCTCGGTGTAGCCTCAAAGAACGGCGAGGCCATCCACGAAGGTCTCGGTTACATGGCCTCCATGTTCCACCTCTTCACCCACGCCATGTTCAAGGCCCTCCTGTTCCTCGGAGCCGGCTCGCTCATCCACGCTGTCCACTCCAACAACTACACAGCCATGGGTGGCCTCAGAAAATACATGCCTATAACCCACATCACATTCCTCATCGGCTGTCTTGCCATCGCAGGTATACCCCCGTTTACCGGATTCTTCTCCAAGGACGAGATTCTTACCGCATGCTTTGCCAACAGCACCTTCTGGGGTGTGTGGATGATGATGGTCGCCGGCATGACCGCCTTCTACATGTTCCGCATGTACTTCCTCATCTTCTGGTGGGATACCCCCGACTATGAGGCCCGCGTCAAGGAGCAGGAAGCTCACGGCCACCATGCCTCTATGCCTCACGAGTCACCCCTGGCCATGGCATTCCCCCTCGTATTCCTTGCGATCGTGTCGACAGTGTGTGGCTTCACCCCCTTCGGCGAGCTTGTCACCTATGACGGACACGAGTATCACATCCATCTCGACTGGACCGTAGCCGGAATGAGTATCGCCGTGGCTGTCGTGGCTATCCTCTTTGCCGCTTCGCTCTATCTCAAGAAAAACGACAAGCCCACCCGCATGGCCGACTCTTGCCGCTGGCTCTGGACCGCAGCCCTGCACCGTTTCTATTGGGACGAGATTTATCTCTTCATCACACGCCGCATCATCTTTGACGGCATATGCAAGCCCATCGCATGGTTTGACCGCCACATCATCGACGGCACCATGGACGGATTTGCCTATGTCACCAATAAGGCTTCGGTGGCCATCAAGGGTCTCCAGAGCGGCAAGGTGCAGATGTACATATGGTGGTATCTCATCGGAGCCGTATTGCTCGGTCTCATAGCCGCAGTGTGCATCCTATGATAGTGTATTAAGTAGCAAATATAGTAACGATATGTTCTCAAATATATTAATCTATTTCGTGATCATCCCCTTGGTGATGCTCCTGGGGTTGTTCCTGTGCCGCGACATCAAGCAGATACGCGCCGTGGCTGTCACCGGCTCGGTCGCGCTCACTGCACTGTCGGTATGGCTTCTCATTGATTATCTCGGACTGCGTGCCGCCGGCAATGACGCGCCCATGCTCTATCTCGGGTCGTGGGAGTGGTTCGCACCCCTCAATATCCATCTCGCTGTCGGGGTCGACGGCATCTCCATCGCCATGCTTCTGCTCACCGGTGTGATTATGATTACCGGCAGCTTCGCATCGTGGGAGATACCTCAGCCCAAGGAGTTCTTCCTCTGGCTCATACTCCTCTCGACGGGTGTGTATGGATTCTTTATCTCGATTGACCTCTTCACGATGTTCATGTTCTATGAGGTGGCACTCATCCCCATGTACCTGCTCATTGGCGTGTGGGGCTCGGGCAACAAGAACTATTCGGCCATGAAGCTGACCCTTATGCTTATGGGCGGCTCGGCCTTCCTGATGCTCGGCCTTATCGGCATCTACTATCACTCTGCTCCCGCAGGACAGCCCCTTACATGGAATATCCTTGAGATTGTCAACAACGACTCAATCACCGTCGGCTGGCAGAAGTTCCTCTTCCCGATGACATTTGTCGGCTTCGGTGTGCTCGGTGCCATGTTCCCCTTCCACACATGGTCGCCCGACGGTCACGCCTCGGCCCCCACGGCTGTGTCGATGCTCCACGCAGGCGTGCTCATGAAGCTCGGCGGATATGGCTGCTTCCGTGTGGCCATCTACCTGATGCCCCAGGCGGCCCACGAGCTCGCATGGATATTCATCATCCTCACCGGCATCTCGGTAGTGTATGGTGCATTCAGCGCGTGTGTGCAGAACGACCTCAAGTATATCAACGCTTACTCCTCCGTGTCACACTGCGGCCTGGTGCTCTTTGCAATCCTCATGCTCAACACCACAGCCATGACGGGTGCCATCATGCAGATGCTCTCTCACGGTCTGATGACAGCCCTCTTCTTCGCGCTCATCGGTATGATATACGGACGTACCCACACCCGTGACATCCGCGAGATGGGCGGTATGATGCAGATACTTCCCTATCTCTCCGTCTGCTACGTGATAGCCGGTATGGCGTCGCTCGGTCTTCCCGGTCTCTCGGGCTTCGTGGCCGAGATGACCATCTTTGTCGGCTCGTTCCAGCACACCGACCTCTTCCACCGCGTGTTTGTCATCCTGGCATGCAGCTCTATCGTGACCACCGCCGTCTACATCCTGCGTGTTGTAGGCAAGCTGCTCTACGGCCCCGTCTATGACCAGCACCATATGTCACTCACCGACGCAAAGTGGTGGGAACGTCTTTCGACAGCCACACTCATCGTGTGTGTTGCCGGCATCGGCTGCTTCCCCAACTTCTTCGCCGACCTTATCAAGTTCACATTCAGCCCGCAGATTTTCTCTGTCCTTGGCTTGCACTAATATATTAGAATATAAGCAATGGATTATTCACAGTTTTTAGCACTGAAGCAGGAAATCGGACTGCTGGTAGTATTTCTGTTAGTATTCCTCTACGATACTTTCGCCACGCGCAAGTCACAGGCTTCGCTCCCCGTCATCTCCACGCTGCTCATGCTCGTGTTTACCGTCTGGGGATTCTGCCCGCTTGTCAAGGCCGATGCGGTAGCGTTTGCAGGAATGTATGTCACCGACCCCGTAATGGTGGCCATCAAGAATATTCTTAATGTGGGTGTGGTCATCGTGCTCATCCAGTCGATCAAGTGGGCCAACTCGGAGTTTACCTCCGTGCGCCGCGGCGAGTTCTATGAACTGATACTGCTCACACTCCTGGGCATGTATTTCATGATTTCAAGCCGTCACTTCCTGATGTTCATCATCGGACTCGAGACCGCCTCGCTCCCCCTCTGCGCCCTCGTCGCTTTCGACAAGAATCGCTATGAGAGCCATGAGGCCGCCATCAAATATGTGCTCACCGCCGTGTTCTCGTCAGCCATCCTTCTGATGGGTCTCTCGTATGTCTACGGCCTCACCGGTTCGCTCTACTATGCCGACATCGCCCTCTTCTGCCGCGCCAACATGGGCGTCATGATGATTGTGGCTCTCGCCTTTGTCATCGCAGGCTTCGGCTTCAAGATTTCGCTCGTGCCCTTCCACCTCTGGACCGCCGACGTATATCAGGGCGCACCCACCTCGGTGACCTCTTATCTCTCGGTGATCTCCAAGGGTTCGGCCGCCTTTGCCTTCCTTGTAGTGCTCACACAGGTGTTTGGCACACTCTACTCCGATGCATGGGAGTGGATGCTCTACGCGCTCATCATACTCACCATCACCGTGGGTAACCTCTTCGCGATGCGTCAGGTCAACATGAAGCGTTTCCTTGCCTTCTCGTCAATCTCCCAGGCTGGCTACATAATGCTCGCCGTGATTGGCAACAATGCAATGGGAGTGTCGGCACTCATGTTCTACGTGCTCGTCTATGTGTTCTCCAACCTTGCCGCCTTCGGCGTCATCGGAGCCATCGAGAACGCTTCGGGCAAGTTGCTCATGACTGACTACAACGGCCTCTACAAGACCAATCCCCGCCTGGCCTTCACAATGATGCTTGCCATGTTCTCACTCGCGGGTATTCCCCCGTTTGCCGGATTCTTCAGCAAGTTCTTCGTGTTCACCTCGGCTCTTAACGGCACCGAGTCAGTAGCCCTCTACGTGCTCGTGCTCATCGCGTTGATCAACACCATCATCTCGCTCTACTACTACCTGCTCGTAGTCAAGGCAATGTTTATCAACGACAGCGACGCCCCCATCGCCACATTCCGTTCGGCATGCTCCGAGCGTCTGGGCATGTGGATATGCGTAGCCGGCATCATCGGCCTCGGCATCGTCAGCTACTTCTACAACTATCTGCTCACCATCGGTTAATACACACCGTTGACAGGCAAATTATATCCATCACGGCATCTCCGGCATTAGAGTCACCCCTCTATGGCGGAGATGCCTGATGAATTAGAGGGTGTAACAATTGTTATTAAACACACTCTTAAGGACAATCAATTAAAAGACTACAGACTTATGGGACCTATCGGAGTTTTTGACTCAGGTTATGGAGGTCTTACCATTCTCAAGGAGATACGTAAGGCACTCCCGCAGTATGATTACATATATCTCGGCGACAATGCGCGCGCCCCTTACGGCACGCGGTCGTTTGATGTGGTGTACGAATTTACGCTCCAGGCTGTCAAAGAGCTTTTTGCCCGCGGATGCGAGCTCGTGATACTGGCATGTAACACCGCCTCGGCCAAGGCCCTGCGCTCCATACAGCAGAAAGACCTCCCCGCCATCGACCCCGCCAAACGTGTGCTTGGCGTGATTATCCCCACAGTCGAAGCTCTCGGCAATGTCACCAAAAACGGTAATATCGGTGTGCTCGGCACTCCGGGTACCATCTCGTCGGGAACGTATGACATAGAGATTGCCAAATTTTTCCCGTCCTTCCGCACCGTATCGGTGGCATGCCCCATGTGGGTCCCCCTGGTGGAGAATAAGGAATATGACTCGCCCGGAGCCGACTATTTCGTGAAGAAATATGTCGAGGAGCTCTTTGCTGAAGAGCCCGACACCGACACCGTGGTGCTCGGATGCACCCACTATCCTCTCTTGCTCAAAAAAATCGAGGCACAGGTGGGCCGTCGTGCCAAGGTCATAACCCAAGGCGCGCTTGTGGCTGCAAGTCTGGCCGACTACATGAAGCGTCATCCCGAGATGGATGCCCGCTGTGCCAAAGGCGGCTCGGTGACATATTTCACCACCGAGCATCCCGACAAGTTTACCGACATGGCCGCTATCTTCATGGAAGAACCCGTCTCGGCGTCCCGTATCGAATTATAAGAGGCTGACAATAGTCTCCCTATTCTCCATTCTCCCCCTATCCGGCCGTCCGTTATGTTACGATTCATCACAAAAATGTTCTTTATAACCCTGCTCATGTGCGGGGTGGGAGCATGTACGTCTGAAAACGCAAGGCTCGGCACGCTGAGTGCCGGGCTTCTGTCAGTGACAATCGATGCCGACGACACCGTCGGCATGGCCGGTAGTGAAGGAAGCGTTATAGCCACAGGTTATGAGCCGGCCACAGGCTCTGTGTCGCTTATCATGACTTCGCATGACGGAGAGTATTCCCATAGGTGGGAGGATGCCTCGCAGTTTCAGCAGGGACAGTTTTACATAGCCGGACTCTACATGCTTCAGGCCGGTAGCGGCAATCCTCTTCACGAGGGCTTTGACCGTCCGGCATTCTCTGGAAATGTTGACGTGCAGGTCGACGAAGGCCTGCACACCGACGCCGTGTTGAAGCTCTCGCTTGCCAACGCCCTTGTCAGGGTGGCCTATACCGAGACCCTCCTCTCGGAGTTTGAGTCGGTCACGGCATCATTGCACACTCCCGGCGGACTGTATCACGCCTATCCATCCGATGAGACTCGCATGCTGTGTCTCAACCCCGGACTTACCGAAATCATTCTCGACATAACGCTCACCGACGGACGCAGCGTCACATTTGCCGCCTATACGGGGCTTGACACACGCGAGGCCACACTCTACGACATTACCGTCGACTGTGACGCCACACCCCTGGGACCAGAGATTACGGTCGAGACTCCCGCCGGCACTCACTCCACCCTCATGTCAGAGCGATTTATCAATGCCGAAGCCCCTCTGATGCGTCAGTCATGGACCGAGAGCGAAGTGCTTTATCTGCCCGAGGGAAACACCCCCTCTCAACCCTACAGCATAGAGATAGAGTCGGCCACGCCGCTGTCAACTCTCATGCTGTCCGTGCTCTCGCGTTCGCTTTACGAGCAAGGCATGCCTTACGAGACCGACCTCCTGCACCTCACTCCCGCTCAGGCCGATGTGCTCCGTGAGCTCGGACTCACCTACAGCCTCACAGCCACCGGTGGAGTGATACGGTTTGACGGTCTGCTGGGCAATCTTGTGTATCTCGACGAAACGTCGGCCATGTCATCGTTTTCGGTCATGGCCACCTCGTCCGACGGACGCAGCTCGCAGCCCGTGTCGTTGTTTGTGCGCACATCGCCTGTCGACATCGAGGTCGTGAAGACCTATCCCGTCACCATGTGTATCGACATAGCCCATATCGAGGTGAGATGTGACGAGTCGGGATTCATGGACCATGTGGAGATAGAGACTCTATCGGCCGATGGTGACTGGACAAAGATAGAACCGCTCGCCATCGAACCGCTTGAGGGCGGGCTCTATTCACTCTCGTTTGGAGTGAGCGAAGGAAGTGAGCCGGTGAGCGCGCGCATCCTGTATTGCGACGAGATACGCTCTACGTTCACTCTTTATCGTACCATGCCACCGTTCAGCATCGAGGTCGACCCGTTTGCCACAATGGCCGCAGTGAGGATAGTCTCGCCCGACGAGTCGCTTCTGGAGACCATCACCTCCAAGGCCCGTATATATATCAACGGCAGCGAGGCCCCGATATACCATTCCGTTCCCGATAGCGGTATTCTTTCGGTCATAGGGCTTGCTCCCTCGACGGCCTACGAGTTCAAGGCCACACTGATGTCGGGCGTGGACAATCCCGAGTTTTCCCAGGCTGTGACTGTGGTCACCGAGGGTACGCCCCAGTTGCCCAACGCCGACTTTGAGGACAGGGCCGAGGGTGCGAAATACAAAAACCTCCCTTCAGGCGGGCGATATTCCCAGACTGTAGTGGAGATATTCAACTGGCAGCATTTCACCACCTTTGACCAGGAGGTGCCCAAGCATTGGGCCAATACCAATGCCAAGACATTTGCCATGTCGTCTGACAATCACAACACATGGTATATGCAGCCCTCCGTGGCTCTTACGCGCCTGAATGTATTCAGCCAGAGTTTTGCGGTCGAGCTTACGAGCGTGGCTTTTGACCCGCACGGCAAGCCGATACCTGACTATACCCAGACCGGCACCCCTTATCTCGATTATTCCCCCATAGTGCCCGACATAGCCTATCGCGCCGCCGGAAAACTATTTCTCGGCCGATATACTTTTGATCCGGCCACCGTGCAAGAGTCATATGTCGAGGGCCTGGAATGGAACTCGCGTCCCGCTTCGCTCAACGGATATTATTGCTATTATCCCGTGGAGACCGACCGTTCAGACTGCGGCCTTGTCACTGTCGAGGTGCTCGGAGCCGGAGAAGACGGTGAGACAGTGATAGCCTCAGGCTCACAGCGGCTCACGTTGGCCATGAGCTACACGGCGTTCAGCGTGCCGCTCAACTATGAGAAATTCGGAGTCAAGGCCACGCGCATCAAAGTGATGTTTTCCTCATCGGCCCACGCCGGCACCATCGAGGAGGAGACCGCTCGCGTCCGTACTGTCTCCAATCTGATGTCGGCCACATCCATAGGCGGTAAGCTCTGGATCGACAACATTACGCTCGCATACTGATAAACCAATCATTCCCCCATGTCAAAAAGGTTACTATACATACTCCCCATACTCCTGGCCATGCTTGCCGCTCCGCGCGCCGGAGCTCAGGCGGCTTTCAACCGAGGGCTTGAACAGATTTCGTTCATACCCGAGGGGCAATGGATTACGGGTGTGAACGTCAGCTATACCCAAAGCGATTATGACAACTACAAGTTTCTCATCATAGAGAATCTCGGCGGCGACACCTACAGCTTCAAGGTAAGCCCGATGCTGATGTATTGTTTCAAGGACAACCTTGCGGCAGGCGGACGCTTTGCCTACTCTCGCTCCCGCGCGCGTCTCAACAGTGCCGACCTGGTCATCGACTCCGAGACATCCTACGAGCCCGGCACACTCTACTCGCTATCTCACAATTATTACGGCACGGCCTCGTTTCGCAACTACATATCACTCGGCCGCTCGATGCGCTTCGGCTTTTTCAACGAAGTGCAGCTCCAGATAGGAGGCGGACAGTCAAAGATAGTCAACGGCGAGGGCGAAGACCTCACCGGCACCTATTCGCGCAACTTCTCGCTTGACGTCGGACTCACTCCGGGCCTGATAATGTTTCTCAACAACTACTCGGCCATAGAGGTCAGTGTGGGCGTGCTCGGATTCAGCTACGACAAGACCCGGGCCACAACCGACCAGATATATGTGGCGGAGTATGCGAGAAAGCATGCCAACTTTAAGATCAACCTTTTCTCCATCTCCTTCGGAGTGGCGTTTTATCTCTAATCACCCCGTATAGACCATAAGCAATGAACCGACTTTCAGCCCTCATCGCTCTATTCATTATGTCGCTTGCGGGGATAGCTCCGCTCAGCGGTCAGACTGCGACACCCGACGTCCCGGTGCCGACTGTCTCCATCTCCAATGTCACTACCTCCGAACTTCCGGCCGATGTCGACTCGGTAGTGACCACTATCGTCACCCGTGTGTATCGCGGAGGCCGTCCTGTGACGGTCAGTAAGCAACAGTCAGGCCAACTCTCCGTGCTGGCCGGCAACAGTCAGTCGGCGGGAGTGCAGTTAATTGTTCCCGATACACCGGCCGCCAAAGTGACTCCGGCACAAGCCGACACGCTCGTGTCGCCCGTGATAGTCTATCGCGACTCGGTGCGCGGTAGTCCTGTCAACGAGCATGGCAAGATAGTGCTTGCCACCGTTGACCCACGTCTGCTCGACGAGCGAGTGGTGGTCGGGACCGACACTGTGCCCATCATACTCCCGACCCCCAATTACGGACGCTATGACCGCGGACTCTTCAACTTCCTGTTTATCCCGCAGGGCCAGTGGATGTTTGGACTGACAGCCTCCTATGGCGAATTTAACTCTGACGACGTGCAGATATTGTCGCTCATCAAGGATTTCAGCTTCAAGGGCAAGCTCTATTCCATACAGCCCACGGTGAGCTACTTTTTCCGCAGCAACCAGTCGATGGGTCTGAAGTTCAGCTACTCGCGAGGCATAGCCGACCTCGGCGGTCTCTCGGTCGACATTGACGATGACATGAGTTTTACGCTCAGCGACATAAGCTATTATTCTCAGAGCTATACAGCATCGGTGTTTTACCGCAATTATGTCGGTCTGGGCACGGAGAAACGTTTCGCCATATTCAATGAGATAGACCTTGCGTTCGGCAGCGGCTCGTCGCGCTTCAAGCGTAGCTATGACGGCGAGATGCGCGACACCAAGACGCTCACCTCCAAGTGGAGTCTGAATTTCTCACCCGGCGTGACCATGTTTATCATGGACAATGCCTGTTTTAATGTCTCGTTTGGAGTGTTCGGACTCCACGTGACTCACGACAAGCAGTATACCAATGGTGAAGACGAGGGCACCCGCACATCGTCGGGAGCCAACTTCCGTTTCAATCTGTTCAACATCAATTTTGGCTTAGGTGTCACGATTTAAATACATATCTCTGCATATATCGGCCATGCTCATAGCGGTGATGGCCATGACGGGATGTATCAAAAACAATATCCCGTATCCTCATATCAAGGTCAACTTCACCTCGTTTGAAGTGGAGTCGTCACAGCGCGACGCGGTGATTGACTCCATACGACGCACCGTCACGGTGTATCTTTCCGAAGAGGCCGACATAAACAACGTGGTGGTCAACGGATTCAGTCTCAATCCCGCCAACGGCGTGTGGGCCGACTCGGCCGCCTATCTCAACGGCATCGACATGTCGGCTCCGCTCACCACAGTGCTGTCGCTCTATCAGGATTATGTATGGACCATTTCGGCCGTGCAGAATATAGAGCGATACTTCACCGTCGAGCAGCAGGTAGGAGCCTCGGTAATCGATGTGCCCGGACGTCGCGTCGTGGTCTATGTGTCGCAGTCGGCTCCGATAGCAAGCCTGCTCGTCACATCGGTCAAACTCGGAGGGCCTGAAGCCGTGATGTCGCCCGACATAGCGGGCCGTCGCGTGGATTTCACCAAGCCTCTCACGGTCGATGTCACCGAGCATGGCCGCACGCTCGACTGGACCGTCTACGTGATACCTACCGAGGAGACTGTCACCACCGAGCGCGTCGACGCCTGGACTTGTGTGGCATGGCTCTACGGCTCGGCCGAGGAGGGCAAGGACAACGGTTTTGAATATCGCCGCAAGGACACCGATACGTGGACGCGTATGGAGAAGTCGCAGATAACATTTGACGGCGGAGCCTTCACCGGTCGCCTCACGGGGCTCTCTCCGCTCACCGCTTATGTGGCCAGGGCCTACAGCGGCAGCGACTATGGCGCGGAGATTGAGTTTACCACACAGGGCACGGCCCAACTGCCCAACAGTGACTTCGAGAACTGGTGGCTCGACGGCAAGGTATGGAATCCATGGCCGGAGGGCGGTCTTCAGTATTGGGACACCGGCAACAATGGTGCCACTACTCTCGGCCCGAGCAACACTTATCCCTCCGACGACACTCCATCGGGCAAGGGCCGCTCGGCATGTCTCGAGACCAAGTTTGTGGGAGTAGGCATCATAGGCAAACTTGCCGCCGGCAACATCTTTGCGGGCCGGTATGTCCGCACCGACGGCACCAACGGTGTCCTCTCGTTCGGTCATCCGTGGGAGCTGCGACCCACGCGTCTGACAGGTTGGTTTAAATATCATTCCGCCCCCATCTCCAATATCGGAGCAGGCACAGGCCTTGACAATCTCAAAGGCACCCCCGACAAAGGCATCGTGTGGATTGCACTCATTGACACCGACGAGCCCTTCGAGATACGTACCAATCCCGCCAACCGTCAGCTTTTCGACCCCGAAGGGCCCTATGTCGTGGCCTATGGCAAGGTGGAGTGGGACTCTGACGTGACGGAGTGGTCGCGCTTTGAACTGACGCTGGAATACACTTCGACCTCGCGGGTGCCGAAATACATTCTATGCACCGCTTCCGCCTCATGGCTGGGCGACTATTTCACCGGTGGCAACGGCTCGATGCTGATGATTGACGATTTCGAGCTGCATTTTGATTATTAACATTTGTTATTAAACGCTCTCTAAACCATTTTGCCCCGTCAGGGTCCAATTTACTGATTAAAACAATTTAATGACTTATATGAAACACTTATTCTCCACACTTGCTATTGCTGTCGTGATGCTTTTCTCCTCGGCCTCGGCTTCGGCCCAGTCACTTTCCGACCTCCTCAAAGGCCTCGGCGGCCAGGGACAGTCGACATCTACCGAAAACACGTCCACACAGAAGAGCAGCGGCATCGGAGACATCCTTTCAGGAGTGGCCGGCGCACTCGGCCTCGGCAACTCCAAGGCCGGCATCGAGCAGTTGGCCGGCACATGGGCCTATGCGGGTCCGGCCGTAAGTTTCAAGAGCGACAATCTGCTCCTCAAGGCGGGCGGCGCGGCTGCGGCTACTACTGTCGAGAAGAAACTCGAGCCTTATTACAGCAAAGTCGGTCTCACCAAACTGGTTATTACCATCAACAACGACTCGACATTCACTTTCAAGGCCAACCGCGCCACACTTAACGGCACAATCGACCGCAATGACGATGCCGGCACATATGTATTCCATTTCCAGGCCTTCCAGAAAGTCAACATCGGCTCGATGGAGGCTTTCATACAGCTCACCGGCAACAATATGGAACTGACATTTGACGTATCCAAGCTCATGACCATCATGCAGCGCGTCAGTGCCCTGTCAGGCAGCTCCACACTCAAGGGTGCCTCGGCTCTGCTCGAGCAGTATGACGGCATGACCGCAGGTTTTGATCTCAAGAGGTCCAAATGACGTATAGACAATGATTTCGGTCATAATACCGGCCTATAATGCGCAAGCCTATCTCCGAGAGTGTCTGGAGAGTGTGCTTGCGCAGTCTTTTTCCGACTGGGAGGCTATAATTGTCAATGACGGCTCTACCGACTCAACCCGTGAGATAGGCTTATGTTTCACGGCCCGTGACAGCCGTTTTCGTCTTGTCTCCACCCCCAACGGCGGCCTGTCGTCGGCCCGAAATGCAGGTATAGCCGAGGCCCGCGGCCAATGGCTCACATATCTTGACAGCGACGACACTCTCTATCCCGACGCTCTTGCCAGACTTATGGCCGCGGCAACTGAGAATGTCGACATCGTTGTGGCCGGTTTTAACCGAGACAGGGATGCCGCGGCCGTGACTGACGGCAGCGTTGAGATAATCTCGGGGCTGACAGCTCTGGAGCGTGGCCTGTATCAGCGTGGAGTCTCGACATCGGCATGTGCCAAACTGTTCAGTCGCAGGGTGGCGGACGGCATAGCGTTTCCCGACGGGCTCTATTACGAAGATTTGCTCTATTGCGTCGAGACACTGCGCCGATCGGCACGGGTGGCGGTGATTGGCGATGTCGTGTACTATTACCGCGACAATCCGTCAAGTTTCATCAACACATTCTCCCCGCGTCGTCTTGACGTGTTGCGTGTCACGGCCCGGGTCGAGGAGTTGCTCGAGGGAGATGAGGAGTTGCAGCGTGCGGCGCGTGACCGCAGGCTGAGTGCTTGTTTCAATATCTATGGACTGCTTGCCGTGCATGACCGTGACGGGCGTTACAGCGACGTAGGCTGCCGATGCTGGACGCTCATAAAGGACTATCGCCGCGACAGTCTCTTCAATCCGCGCGTGCGTCTTAAAAACAAGTTGGGCATACTGGTCAGCTATATGGGCCGGAGAGTTTTCGGCCGCCTTGCCGGGATGGTCTACTGATAGCGGCTTATCTCATCATTCATCCGTCTTCGCTCCTCGTCGCGCAGCCAGCCCCACTTGTTGAAATAGCTTATCATATTGGTGACATGTATCCACAGCATGCGCGGTGAGTGATATGACGCCGCCCGATGGTGGTGTGTAATGGTGACTCCCGGCCAGTAGAGTGTGCGGTAGTGGCGGTGGATGCGGCGCGTAAGGTCGATGTCCTCGGGATACATGAAGAAACGTTCGTCAAACAGTCCCGCGGCCCTCAGAGCATCCTTGCGCAGAAACATGAAGCTCCCCTGATGATAGGGTATGTCCCAGGTCATGGTGTCGTCGAGATGTTTCAGCAGATACTTCTCGCGCATGGACTTGAAAAACCGCTTGGGGAGAAACCTCCTTATGAAGACGTCGGCGGGTGAGGGGAGACGTCGGCATGTGTATTGCTTCGTCCCGTCCGAGTCTGTCATGCGGGGCTGAAGAGTGCCCGCGTCGGGGTGGGCGAGCATATAACGGTGTATGTCGGATATGGCCTGCGGCTCAAACTCCAGGTCACTGTTCATCACCAGATGAAACTCACAGTCGTCTCGGTCGAGCTCGCGGCGCAGAGCTATATTGTGGCCGGCCCCGTAGCCCGTGTTGTCGTTGGCTATATAGATAATAGCCGGGTGAGATACGGCCCACTCTTCGATGAGCCGGTCGCGGCTGTTGTCTATGACATAGATGCGCGCCACCTCGCGGCAGTCAAGTGACCTGAGGCATGTGTCGAGTTCGCTGAGCGGAGTGTGATATGTGACGATTGAAACGCTTACCATGCGTTTTTACAACGTTTTTTGATACAATTTTATTGCGATTTGACGTGTGAGTCGGAATTGTTTTGTATTTTTGCGTGGGGGAAAATGCCCTCGGTAAAAACAGCCTATCTATGAAGATTTTTAATACGGAAAATATACGCAAGATTGACCGCATCACCATCGAGGAAGAGGGCGTAAGCTCTCAGGAACTGATACGCCGTGTCGCCGAAGGGGTGGCCGGCGAGATTATAGGCCGCTGGAGCCCGTCGACCCCGGTAGTGATATTCGCCGGCTCGGGCAACAACGGTGCCGACGCCCTCGTGGTGGGACGCCTCCTGCTTGAAGCGGGATTCTATCCGCGCATATTGCTGTTTAACTTCAAAGGCAACTCGCTCTCGCGCGACTGCGATATGGCCAAACGCGAGCTTCTCGCCACAGGCTATAACGGACTGATGGAGATTATCGACCGTGCCGAACTCCCCTCGCTCACGCCCGACCATCTCGTTATCGACGGTCTTTTCGGCTCGGGTCTGCGCGACCCGCTTGAGGGTGGATTCATGATGCTGGCCCGCAACATCAGCGAGTCGGGTGCCACGGTCATATCCATCGACGTCCCCTCGGGCATGTTTGGCGAATGGAATGCCCGCGTAATAGGCCGCAATGTGGTTCACGCCACTCTCACGATGGCCATTCAGTTTCCGCGCCTGTCGTTTTTCCTCGGTGACAACGCCGAGCTTGTGGGCAAATGGAAGGTTATCGACATAGGTCTGAGCAACCGCGCCATCATGGAGACCCCGACAAAGTATTTCTATGTGGAGCGTGACGAGGTGCGCGCTGTGCTAAAGCCGCGCAAACCCTTTTCGTCCAAGTCCGATTATGGCCACGCGCTGCTCTTTGCCGGATGTTACGGCATGGCAGGCGCGGCCGTTATGGCAGCCCGTGGCGCGCTGCGCAGCGGAGTGGGCAAACTGACCGTCCACAGTGCCCGTGCCGCCTTCCCGGTGATTCAGAGCCAGGTGCCCGAAGCCCTTTTCTCGGCCGACCGTCACGAAAATGTCATCTCCGACATGTCGGCCCGCTTCAACTGTTCAGCCATAGGCGTAGGCCCGGGCATAGGCACCAACGACGCCACCCGCGGAGCCTTCGAGACTCTCGTCAAGAGCTATAAGCGTCCGCTTGTCATCGATGCCGACGCCCTTAACGCCATTGCCAAAAATCAGACAATTCTCGACCATATAGCCCCCGGCTCGATACTCACTCCTCATGCCGGAGAGTTTGACCGCATCTTCGGCACCCAGACCTCCGACGAGGGACGTCTGCTCAAAGCCGTCGAGGTGTCACACCGCTATAAACTGCTGATTGTGCTCAAGGGCCGATACACAGCCACAGTGCGCCCCGACGGCAAAGTGTTTTTCAACTCGTCGGGCACTCCCGCCATGGCCACAGCCGGCAGCGGCGACGTGCTGACGGGCATCATCACCTCGCTCCTGGCCCAGGGTTACAAGCCCGAGACGGCATCGGTGGCCGGTGTGTATATCCACGGGCTGGCCGGCGAGATGGCTGCCGAGACCCAGGGCGAATATGGCACCACGGCCATGGACATAGCCTCATGTGTCGGACGTGCCGTCAAGGCTATCATGGAGTGAGGGTTAGTTTTGAGTTGAAAGTTTAGAGTTTAGAGTTTAGAGTATATATAGACCATCATGAAAAGTCAGATAATAGCCCTTATGCTCGGTGCATGTGCTGTCGCCGGCACTTCGGCCCAGACCACCAACAAACTCACCGCCTCCAAGGCCAACGAGTACGGACTGATGTACACGCTGCCGCTCACCTCGTTTGAGGTGACAATTGCAGCCGAGAAGACCGTCAGGACTCCGGGCGAATTTTATCAGTATGCCAAGAAGTATCTCAACACCGACCCCATACTTGCTCCCTCCGTGTCGTGGCGCATCACCGACGCCGTAATCGAGCAGACCGCCTATCCTGATGTCAACGAGCGTTATCTCGTCACGCTCAAGGGAGGCAACGGAGTGTTTATCACTGTCAATGACTCTAATTATCCCATAGCAGTCAACGATGACAGCACCGACGGCTCGATTGAACCGATTGACAGACCTCAGGCCGTAGAGGCTCAGCCCACCATACTCGAGCGACCCGTGGCCCGTCAGGCCGTGACGCCCGAGATGATTCAGAGCAAATCGTCGGCCAAGCGCGCCGAGCTTGCTGCTGCCAAGATATATGAGCTCCGCACCAACCGCAATGAGATTATCTCCGGACAGGCCGATGCGATGCCCTCTGACGGCGCGGCCATGAAGCTGGCACTCGAGCAGATAGCGGCTCAGGAAGAAGCCCTGACCGCCATGTTTATCGGCACCGTTCAGACTTCGGTCGAGGTACGTACCTATCGTTTCGAGGTGCCTGTCGACGGTGCGCCGGAGCGTACGGTGGTGGCGCGACTGTCGGCTGTCGACGGGCTCGTGTCGGCCGACGACCTTTCGGGCGCGCCGATATATGTGACCGTCACCCCGCAGACACGCGGCGAGCTGCCTCTGAATGAAAAAGGTATCGCCAAGACCTTCCCCAAAGGCGGCGTGGCCTATCGTATCCCCGGCACAGCCCGCGTCGACGTGACATATGACGGCGAGACGCTTGCCGACGGCACCTATGAGGTAGCGCAGTATGGCGTGGTGTTCGGTCTCGACCCCGCGCTCTTCACTTCCAAGAAATCACCCGCCTATCTCCGCTTCAATCCCCTCACCGGCTCCATCCGCGAGCTCGGCACCCTCAGCGAATAATCCGGGAGTATTATAGAACTGCTGATTGATGGAAAACGAAAATTCGGCGATTCTTGACCGCTGACGTTGACTGCAAGCAGCTTGCAAAATGTTATAATTGTATAAATCAAGTCTCTGCGTCTGGCCGAGGCTTGATTTTTTTGTTGATAATGTGTATCTTTGTATAGTAGTCGGTCACGTGGAGCCGGCTGCTGCAATCCCATCGTGAGATTATATCCTTTTATCTGTTATTACGCAAACAATCCTGATGAATATATCCAAACGAATCCTGCTGGGGCTGACAGCCATGTGTTGTTGCAGCCTGAGCCTGCTGGCGTCGTGTGGCGTCGATGAGGTGACACAAGTATCGCCCGAGCCGCCGACGAGCGAGACCGAGCGGCGGTTTGTGACCGGTGCAGATGTAAGCTGGCTTACGCAACTCGAAAAGGAGGGCCGGAAGTTCTATACCCGTTCGGGCGAAGAGAAGGAGTGTATGCGTCTGCTCCGTGACGACTGTGGCGTCAGGGCGATACGCCTACGCGTATGGCTCGATCTGGCCGACGGCTGGAACGGTACCGACGATGTGTTGCTCAAGTCCCGCCGTGCCCGCGACCTCGGCCTCGACCTGATGATTGACTTCCATTTCCGTGACACATGGGCCGACCCCGGTCAGCAGGACGTGCCGCCCCAATGGGCGTCGCTCGACATCGACGGTCTCAGAGAGGCCGTGGCAATGCATGTCACCGATCTGCTCGGCCGTCTCAAGGCCGAGGGTATCGCTCCCAAATGGGTGCAGATAGGCAACGAGACTCCCGACGGCATGCTCTTTCCGCTCGGCAAAGCCTCGGAGCATCCCGAAAATTTCGCCTCGCTCGTCACTGCCGGATATGACGCCGTGAAATCGGTGTTTCCCGAGGCCGCGGTCATAGTGCATGTGGACAACGGTCATAACCAAGAGCGGTTTACGTGGCTTTTTGACATTCTCAAGGCCAATGATGCCCGATATGACATGATAGGCATGTCGCTCTATCCGTGGCCGGCCGGTGACTGGATGCGATATGCCTCCGCCTGTCTTGACAATGCCCGCACCCTCACCGCGCGTTACGGCAAGCCTGTGATGATATGTGAGGTCGGCATGCCCTATGACGAGCCCGACATGGCGTATGACCTGCTGGCGTATCTTTGCGACAACGGCCGTGACAAGGGCATAGTCGAAGGCGTCTTCTATTGGGAACCCGAGGCTCCGGCCGGATATAACGGCGGGTATGACAAGGGGTGTTTTGACAACGGCCGCCCCACACGTGCCCTCGATGCGTTTAAAAATATCTCTAAAATATCTGATAAGGAACAATGAATACAACTGTAAAAATATTTTCAGCCGCGCTGCTCGGCTCGTTAGGACTGACGGTCATGGCGCAGCGCAATGTCGACACTCTCAATGACGGCTGGCGGTTTGCCAAAGGCGCGCCCGATGAGGCCAGGGAGTGGCAGAGTGTGCGAGTGCCCCACGACTGGGCCATCTACGGACCATTCTCGCGCGACAACGACCTGCAGGTGGTGGCCGTGAAGCAGAACGGCGAGACCGAGGAGACGGTCAAGACCGGCCGCACGGGCGGACTCCCCTTCATAGGCAAAGGCACGTATCGCACCACATTTGAGGTGCCTGACACAGCCGGTCGCTCGGTGACTCTCGTGTTTGACGGAGCCATGAGCAACGCCCGCGTCAAGGTCAACGGCCGCGAGGTGGCTTTCTGGCCCTATGGCTACAACTCGTTTTATGTCAATGTAGACGATGCCGTGGTGCCCGGCGACAATGAGCTTGAGGTGGCGTTGGAAAACTATGAGAAGGCCTCGCGCTGGTATCCCGGTGCCGGCCTCTACCGCAATGTGCATGTGGTCAATACCGACCGGGTCCACATACCCGTGTGGGGCACCTATGTCACAACTCCCAAGGTGAGCCGCGACTATGCGTCGGTCAGCCTCGAGATGAAGATTGACGGTGCGGCCAAGGGCGAAAAGGTTGAGGTAAACACTGTGGTGCTCGACCCGCAGGGACGCAAGGTGGCCGAGGATGTCTCGACCTATCATGCCCACGGGCAGAAATTCGCCCAGAATTTTCTCGTCAATAAGCCCGAGCTGTGGAGCCCCGACTCACCGTCGCTCTACACTGCCCGCACCACTCTTAGTGTCGGAGGCCGTGAGGTGGACAGCTATGACACGCGTTTCGGCATACGTTCGCTCGAATATGTGCCCGAGAAGGGATTTTTCCTCAATGGCGAGGTGACAAAGTTTAAGGGCGTGTGCAATCACCACGACCTCGGCCCGCTCGGCGCGGCGGTCAACCGCTCGGCCCTGCGCCATCAGATAGAACTGCTCAAGGATATGGGCGTCAACGCCATACGCACATCCCATAACATGCCAGCTCCCGAGCTCGTGGAGCTGTGTGACGAGATGGGCGTCATGCTCATGATCGAGCCGTTTGACGACTGGGGATTCCGACCCAAGTCGCCCAACGGTTACGGCTCGGTCTTTGCCGACTGGGCTGAGAAGGATATTACCAACATGGTGGAGCATTACCGCAATTCACCCTCGGTGGTGATGTGGTCGATAGGCAATGAGGTTCCCTCGCAGTGGGGGCCCGGCGGGGTAGGGGAGCTGACCATGCTTCAGGACCTCGTGCACAGTCTCGACCCTACCCGCCCCGTGACCTGCGGAATGGACCAGATAAGATCGGTGCTCGACAACGGTTTTGCCGCCGCGCTCGATATCCCCGGCTTCAACTATAAGCCTCAGTATTACGACAAGGCCTATGCCAAGCTGCCTCAGAAACTCATCCTCGGCTCCGAAACCGCATCTACCGTCTCGTCGCGTGGAGTCTACCATTTCCCCGTTGAGTTTGGCGAGCATCACGTGGTGATGCACTCCGACAACCAGTCCAACAGTTATGACAACGAGTCGTGCACATGGTCCAACACGCCCGACATCGACTTTGCCATGGACGATGACCGTGACTGGGTGATGGGCCAGTTTGTCTGGACAGGCTTTGACTATCTCGGCGAGCCGTCGCCCTACGACACCGATGCCTGGCCAAGTCACAGCTCTGTATTCGGCATCATCGACCTTGCCTCGCTCCCCAAAGACCGTTACTATCTCTACCGCTCGAAATGGAACGAGCGCGACACCACCCTTCACATTCTTCCCCACTGGAACTGGCCCGGACGCGAGGGTAAGGTAACGCCGGTCTTTGTCTACACCAATTTTCCCAAAGCCGAGCTCTTTATCAACGGCAAGAGCCAAGGCATGCGCGAAAAGAATGATTCCACCTGTCAGACCCGTTATCGCCTCATGTGGATGGACACCCGCTATGAGCCGGGCGAGGTCAGGGTTGTGGCCTATGACGCCAATGGCAACCGTGCTGCCGAGCGCGTGATACGCACGGCCGGCAAGCCTCATCATCTTGTGGTGACCCCTAACCGCCATACACTCTCGGCTGATGGCGACGACCTGATATATTTCACCGTGCAGGTGGCCGACAAGGATGGCAATATAATCCCGACCGATTCGAGAATGGTAGAATTTTCGGTAACGGGAGCCGGCTCTTTCGAGGCCACGGCCAACGGCGACCCCACATGCGTGCTGCCTTTCCAGAATCCCAAGATGAAACTGTTTAGCGGCGCGGCCACAGCCATAGCCCGCAGCGGCAAGACTCCCGGCGGGGCATGGTAAAAAACCTGTGTTTAGGCGTAAAGATTACATAGTCTGAAAATG
>ERZ778496.167-NODE-167-length-74615-cov-8.375201_pt1 | contig 74615 bp, 56 predicted proteins | sample MGYA00433099_ERZ778496 | MGnify/ENA primary metagenome ERZ778496 (study PRJEB29527, sample SAMN07138962) | mouse gut metagenome | material: feces | host: mouse | place: China:Nanjing | collected 2016-01-25 ...
GAATTGCAGTTCTTTTGCCGGATTCCTCTATTGGTTGCATTGATAGTTTTCTATCCGTTCACAGGGTTGGCGTATTCCGATGTCAAGAACCTCACGGAAGACAACCTGCAAACATTCTTTGACGGCAATCTATGGATTTAACTGTTGTTTCTGTAAAAAACAATGGAAATCTGCGATAAGGGTAGCGGTTATATCTTTCAGACGGCAGATACGTCGGCCTAGGAAATGATCGAAATGCCGGCCTGCTACCTCATATAGTTCCGCGGTACTATATTTCCCTGTCTTCCTTTTGCTATGGGCACGTATCTTGACATACTCGATGAATAGAAGAGCATTGTTTTTTCTCTTTTGCTTGAATTGGTTCATAGATTTTATCTTTATTGATTACTTAAAAACATTCTGACTTTATATCGTGTTTTTAGGACATTGATAGCTTACCAATGAAAAGCTAAAATATGAAAAAAAGAAAAAACTAAAGACGTAGGTAGGCTATATCATATATAGCGATGTGTCAAGTATCAATATCTATAGGAAACGGATATTGATATTTGACACATCATTACACTTTGTAGAGAAATCAATCTTGTGCCCGTCTGTTGTCTAGGCGCTTGACTACCTTCCCGTAGATGATGAGGGCAAAAGCGGATACCAGTGCGATCGCGCCGAAATAATACCAGATGTAATGGGCGTTTGCGCTAGCCGCCAGCCATTCCTCGTGAGAGGCGAAGAGGGTAGGCTCCGGGCAGTATTTGCTCAACAGGAATCCGGATAATCCAAACCCAAAAATAGAGGATAAGAAGGAATGCAAATGGCTGAATCCAAGATAAAGACCTTCTTCTCCCTTAGGTGCTTGTAAGGAGAAATACTCAAGGAAACGAGGCGATATGAAGGTCTCTGCCAAGCCTTGGAACACGATGCCTACCACCATCATGAAGGCGACAGGGTGCATACCTAGTATATTTGTGTTCCCATCCAGCATATTACCGGATGCCATGCAAAGAGCGGACACCGGCATGATAAACATACCCACCGTCATGGAGGTAAGCGCTGTCCTTTTACGCATCATCTGTGTTACCAGATTGACCGTCAGCACGACAACCAAAGGGTTTACGTTGGCATACCAAGAAGGAGAGGCCCCTTCACCGGCCAAACGAAGCACGTATTTAGGCATGGTGGCATATAATTGGTGTTGCACCATCCAGAATCCGGTGATAATGATGATTAAGGTAATTAACCGGCCATTACTGCAAACCTTGATCAAGGCGTTCCAAATTTGCCCGAACGTCTTGCCCTCGCCCGAGTGCTGGGCGCTTTTGTAGAAGAACCAGATGGCAAGCAAGGCAAGGAACGTCATGCTGGCCGAGAAATAATTCAGGGTGATCAACCCCTCGTTACCCAACGCCTCGCGAAGCGGCTTCACGATGGTCTTTCCGGAGAAAGCCCCGATATTTACCATCGCGTAGAAGATAGAGAAACCCTTCGCCCGGGTTTCCGGCGTAGTCTCTTTAGCGACCGTACCGGAGATAACGCTCTTGATAAAAGCCCCGCCGCATACGATCAAGGCCATGATTGGGATAATGCCGTACTGAAGATTGCTCTCCAGCAATCCCGTAAAGGTAGTCGTAGTACTATATTCAACCAATCCGGCGGATTGGAGCCAAGTAGGGTAAATCGCCAATCCCAGATAACCGCAGGTTAGCAAAGTAAAAGCCAATAGCATGGAGTTGCGGAAACCGATCTTGTCGGCCAACGCTCCGGCAAACGTGGGCAGCAAATACAAACAGGCGGAAAAGATACCGGCGATACTGGCGGCCTGAATATCGTTAAAGCCTAAGATGCGGCTAAGATAAAGGGTGATGACGATAAATACGCCGTAATAAGCGGCTCGCTCGAACAACTCGACGGTGTTCGCTACCCAGAACGCTTTACTGAACTTGATTTTCTCTTGTTTCTTAGTTGTCATGATATTTTTATTTAGTAAGATAGATTAGATGGATAAGTAAAAGAGGAGGCGCAGGTGAGAAAATGAAGAGCTGCGCCTCCTCGTCTTTGTTTTATCGTATAGTAATTACGAATTAGGGCTTTACGGTATACGGTTGGTGGATCGCCTTATCGAAAGCTTTCCAATGCTCATCCGTCATGTTGCCCGGCGTAAACAACGCCACGCCAGCCGCTCCGTTTTCCATGGAGCCTCTTACGGCTTCCTCGATCTCGGACGGGATCAATCCGTGGCCTTCCGGGTCCTTGATATTCGCCTTGTTCTGCCAATCCTCGCAGATGAACAGACCGCTATAAACCGGCTTCTTGCCTTGCACGGAGGCTACTTCCTCTTTTACGATCGGAGCCAGCCAAGAAGCGTCCTCCAGATAGAAATCGTTATAATTCATCGGGAAGAAAGCGTCGATATTCCATTTGTTCCATTCTTGGCGAACCATCCATTTGGCATGGGAGTCCGGCCCCGGGAATACGGCGGCGCTCACTTTCTTGCCTTTGCCGTGAACCTCGTCGGCGATGCGGTTTACCAATTTCGTGATCAGGTCGCAACGGAACCGCGCCCATTCCGCGCATTTGGAAGGATCCTCTACGGATTTGATGTCGATACCGGTAGCGGCCTTGAAATCAGCCACGCATTTGTCGCAATAACAATAGTCCGCCGTAGGATATTCCTCGTTCATCACCAAGCCGTATTTTTCCCAAAGTCCGCGGGCCAGGATGACATCCACGTAACGGATATAATCCAGATGGATATAATCCACCTCCGGGATATCAGCTACCTTGCCATATAGATTCAGCAAGAACTCAGCCGTACCTTCTTGGTTCGGGCACAGGCATTTGTAATAAGGGACATACGCCTGTACGGAATAAGCCGACTCGCCTTTCCGGTTTACGGCATAAAGGGTGGAGTCCAGTCCATGTTGCAACATGGCGGGAATCCATGCGTGATATTCCATGCCATTGGCATGGGCCGCTTTGGCGGCACGCTGGATTTTCTCCGTGTCGTGGCCGGCGTTGTAGCACATTCCGTCTACACCGTGGGCATGCCATTTACTAAAGTCCGCCTGTAAGGTTTGCTCGGTGGTATTCCCACCTTCGCCTTGCCATGCGTAGACCTTGACCGTTTTCTCGGGAGCCTTGACGCAAGCTGTCAGAGCGACAGCCGCCAAAGCGATAAAGAGCTTCTTCATATCTCGCAAGCGCATAAAGTCGGTATTAAGTTACGATCGCCATAAGCGTTATCTACACGGGCTACGTTAATCCAAAACTTGCTGTCGTGCAACCATTCTAGCGGGAAGGCGGCCTTCGTGCGGGGGTATGCGTGTTTCCACTCGTCGGCGGTCACCTCGTATTCCGGATGCGGAGCGTTCTTTAAGACATTATCCTCCTTGGATGCCTTGCCTTCCTCCACTTCCTTGATCTCGCTCCAGATACATTCCATTACCTCTACGAAGCGATCCAGCTCGGCTTTGCTCTCGCTCTCGGTCGGCTCTACCATCAAGGTGCCGTGTACCGGGAAAGATAGGGTAGGAGCGTGGTAGCCGAAGTCCATCAAACGCTTGGCGATATCGCCCTCGTCGATGCCCGAACGCTCTTTTACCGTGCGGCATTCCAAGATCAACTCATGACCTACACGGCCTGTCGCTCCGGTATAAACGATACCGTACGTATCCTTGAACTTAGCGGCCAAGTAATTGGCGTTCAATATGGCCGTCTTTGTCACAGTCTCAAGACCTTCCGTACCCAGCAAGCGGATGTAAGCGTACGTGATCGGCAGGATACCGGCGCTACCATAAGGAGCGGCGGATACCGTATTCAACTCGCTGCCCCAAAGTACCGGATGCTGCGGCAAGAACGGAACCAGATGCTCGGCCACGCAGATCGGGCCTACGCCGGGACCACCACCACCGTGAGGAGAGGCGAAGGTCTTATGCAGGTTCAAGTGACATACATCGGCGCCGATCGTACCCGGATTCGTCAATCCAACCTGTGCGTTCATGTTGGCACCATCCATATAAAGCTGTCCACCGCAAGCGTGAACGATCTCGCACATCTCCTTGATGTCCACCTCGAAGATACCATGCGTGGACGGATAGGTAATCATGCTGGCAGCCAGACGCTCCTTGTTCTCCTCGGCTTTCGCACGGAAATCTTCCAGATCGATATTACCATTCTCGTCGCATTTAACGGTTACGGTCTTATACCCGCATTGGATAGCGCTGGCCGGGTTGGTTCCGTGGGCGGAAGCCGGAAGCAAAACGATATCGCGATGGCCTTGGCCGATACTTTCCAGATAAGCACGGATCACACGAAGACCCGTGTACTCGCCGGCGGCACCGGAGTTCGGTTGCAACGTACAGCCCTTGAAACCCGTGATCGTGCATAAATAGGAAGACAAGTTCTCGATCAGCTCCGTATAGCCTTCCACTTGCTCTTCCGGAGCGTACGGGTGGATATTCATGAATTCCGGACGGCTAAGCGGCAGCATGGATGAAGCTGGGTTCAGCTTCATCGTACAAGATCCCAGCGAGATCATAGATTGGGCCAAGGAAACATCCTTTCGTCCCAAACGGGTGATGTAACGCATTAACTCGGTCTCCGTATGATATTTCTTGAATACGTCTTGCTGCAAGAAATCGGAGGTACGGGCGAATTTAGTGTCGAAATAAGTCTGGGTCGGGATAGACTCGTCCAGCATATGGTCTTTACCGGCGGCGCCGGCGAAGATGTATAATAATACGCCTATGTCCGTAGGTAATGTCGTCTCGTCTATGCTGACGCCCACTTGTCCGTCCTCGAAATAACGCAAGTTTACCTTGCACTCCAAGGCGATCTCACGCAGCGCGTTCACAGACACGTGTGAGGGAAGCTGTATTTTCAAGGTATCGAAATAATCCTTGTTTAATTGCGTATATCCCAGTTTCTCCAACTCCTTGGCCAGGAATCCGGCCGTGGAATGAATCCGTCCGGCGATGTTACGCAACCCCTCCGCTCCATGATATACGGCGTAGAATCCAGCCATGGTAGCCAACAACGCCTGAGCCGTACAGATATTGGACGTAGCCTTCTCACGTTTGATATGTTGCTCGCGGGTCTGCAAGGCCAAGCGATAAGCCGGATGGCCGTAAGCGTCCTTGGAGATACCGATGATACGTCCCGGGATCGTACGTTTATAATCGTCCTTCGTAGCGAAGAAAGCGGCGGAAGGGCCCCCGTAAAACATCGGGATACCGAAGCGTTGGCTGCTACCGAATACGACATCCGCTCCCCATTCTCCAGGAGGAGTCAGCAATACCAAGCTCATCAAGTCGGCGGCTACGCCTACCTTGGCTCCGGCGGCACCCGCACGGGCTACGAATTCCTTATAGTCCTCAATCGAACCATCCGCATTCGGGAACTGTACGATGGCGGCGAATACATCCGGCGTGAACTCGAATCTCTTATAATCGCCGACTACCACCCGGATGCCCTGCGGGATCATGCGGGTGTGGATGACGGCTAGCGTAGAGGCGAACACGTTCTCGTCAACGAATACCGTATTGGCTTCCGCTTTCACCTGCGCACGGCTGCGTGAACCATGAAACATGGTAACCGCCTCAGCTGCCGCTGTCGCCTCGTCGAGTAGCGAGCAGTTCGCCAAGGGCAATCCGGTCAGTTCGCAGATAACGGTCTGGAAGTTCAGCAACGCCTCCAAGCGTCCTTGGGATACTTCCGCCTGATACGGCGTATAGGAGGTGTACCAAACCGGGTTCTCGAATACGTTACGTTGGATCGGGGCCGGGCAAACCGTGTCGTACCAACCCATACCGATATAAGAAGTGAATACCTCGTTCTTGGAAGCCAGCTCGGCGATATGCTCGGCGAACTCACGTTCCGTCATGGCCTCCGGGAGGTTCAACGGCTCTTTCAAACGGATGTTGGCCGGAATGGTCTGATCGATCAACTCGTCCAAAGACTTCACGCCAATCGTCTCTAACATAGCCGGAATATCTTCCGCAGAGATGCCCACGTGGCGGTTTACAAATTTATTTGTGTCCATAATTCTAGTATTTTATAAATAAGGATTATTTAATTTCTCATCAATGATTCGTGTCTCGGGGCCATGGCCGGGGTAGACCACGGTCTCGTCCGGCAACGACAGTAATTTGTCCTTGATAGCGGCAAGCAGTACATCTTGGTTGCCTCCCCATAAGTCGGTACGGCCGATGCTTCCGGCGAACAAGGAGTCTCCTACGATCACGAAACCGTTCTTCTTGTTATAGAAAGCCAAGCCTCCGGGCGAATGGCCGGGAACGCTCAATACCGCCAGCTCGGATTTCCCGAACTTTATGATTTCCCCGTTTACCAGATATTTCCCTACCGGGACGCTTTTCGCCTTCATCGGCAGGCCGAATGCCTTGGCTTGCTCCTCGGGAGAGGGAAGGCCCTCCACGTCCGCTTTATGGGCTTCCGGGCTCAATCCGTAGGTATCATGGATGAATTCGTTACCGAATATGTGATCCAGATGGAGGTGCGTGCAAAGGTAACGTTTCAGCGTCAGCCCGTTCTGGGCGATAAAGTCGCTTACTTCTTTTTGTTCCTCTTTGCGCAGGCAGCCGCAATCGATAAGGACCGCCTCCTTGGTATCATCGTATAGCAAATACGTATTCTCGGAGAAATAGTTTACTTCGAAAGATTTTATCGTAATCATAAGGGTACGTACACTACTTTTTTAGTTTCAAAAAACGCTTCTTTAAAATGGTCTTTCAGATCCATGCTGATCGCTTGGTTCCAGAAGGGCAATATCTCATGTGCCAACTCGCCACCTTTCAGGCAAATCAATCCGTTGGGCAACGCGTTGATCTGTTCTTTCTTTATATTCTTGCGGACGATCTTTACCAGATCTGCCAGAGGCATCACGGCACGGCTTACCACGAAATCGAAAAGCTGCTTTTCCTCCTCGCCCCGGCAATGGCGGAAGGATACGTTCTCCAGCCCGATCGCCTCGGCCACGGCTTGTCCCACCTTGATTTTTTTCCCGATACTGTCTACCAGATGGAAATGGGTCTCCGGGAATAAGATCGCCAAGGGGATGCCGGGAAAACCGCCTCCCGTACCCAGATCCATCACAGAGGAACCCGGCTTGAAACGCAGCATATCGGTGATACCCAGCGAGTGAAGCACGTGATGCGGATATAGGTTCTCGATATCCTTCCGTGAGATCACGTTGATCTTGGCGTTCCAATCCGTATATAGGTCATATAGGGCGGCGTACTGCTCTTTTTGCCGGTCGGTGAGATCGGGGAAATAAGATGTGAGAATTGAGAATTGAGAATTGAGAATTGAGAATTTCTCTGTATTTTGTTCCATAGGACATCTGTTTATATGTTTATCTATCATTAATTTTCAATTCTCAATTTTCAATTAACTGACTTATCGGGCTGTCATCTCGCAGCAAATAACGGATCTCCTTGTAAGGGAGATGGACGTTCGTGACGCCTACCACGTATGCCGCTATCTCATATTCGTTGAAAGAATAGGTGATACCCGTCTCGTCTACGAGGAAGTTCCCGTTCGGGAAGATCTCGTCTACGCTAAAGAAACCGATGTTCTCCAGTTCTTTGGCATCGGATACGTTGTTTTGCTTGGCGATCTGATCCACCAATATTCGCGCCAGATTGTCTTGATAGTTGTCCACAAATATCTCCTCCTCGGTGATCGGCTTACCGGTCTTGAGGTTCACTACATGGTTATTGTAGGAATGTGCGCCGTGCGCTCCGCCCGTATAGTTCTCGAAGCTTACCGTATAGCTGATGATATCGTCTTGGTTGAAGGCGATATCATCCGACGACATCTCATAGTAAGAGAACCAAGAGCCCACCGGTGTCTCGTCGGATTTCGCCACCTCAGCCTTGTAATCCTCTTCCAGATCCTTATAAGCGGCCAGATAGTCGTCGGTATATTTCCGTACCGCCTCCTCGGGGGATAATTGCTCATAATTCTCGCCGAAATAAGAGGAGACGAACTGTCTCTGTAGATTCTTAAGAACCTCTTTATCCGAATATTTCCGGGGATAAACGAACTTGATCTCTAGATTGCAATTGGGATTATCCGGATTATCTAACAAATGGTAAGCCTTTTCCACGCTGATGGAATCAAACGTGATACTGTTTTCGGAAGCCTTCTTCGTTCCGGTATCGCAACCCGTGGCTAAGATACCTATCAAAAGAAGCGCCAGCATGCTTTCGCGTAAATGCGTTCTCATCGGACTACAGATTTAATTTATTTGTACGCGAATGTACGTTATTAAATTGTATAATCAAATTGCACGATGAAGTTTAATAAGAGGACAATCTTTCCTCCCCGGTTATCAGCCCATCGAAATACCTCCGCAGCAACCATGCCATGGCTTGCTGTCGCACCATCGTCAACCGGTAGTCCTCGCTGATGGGCAGGTGACCTGGTGGTCTCCAATGGGCGAAGAGGCTCATGGCGTGGCGTTTCTCCTCGGGGGTATCGTGTATCAATCCCCGCTCTAGCAAGGACTGGTAGACACGGGCGGGGTAGAGGCGTTCCAGTGGGTAACCGGCCTTGTATTGCTGGAATACCTTGCGGAGGAAGGCACGCTCACGCTCTTCCTTCTAGGCTTTTAGCCAGCGGGTGAGGGTGTGCGTATTGATCCCCCATGAATTCGCCGTACTCACCTATCACGTCTAGCTCGAAGCATAGGGATACTTCCGGCAGCGTGAAATAGGGGTACAGTTCGACTAGGTCGTAGGCCGTGATATAATAGCCATTGGCATAGATGTCACAAAGCAGGGCAATATATAATAGAAAAGCGTCAGATCCGTATTTGCACTTTATTTGACGGATTTTACGGTTGTTTAGTAAATCTGTGTCGAACGGGAAATAATTCAGCCCCTTTTTAATAGGTCGTGCCATTACTTCTTCTTATCCGGGGATATCCAGATAAGAAGAATCTTATAATAAGCCGATAATTGGATCGTTTTTTAATAAGTTAATAATCAGTGTCGTGAAAATACATAAGTGTTTGCGTTAAAACACATACATGTTTTACAAAAAAGTCGTATGTGTTTTTTGAAATTCACGTGTGTGTTTTTCCGGAGACAACATGGAGGCTAATAGGGATATTTGAGAAATCTACAATAACCTTACCTTGTGAGATTCTGTCATAAGAGATATTCCGTGCATTTTATGGTTAGATCGATTTGGGTGCGGTTCTCCTATTGGTATCTGAGGACGATGTGGATTTTGGATATTTTCTATTATCTTTGTCACTTGAAAGTGTATTATCAATTCAAAATGTAAATAATATCATGAGAAAATTATTGTTAGCCTTTTGTGCGTTCGCAACGATTTGTAGCGCCGGGGCGCAGTGGAAGCCCGCCGGAGACAAGATCAAGACGGACTGGGCTGAGAAAGTAGATCCCCGGAATGTATTGCCGGAATATCCACGCCCCGGGATGGAACGTGCGGATTGGCAGAATTTGAACGGCGAGTGGGAATACGCTATCCTTCCGAAAGGACAGGCAGAGCCGACGAGTTTCGATGGGAATATCTTGGTGCCGTTCGCCGTGGAATCCTCTTTGTCCGGCGTGCAAAAAGAAGTGGGGGAGAAGAATGAGTTGTGGTATAAACGAACCTTTACGGTGCCCTCCTCATGGAAAGGGAAAGACATCTTGTTGAACTTCGGCGCCGTGGATTGGAAAGCGGACGTGTTCGTGAATGATATCCTGATCGGCTCCCACGCGGGAGGCTTTACCCCGTTTTCCTTGAATATCACTCCCTATCTGAATGGCAAAAGTACGCATAAGCTGGTGGTGCGTGTATGGGACCCGAGCGATAAAGGTTACCAACCCCGTGGAAAGCAAGTGGCCAACCCGGAGGGAATCTGGTATACGCCGGTCACCGGAATCTGGCAGACCGTATGGTTGGAGCCGGTCGCTTCCTCGCATATCACCTCTATCAAGGCGATCCCGAATATCGATAACGGCGTGATGAGCGTGACGGTCGGGACTTGCTCCGACTCCCCGGTGTCGGACATCGTGGAGGTCAGCTTGCTCGATAAGGGGCAGGTGGTTGCTACCGCCAAGGGCGTACAAGGGAAAGAATTACGCTTGGCCGTGAAAAATCCTACGTTGTGGGAACCTTCCAATCCTTATTTATATGATATGAAGGTGAGCTTGTCAAAGAATGGCAAGAAGGTAGACGAGGTGAAATCGTACACCGCCTTCCGTAAGATATCCGCCGAGCGTGACGCCAATGGTATCATGCGTATGCGCTTGAACAACAAGAACCTGTTCCAGTACGGCCCGCTGGATCAAGGCTGGTGGCCCGACGGGCTTTACACGGCTCCCACGGACGAGGCGTTGCTGTATGATATCGTGAAGACGAAAGCGTGGGGCTTCAACATGATCCGCAAGCACGTGAAGGTAGAGCCGGCCCGCTGGTACTATCATTGCGATAAGGAAGGTATGTTGGTTTGGCAGGATATGCCTAGTGGCGACATGGGTAACCAATGGGCGCCTCATACGTATAACGGTGGGACCGACAAGGAGCGTACCGAGGAGTCTATCCGTAATTATTACAAGGAGTGGAAGGAGATCATGGACCTGTGCGTCTCGAATCCTAGCGTAGTAGTATGGGTTCCCTTTAACGAGGCTTGGGGCCAGTTCGATACCGAGAAGGCTGCCGAGTGGACAAAAACATACGATCCTTCCCGTCTGGTGAATCCGGCCAGTGGCGGTAATTTCCGTGCGTGCGGCGATATCTTGGATTTGCATAATTACCCGGGCCCGGCGATGTTCTTGTTCGATCCTGTGCGTGTGAACGTATTGGGCGAGTATGGTGGTATCGGCTTGGCCGTGGAGAACCATTTGTGGTGGAATAAACGCAACTGGGGCTATGTACAGTTTAAGAATAGCGATGAGGTGACCGCCGAGTACGTGAAGTACGCCAAGGAGTTGAAGGCGATGGTCCCGAAGGGTTTCTCCGCCGCTGTCTACACGCAAACCACGGACGTGGAGGGCGAGGTGAACGGCCTTATGACCTACGACCGTAAGGTGATCAAGATCAACGAGGCCGAGGTGCGCAAGGCGAATCAAGAGGTGATCAAGGCCTTGTCTGAGTAGAAGGCTTAGAAAAAATAGTTATTTGACTCGATGATAGATCCGGTCCGGGCAAAGAGAGATTCTTTCCCGGATCGGATTGTTTTAGCGAAATGAATATGATTCGGAATGTGAGTTCGCAAGACGCCAAGGCGATCGTGGATATATACAATGAATATGTCGTGAATAGTGTGGCTACGTTTGAGACGGAACCTTTGCGGGCGGAGGAGATGGAGGGGCGTATAGCCGGGATCTCGGCGAGCTATCCTTATCTGGTGTACGTGGATCAGGATGAGGTCGTGGGATATTGCTATGCCCATACGTGGAAAGAAAAGGCGGCTTATAAATATACGCTTGAGACCACCATTTATTTATCCCCGAGATATAAGGGCAAGGGGATCGGCCGGCAGCTTATGGAAAGGCTGATCGAGGAATGTCGGGCAGGCGGCTACCACGCCCTGATCGCCTGCATCACCGAGGGGAATGAGGCTAGCTACTCGCTGCATGAGAAACTGGGATTCAAAAAAGTATCCCGCTTTGAGAAAGTAGGGCTGAAATTCGGGCGGTGGCTGGACGTGGTAGATTATGAATTGATAATTAAGCCTAACGAGAGGTAACTTTCGAATCTCAATTTTCAATTCTCAATTAATATACCTATCTTCGCGATAAACAAAATGTAAAGAATGAAATACAATACAGAAGGAAAAAGATTGACTTTGCCCGAATACGGACGCAATATCCAAAATATGGTGGACTATTGCGTGACTATCCAAGACAGGGAAGAGCGTAAGCGTTGCGCCAACACGATTATCAACATCATGGGAAACATGTTCCCGCACTTGCGTGACGTAAACGACTTTAAGCATATCCTTTGGGATCATCTGGCGATCATGGCCGATTTTAAGCTCGATATAGACTATCCGTACGAGATCATCAAGAAGGAGAACCTGTATAGCCGTCCGCCTCGTATCCCGTACAACAATAACCGTATACGCTACCGCCATTACGGAAAGACCTTGGAGCTGATGATCCGCAAGGCCACGGAGCTGCAACCCGGCATGGAGAAAGACCAGCTCGTGCGACTGCTGGCCAACCAGATGAAGAAATCGTTCCTTACTTGGAACAAGGAAAGCGTGGACGACCGTAAGATCTTCAAGGATCTGGACGAACTCTCCGGCAGCAAGATCGTATTGAGCGAGGAGGAACATAAACTGACCGAGAGCCGTGATATATTGGCCCGTAATAACAGTGGCGCCCACAAAAGAAACTTTACGCGTAAAGGCAGATGAGCTCGTTCGTTATAGAAGGTGGTTATCGCTTGTCTGGCGAGATCGTCCCGCAAGGCGCTAAGAATGAGGCGTTGGAGGTGATCTGCGCGACATTGCTAACAACGGAGAAGGTGACTATACACAATGTGCCCGATATCTTGGACGTGAATAACTTAATCCAGCTCCTTAGGGATATGAGGGTCAAGGTGGAGCATCCGTCCGCCGATACCTATACCTTTCAGGCGGACGACGTGGACATGGAGTATTTGCGTACCGAGGAGTTCCTACGCAAGAGCGGTAGCCTGCGGGGTTCCGTGATGATCATAGGCCCGTTGGTAGCCCGCTTCGGCAGGGCGCTGATCCCAAAACCGGGGGGCGACAAGATCGGGCGACGCCGGCTGGACACGCACTTCGTGGGAATTCAGAAGTTGGGCGCTTGTTTTAGCTACGACGCCGGGCGACAAGTATACGAGATAGAGGCACGTCAGTTGAAAGGCGCCTATATGCTGCTCGACGAGGCTTCCGTGACCGGAACGGCCAATATCTTGATGGCCGCCGTGCTGGCCGAGGGGGTGACGACGATCTATAACGCCGCCTGCGAGCCTTACCTGCAACAACTTTCCACGATGCTGAACCGCATGGGAGCGAGAATCTCAGGTGTCGGTTCTAACCTATTGACGATAGAAGGTGTACGGTCGCTTTCCGGCACGGAGCATACCATCCTCCCCGATATGATCGAGGTGGGTAGCTTTATCGGTATGGCTGCCATGACCGGATCGGAGATCACCATCAAGAATACAGGATATGATAAACTGGGGATCATCCCGGACGCTTTCCGCCGCTTGGGTATTACCGTGGAGCAGCGAGGCGATGATATTTATATCCCCCGGCACGATTCCTACGAGATCGATACGTTTATCGATGGGTCTATCATGACCATTGCCGACGCTCCTTGGCCGGGGCTTACGCCGGACTTGTTGAGCGTATTCCTTGTCGTGGCCACGCAATCCGTGGGGAGCGTGCTGATCCACCAGAAAATGTTTGAGAGCCGCTTGTTCTTTGTGGACAAGCTGATCGATATGGGAGCCCAGATCATCCTTTGCGACCCGCACCGGGCTACGGTGATTGGGCTGGGTAACCGATTCAAGCTACGAGGCTCTACGATGGTTTCCCCGGATATCCGTGCGGGTATCGCCTTGCTGATCGCCGCCATGAGCGCCGAGGGCACCAGCACGATCCATAATATAGACCAGATCGACCGGGGGTATCAGGGTATTGATAAACGATTGAACCAGATCGGGGCGCGTATCACGAGGATTTAAAAATTTTAGGTGATGATTAGAGAAGAAGAGGTTTTCAAGATCGGGCAGTTTGCCAAGCCCCATGGCATCAAGGGGGAGTTATCGTTGGTGACGAACAGCGATGTGCTGGAAGATGCCGAAGACCCGTACATTGTTTGCGAGATGGATGGTATCTTGGTACCGTTCTTCGTGGAGGATTTCCGCTATAAGACCGATACGGTGGTCTTGGTGAAACTGGAGGACGTGAATTCCGAGGAGGATGCCCGCATGTTTGTGGGCAAGGAGGTGTTTTATCCTTTGGACGCCGTAGACGAGGAGGATCTCGTGGGGGATATGACGTGGGACAGTTTTATCGGTTATACCGTGACGGACGTATGTAAAGGCTATTTAGGAGAGATAACAGACGTGGATGAGACGACAATCAATGTCCTTCTGCGTGTCGATCATAAAGGTGAGGAGCTGTTGATCCCCGCCGTGGAGGAGTTGATCACCGAGGCCGACCATGAAGCCCGTAGCCTCACGGTGTCTTTGCCGGAGGGACTTATAGAATTATAATTGATAATTGAAAATTGAAGATTAGGGGTTGAAAAAGAAGAATACGAAATCGTTTTGGCACCGGATCCGGTTTAAATATAAACTTTCCTTTATCAATGAGGGGACGTTGGAGGAGGTGTGGTCTTTCCGGCTTTCGCAGTTATCGGCGTTTGTCACTTTGGCGGTGTTCGCCTTTTTCTTGATCGCTTTTACCGCCTTTATCATCGTCAAGACACCGATTCGTAACTACTTGCCGGGCTATCTCGACGTGGAGGTTCGCAAGGAGATCATGCAGAATGCCTTACGAGCGGATTCGTTGGAGCGTATGATCGAGATCCAGTCCCTTTATCTGAATAATGTGGCCGGAATCCTTTCCGGTACGATGCCCTTGGACTCGATCCGTCAGATAGATTCTTTGGCTAGTAACGATATTAACTATGAGATTCCTCGTAGCAAGGAAGAGATTCGTTTCGTGAAAGATTACGAGGAAGAGGAGAAGTATAATTTATCAGTATTGACCGACCCGGGCAAGGCCCCAACCGAGGGGGTCTTTTTCTATAAGCCCGTGAATGGCGTGGTCTCCTCTCATTATGAGACGGATGTGCACCATTATGGCGTGGATCTGGCGGCAGTCTCGAAGGAGAGCGTCTTGGCTACGCTGGATGGCACGGTGATCTATACCGGGTTCGACCCGAACCACGGAAACGTAATTCAAGTACAACATAAGAACGGATTCATCTCGGTTTATAAGCACAACGAATTGTTGCTGAAAGAGGTAGGAGACCATGTGGTAGCTGGCGAGGCGATCGCTCTGGTCGGGAATACGGGAGAGTTGTCTACCGGGCCGCACCTGCATTTCGAGTTGTGGTATAAGGGCAATCCGGTGAATCCGGAAGAATATATAGCTTTTTGATATTCCATGAAAAAAAGACAGTTAGCGATATTAGGCTCGACCGGTTCCATCGGGACCCAAGCCTTGGAGGTAGTGAGCGAGCATTCCGATCTTTTCGAGGTGTATGCCTTGACTGCGAATAATCAAGTAGACTTATTGATCAATCAGGCCCGGAAATATATGCCGGAGGTGGTGGTGATCGCCAACGAGCGGAAATATCCCGAGCTGAAAGAGGCCTTGGAAGACCTGCCGATCAAGGTATGGGCGGGTGCCGACGCTATCGCCCAGATGGTGCAGTCGGAGCCGATCGATATGGTGCTGACGGCGATGGTGGGCTATTCCGGCTTGCGACCGACGATCTCGGCGATTAAGGCGGGAAAAGCGATCGCCTTGGCGAATAAGGAAACTTTGGTAGTGGCTGGCGAGTTGATCATGAAACTGGCCGCCGAGCATAAGGTGCCTATCTTGCCGGTGGACTCGGAACATTCAGCCATTTTTCAATGTTTAACAGGTGCGTACGATAATCCGATCGAGAAGATCTTGCTGACGGCTTCCGGCGGCCCGTTCCGGCGGAAGCCGCTGGAGGAATTGGCTACTGTGACGAAGGCGCAGGCCTTGAAGCATCCGAACTGGACGATGGGGGCGAAGATCACGATAGACTCGGCCTCGATGATGAACAAAGGTTTCGAGATGATCGAGGCGAAATGGTTGTTCGATGTCACGCCGGATCAGGTACAGGTGATGGTGCACCCGCAGTCGGTGATCCACTCGATGGTGCAGTTTGAGGATGGTGCCGTGATCGCGCAGCTGGGAATTCCCGACATGAAATTGCCGATCGCCTACGCTTTCTCATTCCCGACACGTATGAGGAGCATGGCACCCCGTCTGGATTTTAACCAATATTCGACCTTGACGTTCGAGGAGCCGGATATGGAACGTTTCCGAAACTTGGCTTTCGCTTTCGAGGCGGCCCGTCAAGGAGGGAATATGCCGTGTATCTTGAATGCCGCCAATGAGATGGTGGTGGCCGCCTTCCTGCAAGATCGTATCGGTTTCTTGCAAATGAGCGACGTGATCGAGCGGACTATGCGGAAAGCCTCGTTCATCGCCAATCCCTCATATGAGGATTATGTGGCTACTGACACCGAGGCTAGGCGGTTGGCGGCCGAGTTATTTTGAATAATTTAAAAACAGAACAAGCAATAGTAGATGGAAACTTTTTTGATTAAGGCGTTACAGCTCATCTTGAGCTTATCGATACTGGTGATTGTCCATGAGTTCGGGCATTTTATCTTCGCCCGGATTTTCAAGGTGCGGGTAGAGAAGTTCTACCTCTTCTTCGATCCGTGGTTCTCGCTATTCAAATATAAGCCGAAAAACAGTGACACGGAATACGGCGTAGGCTGGCTTCCGCTGGGAGGATATTGTAAGATCTCCGGTATGATCGACGAGAGTATGGACAAGGAGGCGATGGCCCAACCGCCCAAGCCTTACGAGTTCCGCTCCAAACCGGCCGGACAGCGTTTGATGATTATGGTAGCGGGCGTGGTGTTTAACTTCTTGCTGGCTTTGTTTATCTACTCCATGGTTTTGTTTACGTGGGGCGATACGTACTTGCCCTTGAAGAACATGAAGATGGGTATGAATTATAGCGAGACGTTCCAGAACGTCGGTTTTCAGGACGGCGATATCTTGCTGAGGGCAGACAATGAGGAGTTGGAGCGTTTCGGTAGCGACAGTTTCCGCAAGGTGGTGGAGGCGAAGACCGTGACGGTGCTCCGTGACGGGCGGGAGACCGTGATCTCCATACCGGAGGATATGATGCAACGTTGCATGCGTGACGGAAAAGGCTTCGCCGATCCTTTGCGTATCCCGATGGTCGTTCGTGAGCTTCCCGACAAGAATACCCCGGCGGCTCTCGCTGGCATGCTGCCGAGGGATAGCGTGGTGGCTATTAATGGTGTGGCTACCCCGACGTTTTATGATGCCTCCGGGTTATTGTCAGAGAATAAGGGCGAAGAGGTGACGATAGATTTCTACCGGAACGGCCAGTTGGAGTCCTTGACCATGAGGACGGACTCGGCCGGGAAAATTGGCGTAGCGGTGATGTTGCCTACGGATCTCTATCAGACCGTGACCCGCGAATACGGTTTCTTCGAGTCGTTCCCCGCCGGTATTAAATTAGGTATTAATACCTTGAAGGGATATGTGAATGACATGAAATATGTGTTTACGAAGGAAGGTGCCTCCAGTTTGGGCGGTTTCGGTACGATCGGCGGATTGTTCCCGTCTGTCTGGGATTGGCGGATTTTCTGGGAACGTACGGCTTTTCTATCTATCATCTTGGCGTTCATGAATATCTTGCCGATTCCGGCCTTGGATGGCGGACACGTGATGTTCTTGATCTATGAGGTAGTGGCCCGTCGCAAACCGAGCGATAAATTCCTAGAGTATGCCCAAATGGCAGGTATGTTTATCCTGTTCGCTTTATTGATCTATGCGAATGGAAATGACATCTTCCGCTTCTTCTTCAAGTAGCGTACGTCTCTACAACTAGATACAAAAAACCTCCCGGATCACTTTTCTATGTGATCCGGGAGGTTTTTTGTATGAATAAAGTCCTCTTTCTTATTTCAGGATGTCGTTGATAGAAGCGAGGATCTTCTTGGAGTTCTCGTCTTTCGGGTCGAGTTCGATAGCCTTTGTCAAATATTCTTTCGCTTGCTTGAAGTCTTTGTCGGCTTTCGCTTTCTCGGCGTTGTATTTATCCGGCTCGGAAGTAGCGATCGGGGTAGCGGCCTGTAATATCTTCGCTCCGTTGCCATACAGCATGGCGCCAAGGCTGTAGTAAGCGTTGCTTTGGTAATCTTTGTTCGATACGGCTAGGACCTCTTTGTACATTTTCTCGGCACCGGCCAGATCTCCCTTCTTTTGGGCGGCTTGTCCTTGCTTGATGCAGTAGCCGTAAAGCAGCTTTTCCAGATTGGTCTTATTCTTGTTTCCATCGGGAATCACTTTTAATCCCTCTTTTACCGTAGTCAGGAATTCTTCTGTCTTGTTTAAGTTACGGTAAGCCATGGCTTCGCCTACGTAAGAGTCGTCTATGTTGTAGTTCATCTTAACGGCCATGTCGAAATACTTGGCGGCCTCGGCGTAGTTCTTCGCTTGATTAGCGGCGTATCCGCAATTGAAGATACGGGCGGTGTCTTGGTAATTGTTTTGTTTTAGGTATTCGCCGTATTTTGCTACGACGGTAGCGTAATCTTTTGCTTTCAAAGCAGCGTCACCTTCATCTCTTAACTTGTCAGCGTCTTGTGCGAATAGGTTTCCGACACATAGGCATAAAGCCACTAATAAAACAATTTTCTTCATGGTAATTATTAAATTTAATTGATTTGATGCTCTAAGTTAAGGAGTGTGGGAAAAGACGCCAAGATATTTTACGTTTTTTAGAAAACAATAAAAGTAGAAAACATAAAAAGGGGGAGTACGCCGGAATTCCGGCGTACTCCCCCTTTTTATGTTTCTAGTTCCTTATAAACCTTGTCCGTGGCAGTTTTTGTATTTCTTGCCACTTCCGCAAGGACATGGATCATTACGTCCTACTCGTTTCTCGGCACGAACCGGAGCTTGCTTCGGTTGAGGTGCCTCGGCTTGTGAGTTGTTTCCGCTCAAGTCTGTTTTCTCCGTGCGGTAACGGCTCATATCCTCGTGCTTCTCCGGGGCGGCCTCTTGTACGGCGATACGTTGACGGGCTCTTTCCTCGGCGATCGCTTGGGCGGCTTGCTGGGCTACGGCCGCTTGACGGGCTTGCATGGCTTGGCGTTGTTCCTCGGTCGGCTCCTCACGTACCGGGATCTGTCCACGCATCAAGATGGCGGCTGTCTTACGGTTCATGTTGTCCACCATCGTCTTGAACAGGTTGTAAGATTCAAGTTTGTAGATCAACAATGGATCCTTGTTCTCGTAGCTAGCGTTCTGTACGGAGTGGCGCAGCTCGTCCATCTCACGTAGATGCTCTTTCCATCCCTCGTCAATCATATGCAATACGATTGATTTCTGGAAGGATTTAACGATAGCCTTACATTCTGTGTCGTAAGCCTCTTTCAGGTTACAAGATACATTGTACATGCGCTTGCCGTCCGTGATAGGGATCATGATGTTCTCGTACATCGCTCCTTGATTCTCGTATACTTGCTTGATAACCGGATGAGCGACTTGCGTCATGCGTTCCATACGACGTTTATAAGTCTTCAATGCCTCCTCGAACAATTTCTCTACGAGTTGCTCCGGTTTCATGCTCTTGAATTCGTCTTCCGTGAACGGGCTTTCCATGGCGAATGTCTTGAACAATTCCAACTTGAAGCCTTCGAAGTCCTCGGCATGTTGATCGGCGATTGCTGTAGAAGTATCGTAAATCGTGTTCAATACGTCCAGACCGATACGCTCTCCCATCAAGGCGTGGCGACGACGGGTGTAGATTACGTTACGTTGTGAGTTCATCACGTCGTCGTATTCCAACAGACGTTTACGGATACCGAAGTTGTTTTCCTCTACTTTCTTCTGGGCACGTTCTACGGACTTGCTCAACATATTGTGCTCCAGAACCTCGCCTTCCTTGAAACCAAGCTTATCCATCAAGCCGGCGATCTTCTCGGAGGCGAACAAACGCATCAAGTCGTCTTCCAAAGATACGAAGAATACGGATGAGCCCGGGTCTCCCTGACGTCCGGCACGACCACGTAACTGACGGTCTACACGACGGCTCTCGTGACGTTCCGTACCGATGATCGCCAAACCGCCGGCATCCTTAACTTCTTTAGATAGTTTGATATCGGTACCACGACCGGCCATGTTGGTAGCGATCGTAACCGTACTTTTCAGACCTGCCAAGGCCACGATCTCGGCCTCTTTCTGGTGCAACTTAGCGTTCAATACATTGTGCTGGATCTTACGCATCGTAAGCATGCGACTCAATAATTCGGAGATCTCTACGGATGTTGTACCCACCAATACCGGACGACCTGCCTCTGTCAGCTGTACGACTTCCTCGATGACGGCATTATATTTTTCACGTTTTGTCTTATAGATACGATCGTTCATATCGTTACGGGCGATCGGGCGATTGGTCGGGATCACTACTACGTCCAATTTGTAGATGTCCCAAAACTCGCCTGCTTCCGTCTCCGCCGTACCGGTCATACCGGACAGCTTATGGTACATACGGAAGTAGTTCTGCAAGGTGATCGTGGCGAATGTTTGTGTAGCGGCTTCTACCTTTACACGTTCCTTAGCCTCGATCGCTTGGTGCAGGCCATCGGAATAACGGCGTCCGTCCATGATACGACCCGTCTGCTCGTCGACGATCATGACCTTGTTGTCCATAACTACGTATTGGATATCCTTCTCGAACAAAGCGTATGCCTTCAACAGCTGGTTGATGGTATGTACACGTTCGCTCTTGACGGAATAGTTCGCCAATATCTCGTCCTTTTGGGCCTGTTTCTCTTCCTCGGTTCCTGTCATATTCTCCAATTGGGATAATTGGGAAGTAATATCGGGAAGTACGAAGAATGTCGGGTCGTCCATCTTGCCGGTTAATAAGTCGAGACCTTTATCCGTTAATTCGATACTATTGTTCTTTTCATCGATCACGAAATACAGCTCATCGGTTGCCTCGTGCATATGGCGCATGTTCTCGGACATGAAATATTCCTCAGTCTTCAACATCTGTGATTTTATGCCCTCCTCGCTTAGGAACTTGATCAAAGCCTTGTTGCGAGGGAATCCCTTGAAAGAGCGATACAATTGGATGGTACCTTCCTCTACCTCTTTCGGGTCGCTGCTAGTCATTTTCTTCTTGGCCTCGATCAGCAATTGTGAGCAAAGGTTACGCTGCGCATTCACGACAACCTCCACGTTCGGGCGGAACTGCTCGAATAATTGTTCCTCTCCGCGAGGGATCGGTCCGGAGATGATCAACGGCGTACGAGCGTCATCGATCAATACGGAGTCCACCTCATCGACGATGGCATAGTTGTGTTTGCGTTGTACCAAGTCTTTCGGGCTGATCGCCATATTGTCTCGCAAGTAGTCGAAGCCGAACTCGTTGTTCGTACCGAACGTGATATCCGCCTCGTAAGCCTTACGGCGAGCCTCGGAATTCGGCTGGTGTTTGTCGATACAGTCTACGGAAAGTCCGTGGAACATATAAAGCGGGCCCATCCATTCGGAGTCACGTTTTGACAAGTAATCATTCACGGTTACCACATGTACGCCGTTACGTGTCAAAGCGTTCAAGAATACCGGAAGGGTAGCCACCAAGGTCTTACCTTCACCGGTCGCCATCTCAGCGATCTTACCTTTATGAAGAACGACGCCACCGAATAGCTGAACGTCGTAATGGACCATATCCCAAGTGATCTCGTTTCCCCCGGCTTTCCAGTGATTGGCGTAAATCGCCTTATCGTCCTCGATGCGTACAAAGTCGAAACGAGCGGCCAGATCCCGGTCGAATTGGTTAGCGGTAACTACCACTTCCTCATTCTCGGCGAAACGGCGGGCCGTATCTTTCATGATGGCGAATACCTCGGGTAAGGATTGCTCCAGTACCACTTCCATCTTGTCCGTGATAGCTTTCTCAATTTTATCTACCTCGGCCCAGATCGCCTCACGTTCTTCCAGTTCCTTATCCTCGATGCCTTTACGAAGCTCTTCCACTTGGGCTTTCTCTTCGGCTACGTAGTCTTGGATACGCTGTTTGATCTCATCTGTTTTCGCACGCAACTCGTCGTTCGAGAGTGCCTTGATTGACGGATATACGGCCTTTACCTTATCTACGTAAGGTGTGATTTCTTTAAGGTCACGCTGCGACTTATTGCCGAACAGCTTCGTCATAAACTCATTAAATCCCATGATTCTTATGTTAATGGATAGTTGAGCAACTATCGTCTGTTATTACTTTGTTGTTTGAATAATTAGATAATAATAAATAAAGGAAGAGCCACACAACCCTTGATAATTATCAACTTTTAATGATCAATTCTCTATTATTTGGTTGTCAGCTCCCAGAGCGGCAAGCTTTGAGTAGCGTTTGGTGGCCTGATTCTTAGCACATGGGTTACCGTGGGGGCTACCTCAGTGGCCTTGACTTCGCGGTAGATATGTTGGGGTTTCAACCCGTTGCCCATAAATACCAGCGGGGTGATAACAGCATTATTGCGTATAATCTTGACTTTTTCTTTCGGATTGTCGAGGTTCACTTTCCAACCGGGTTGCAACTCGATGATCAGATCGCCCCGTCTCAGATGGTGCGTACCTTGACGGAATTGGGCGGTTCCCTCGTTCCAGTCGCCCATAAGCAAGCTTCTACCTGTGGTGACGAGTTGTATGCCACTAAATTCCTGTATGAATTCGGCGGCCTTGTTTTGTAAAGTTGTCAGATCCAGCTTGGCGTCTTCTATCGCCTTGCGGTTCAAGTAGATCTGGTTGTCGTAGTATCCTTGTACCCAACTGGTATGTTGGCCGTAAATGGCCATCAAGTACATATTAAGCAGGGCCAGACAACGTTTCGGGTGGAACTCGCCACCGTTCACCATCAAGCCGTCCGGATAAGACTCCTCGCTTTTATAATAACCGGAACCTGTAAAGACTACCAATGTATTGGCCAAGCCCACTTTCTTGTCGATCGCATCCAGTAGCTTCTCGATATCTTGATCGAGTTGGTAATACGTATCTTGAATCTCCCGGGTGTATTCCTTGCTCATCGTACCCCGGTAATTGCCCGCATAGTACGTGATAGACAACATATCCGGGCAACTGCGTGTACCAAACCCTCCGTACTCTAGGAACTGGAGGGCCAAGCGATTGATCTCCTTATTGATAAACGGCGAGGTCTTCAGGTTCGGATAGCAGTTCGCGAACTTCTCGCTGAACGTATAGCGGAAAGGAAGATCATCCAATACGTAAGGAAAGGCATCGTATTTCTCCATCGGAAGGGTAGGAGTCCATACCATGGTTTCTAAGCGTGACGCCAAGGATTCCGGGCCGTTATTATAGCGGTCTACGTACCAAGGGATTCCCTTGTAGTACGTCGTGGTAGCCCATTTCCCGTTGGTGTTATCCATCCAGAAAGCTCCGTTCGCCGCATGTCCGGCGGAAAGGATGGCGCTCTCGGCATCCGGGGCGATGGAATATACGTCGCTTCTTCCTTGAGAGGCGATTTTCAATTCGTCGCCGATCGTGGAACTGAATAAATTCTTGGGCGAATAATTCTCTTTCGTGTAGTTACCCAGATATTCGGGATCGTTTAAGATCGAGGCCTCTTTCTCTTTCTCGAAATCAAACGTCTTATCTCCGGTGATACCGCTGAAGCAAGGGTTGCTTCCGGTAAAAAGAGTAGCGAACGCGCTGGCTTGGTCTATGTCCGAGAACTCGAAGCGGATATTGTTATACACCAACCCTTCGTTCATCAAACGCTTGAAGCCCCGTTCGCCAAATGTATTATAAAAGTATTCTATATAGTCGCCCCTTAGCTGATCCACAGTAATACATACCACCAATTTGGGGGTACGTTGCTGCGCCTCGAGGTTTGTTACCACGAGGATAGCGATAAGTGACGTTATAATTTTTCTCATCCGATTCTCCATATATTTCTGTAAACACCCCAACCCGAACGAACCCAAATCGAGGCTACAAGCGGAATAAAGGCACTGTTTAGATGTTGCGGAATGAAATGCCATCCCAGTAACATCAGCGTAAGCGCCGCAAAGTTAATAAAATGATAGTAATATGCAGCCTTCTTCAGCTTTTTTACGCAAAACAAAATAACAGCGATCAAATCGAGCGGCTGTAACCATACCAAAGACCAGTTCGGCCACGTGCAGGGATGGACGGATATGAAGCTAAGAAAGAAGAGGATGACACCTCCGGCTCCGGCTACCGAGAAAAGGACACAATCCACCCATAGGAAGTATTTTTTTTTGCGCCATTCGGTCCAAGTAAGCCCTAAAACGATTCCGAACAGGAGCCAAGCGCAGACTAAAGGAGTGAATAAATCCCAGATGTCTTTTTCCGGCTCGTCGGCTTCCCCGGCTCCGATCACGTGGGTCTCGCTCACCAATGGGCGGATTGTCCCGTCCGGGCCCGTGATGGTGGCTTTAGCGGACGCTTCTTTTAGATAAGGGGGGAGGAAGAGCATCTCGTGCTGGGTGGCCTTCCGGTCGGTAGGGCTGCCTAGCGCTAGGTCGCATCCGAATGTGAGCCACGGATGGTTTCGGGTACAATAATTAATAAGATCCCGGAAGGTCTGGGATTGAAAGGGATACTGATAATCGACGTTCCCGTTGATCTCCTTTTCCAAGATCGCGGCAGGGCGGGTAGCGCAATTATCGAAGAAGAAGTTATAACGATATACCCTGTTCTCCGGCCTGTAATTAATAAGCAGGGCATCCCATATGTGCTCTTTCTCTTCTTGGGTGAGGTTCAATACTTGCTCCGTGATATCGCTGCCCCGCATTTGGTACTCGATCACGTAGTCTTGGAAATCAGCCACTCCCAGTTTATAATCCGTCTCTCCTTTAGCGAATCGGTAGATAAAATTAGGCTTGGAGAAATCAAATATACCATAATTGAATATATAATCGATATTCTGCTTGGGATCGTGTATGCGTAGAGCGGCATGCCCGTACACGGTGAATACTTCCTCGTCGTACGGTGCGCTGGTCATCAGACTGATACGGGCTTCCTCGCTCAGTTTGGGTTGCGCCATCGCCGATAGGGAAAGAATCCCCAGCAGGAATAGAAATAATATCTTTTTCATCTTCTTCTTGATTATTTGCCGCAAAGGTAATCATTTCTTTTCTATAAAGATAAAAGTTGGAATAGGCCTAGGGCAACTGAGCCAAAATGTAAGTCTTCCGATCCTTGATGTCACCTAAAATCCTTTTTTTCTATTGTTTTGACTGGAATAAAGGCTTTTTGATGGCAGATGCTTTTTGTGGGAAAGCTAAAATAGAGAGAAAGGGAAGGCGGAAATAGCGTATTTTGCCGTTTTTCGGATGTATGAATAGGCATTGCAAGGTGTTTATGATCCAATAGTAAGGTGTTTATGATGGCGTTGCAAGTTGTTTTCGACTATGATTCTTATTGTTTTCGACCGAAAACCCGCATGTATTCGGGTGAAAAGCCTATTGTATTCGGATGAAAAGTCTCTTGTTTGTCTGTTTTTGACCAGCAAGAGAGGAGATCCTTTGCTAGAATAAATTGGCGAAAATACTTAGTGTTCTGTCTGATAGGTTGTTGTGGAAAAATATTCTCGGATTTGGAAGCAAGCCCTACCTTGTCTCGAAATAATCGATTCTCCGGGTGTTTAGATTACAAAGTGTCAAAATGACAATTTGGGTACGATTACCTTAATTTTTCTTTCGAAAACCTTGCTTAGAGAAAAATAATAGCTATATTTGCGTCCGCAATGCGGTAGTAGCTCAGTTGGTAGAGCATCAGCTTCCCAAGCTGAGGGTCACGAGTTCGAGCCTCGCCTACCGCTCTATCTTGATAATCAGGCGGCCGTATAGAAATATATACGGTCGCTTTTTTGTTATCCGGACACCCTTGCGTTTGCTTATCGGAAAGGAGGCGTGGAATGTTGGAAGGATTCGTTTATAATATAATAATGTATAGGAAATGGAAAAACTAATCTTGATAAAGGTAGGAGGGAAGATCGTTGAGGAAGAAGAAACGCTTCGTCAATTGTTAAATGATTTCGCTGCAATCGAGGGATATAAGGTCTTGGTTCATGGGGGAGGACGCTCGGCTACAAAGCTTGCCGCCCAATTAGGGATCGAGAGTAAAATGGTGAACGGTCGTCGTATTACGGATGCCGAGACCTTGAAGGTCGTGACAATGGTCTATGGAGGCTTGGTGAACAAAAACATCGTAGCGGGCTTGCAAGCGTTGGGTGTAAACGCTTTAGGCTTGACCGGGGCGGATATGAATTTGATGCGCTCCGACAAACGTCCCGTGGCAGAGGTGGATTATGGTTTCGTAGGCGACGTGAAAGAGGTGAACGCCGATTTGCTAGCCTCTCTTATCCATCAAGGTATCGTGCCGGTACTGGCTCCTCTTACTCATGATAAGCAAGGTCATATGTTGAATACGAACGCTGATACGATAGCAGGAGAAGCCGCTAAAGCGTTGGCGAAACATTTTGAGGTGACATTGGTGTTCTGTTTCGAGAAGAAAGGGGTTTTGCGGGACGAGAAGGATGACGAGAGCGTGATTCCGGAAATCGATCGTATAGCGTTTAGGGAATATGTGGAACAAGGAATTATTCAAGGGGGCATGATCCCGAAGCTGGAAAACGCTTACCAAGCGATAGACGCCGGGGTGAAGCAAGTGATCATTACGCAAGCCTCGGAGATTCACCAAGGAAAAGGAACAAGAGTTTTTTAATAGGTGGCTGTCTCATTTTGAACTGCCCCCAAAAGTTAGACAAAAAACTTTTGGGGGCAGTTCAAAATGAGACAGACCTGTCTTTGGAATATATTGTCAAAAATTTTGGCATAGCTTAATACCTTATTTATTATTACCTGCCACACATTGATATCCATTTATTTTGAAGGAAGCATAGTTTATGAAGAACTATTTCCAATATCAAATAGATTATAGATGTATCATGTAAAATCACATCAAGGCAAACAGCCTTATTTTTACAAAATAAATACATAATCAGCATGATCTTCACTTTGCAAATATATGAAATATTTTTTATTAAAAACAAATAAATACACAATCTAATGTTATCATAACATCATTCATTGAAGCAAAAAGATATTTACAGAGATTAAAAACAAACATTTTATCATTGTAAAAATATCATAATATCACAAAACAAACCTTCCTATTGTTATTTTCAGTTCATCTTCCTCTCCAAAGCGAAGAATATACAGGTTTTTAATATCATTTTAACAGATTTATAGATATCAGTAAAAAAAGAGGGTTAATTTCTATAGTTCATTACTTTTATCACATTTTACCTGTGACTATAAAGGAAATAGTTCTTCATAAACTATGATATATGAAGTGTTTTTTAAATATTAATTGTTAAACAAAAAGTGTGTTTATGAAAAGATTGACTTTTTTATTATTATGCTTGTTTATAGGCATAGGAGTCGCAACGGCACAGACGATGAAGATAACAGGAAATGTTATATCATCGGAAGATCAGCAACCCGTGATTGGTGCGGCGGTTGTTGTGAAAGGCACTACGATAGGTACGGTTACGGATTTTGAGGGTAACTTTACTTTAGATGTGCCAGGAGACGCTAAGACGATTTTTATCTCTTACGTAGGATTGAAAACGAAGGAAGTGGCGGTAGCTCCGGTAGTGAATGTTATGCTAGACTCGGATTCCAAGGCGTTGGATGAGGTGGTCGTAACAGCCATGGGGTTGACACGCGAGAAAAAATCATTGGGCTATGCGCTGCAAGAAGTAAAATCGGAGGATATAACGAAAGCGGGACAGATGAATGTTGCCAATTCGTTGTCCGGAAAGATTGCCGGGGTACAAGTCACCGCTCAAGGTGGACAAATTGGCGCTTCGCAGAATATCGTGATCCGTGGAAACTCTTCCTTCGGAAATAACCAGCCTCTTATCGTTGTAGACGGTGTGCCTATGACGAACGATAACCCTACGGGTAGCGCAGTTATCTTGGGATCGGGATTGAATGATATCAATACGGAGGATATTGAGTCTATCTCTGTCTTGAAAGGAGGTTCTGCTGCCCTTTATGGTATGCGTGCCGGTAACGGTGTTATTTTGATTACTACGAAGTCGGGAAAAAAAGACAAAGGTATTTCGGTAAGTTATGATGGAGATATTACGATGGATCGTATTTATAATTTGCCGGGTTTGCAGAATAAGTACGGACAAGGTTACTATGGTTCTGAGTTTGATTGGAAGGCCAGCGGTTTCGATGGTTCTTATCAGGATTTCGCCTCTTCTATGGGATATTCTTATGTAGATGGAAATGGTAGCGGTATTAATGATAATGCGGATGAGTCTTGGGGACCTCGTTTGGATATCGGTTTGCAATTGCCTCAATTTAATAGCCCGGTGGTGAATGGGGTTCGGCAGGCTACTCCGTGGGTTTCTCAGCCGAATAACATTAAGGATTTCTTCCAAACGGGTTATTCGACGAGCCATACGATCAGCTTGACTGCCGCTACGGAAAAATCGTCTACTCGTGCTTCTATCTCTTATCGAGGTCAAGAGGGTACGACTCCGAATACGGATATGCAACGTTATGCGGCCTCTTTGAATACGAAGATGAACTTTAATAAATATATAGAGTTTGATCTTTCCGCCAATTATGTACGTACGACTAGCGGGAATCTTCCGGGTACCGGTTATGATGGGGCCAATGTTATGCAGTCCTTGTTGCAATGGCATGGTCGCCAAATCGATATGAATGACTTGAAGGCTAATTGGGATCAGAAAGATGAGACCGGTGCTTATACGCATTATAACTGGCAGAAATCTTATGCTACTAATCCTTATTGGGTGTTGAATAAGAACTTGAACAAATATAAACGCGATCGTATGTTCGGTAAATCATCTTTGTGGTATAAGCCGACGGATTGGTTGAAGTTCGAGGGACGTGTCGGTTTGGATACCTATTTCTCCAGTCAGTTGTCTAACATCGAATGGAGTATCGATTACCCGGATGGTTATTTCCGTGATTACGATCGTAGAACAACGGAGGTGAATGCGGATTTCATTGCTTACTTTAACAAACAGTTCGGTGATTTTCAGGTAAATGCGTTGGCAGGTGCTAATTACCGTGATTATGATTACTTCATTAAAACTATCGGTGCGGATGAACTGACTGTGCCAGGGCTTTATACGGTAGCGAATGCCAAAGGTTCGGTATATGCGTCGGAGAATCACGAGACACGCCGTTCCAACTCGGTTTACGCCAATGCTTCAATTGGTTGGAGAAATCAAGCGTACGTGGATATTAGTGTTCGTAATGATTGGGATTCTACGATTAAGGATGCGTTCTTTTATCCGTCGTTCAGTGCGAGCTGGATCATGACTGAGACTCTTCCTTCCTTGACGGAATCCGGCTGGTTGAACTTCTTGAAGTTGCGGGGTGGTTGGGCGAAGATTGGTTCCGCTACGGATCCATATTTGTCGAACGCTTATTATTCGGTTCTTTCTGCTCCGTTTAATGGAACAAGCTTGTATTATAATCCGATCACTTTCCCTGCTACTCATTTACGTCCGGAGATGGTGAAGACTTGGGAGGTCGGCGTGGAGGCTAATTTCTTGCGGAACCGTTTGCACTTGGATGTAGCTTACTATCAGAAAACAACAACAGACCAGATCATGCAGGCACGTGTTTCTACAGCTACCGGTTATCGTTCGATGATGATCAATGCTGGCGAGATCAGTAATAAGGGTGTCGAGCTTCAAGTGAGTGGTGATATCATCCAGAATAAGGATGGTTTCAACTGGACTGCTACTTTGAACTGGTCTAAGGATAAATCGAAGATTGTGGAGTTGTACACGGATCCGATAACTGGAGAGTCTTTGGATGCTTATGAGATCGGTTCTAGTTGGAGTTGCTATAACTACGCAAAACCTGGCAAGAGTTGGGGTACTTTGGTGGGTACGGGTTTTGTGTATGATGAGGATGGTGCTATCTTGGTTAGAGATGGTATGCCGATGTACGAGGAGAATAAGGAGATCGGTGATGTGGCCCCGGATTGGTTAATGGGCTTCAACAATGAGTTCTCTTATAAGAACTGGAGTTTTGGTTTCTTGTTGGACTTCCGTAAGGGGGGGGATGTATATTCAATCTCTCAAGCGTTTGGTACTTATACCGGTATCTATGACTTCACAGCAGAGGGAGATCTTCGTGAGAAAGGTGTTGTTGCCGGACAGAACGTGATGACCGACAAGGTGTTCAAGAATGAGGATGGCTCTATCAATAATACGGCGGTTAGCGCTGAGGACTTCTTTGGTAACTATTATACGATCTGCGAGATGGCCGTGGTTGATGGTTCTTTCCTGAAATTGCGTGAGGCTCATTTGACGTATAATTTCCCGCAGTCTATCTTGAAAAAGACGAAATATTTGAAGGCGGCCCATGTGTCGTTGGTAGGAACGAACCTTGCGTTGCTTTGGGTGCATAAATCAAACCAAATCCATTTGGATCCGGAGTCTACGACGGGTGCGGCGAATGCAAATGTCGGTTTTGAGTCCAACTCTTATCCCCCTTCTCGCAGTTTTGGACTGAAAGTGGGTGTGACATTCTAAAAGTATCATTTATAGTCATAGTATAGAAAGATGAAAAAATATATTAAAAATATAAGTACGGCGTGTGTGGCCTTGTCTTCATTGTTCATGGTAGGATGTACGGATTCCTTCGAGGAAGTGAATACAGATCCTGATAATGCGGAAAATGTGCCGACCGAGAATTTGTTGGCATATTCCTTATATAACACTTCCTATCGTTTTTATGATCGTTGGTTCGCTATGGATGAGCCTATGTCGTTTGGTGGATATGTAGCCAAGATGAGTTATATAGATGAGGCCCGTTATCTGTTCCGTCCGGGTGTGCAAGATACGAACTGGGAGCATATTTACCGTGTGCTTAACAATGTGATGGATATCCAAAGACGTTCGGAAGCTTCCCCGAATATGTTGAACGTGGCCAAGGTGTTGGAGGCGCACGTGATCCAGATCGCTACGGATCGTTGGCGCGATGTTCCCTATTCTGACGCAGTCAAGATGGCCGCTGGCGTGTTGACTCCGAAGTATGACAAGCAAGAGGATATTTATCCGGCTTTGCTGGCGAAATTGAAAGAGGCGGCTGATGGGTTCGCAGCTGGTGGCGACGATGATATTAGTAGTGGCGACTTATTGTTTCATGGCGATATGCTGAAGTGGCAGAAGTATTGCAACTCCTTGCGTTTGCGTTTAGCGATCCGTATCTCTGAGGTAAGTCCAGTTTTGGCCCAGCAGACTGTGGAAGAGGTGTTGGCTGATCCCGTTAGTTACCCGGTCATGAAGGATAACGATGACAATGCGTTCTTCTGGTGGTTGGGAGGCGATGGCAATTACTACGAGCCGATAGCTGACGCATACCGTACGCGTAAGTCTGAGTTCTGTTGTTCCGACGTGATGGTGAATTATTTGTTGGAGAATAAAGACCCGCGTATCTCGATTTATTGTATGCCGACACCGTCTAGCCAAACTCCTCCTTCCGAGGGTGATACGGAGAGCGATTATACGGATGGAACCCCGGTTTATCGCGGTTATACGATCGGGGCGGCATCCAATCCTCCTTCTCGCCTTTATTCCGTATGGGGGTATCGGTATGGTGTTGATTTAGGTGGTTTCTCTCCTTACATGCGTGTAGCTGAGGTTTATTTCCATATTGCGGAGGCAGCGAAACTGGGATATAACACGAAGGGTATGACTGCGGAGGAGGCCTATAATAAGGCGGTTCGTTTTTCTTTGGAGGAAAATGGAGTAGCGGAAGACGCTATAGAGGTTTATATGGCAGGTGCCGGGAAGTTTAAGAACGACATGAGGCAAATCTGGTACGAGGAGTGGGTGGCGATGTTCAAGCAAGCCATGGAAGGATGGTCTTTGTATCGTCGTACGGGTGTTCCCGAGACTCATTATATCGCTCCGGGACGTGCCACTAAATATGCGAATCATAATGTGCCTCCTTTCCGTTCTCCTTATCCGAATACGGAGCTTTCGTTGAACAAAACAAATAATGCGCCGTTTAACGCTGAGGTTGTAGATAATTTTTGGGGTAAACAAATGTGGTGGGATACACGTACAGGCGTTCATTAACTACTAGTAAACATAGACAGACCAAGTGCCTGTATACTATAGGGGGACTGCTCGTGACGAGTAGTCCCCTTTTTTGCCATTATGCAGTCATTCTTAAATAAACTATGTACCTTTGCTCCGTTTATTTAGAAAGTATGGAAAAAGAAGGAAAGATGGTCATCAATATCAAGAATATCGTAACCCGTTTACCGGAATTACGTTTTACGGCACCCGTGAATTGGCGGATTGATGAAGGACAACAATGGACCGTGATAGGTCCGAATGGCGCTGGAAAAACTTTGATAGCAGACATTATGCAACGGAAATTCGCTTTTAAGGAAGGGGAGGTTGTATTCGCAGGAGACGGGAAAGTTTGTGATTTTATCAAAAGTATAGCGTTTAAAGATATATATTCATTAGCAGATTGCCGGAATTCTTATTATCAACAACGTTGGCATTCGACAGAGACGGATGAGATGCCTACAGTCGAGGAATTGTTGAAGGAATATGCTGGCTCTGATAATTTAGCGAAGATATTGACTCTTTTCGGTATAGAGGATTTATTACCTAAGCGGTTGATATTCTTATCAAGTGGTGAATTACGAAAATTATTGATTGTCCGGGCGTTGCTTAGTCGTCCTCGTGTTTTGATTTTAGATAATCCTTTTATCGGCTTAGACGCTCCATCCCGGGATTTATTGGTAGAAATGTTGGGGCAGATGACGAATTTGAATGGAGTGCAGGTCGTTTTATTATTATCCAATCCCAAGGACATACCGGCTGTGATCACGCATGTATTGCCTATCCATGATCGTACTTGCTTGCCTCCGCTGACTCGAGAGGAGTTTATGACGGATACGGAATTAATCACCCGTCTTTTTCCAACGGAAGGCATTCATGCGTGCGAGGAAGTTGGTAAGGTTTGTTTACCCGTGGATATGAACAAAATAGCCTCTTCCCATGAGGTGACTTTACGCATGGAACGTGTAAGGATACGCTATGGTAGCCGCACGATCTTGAAAGACTTGGATTGGGAAATCAAGAACGGAGAGAAGTGGGCGTTATTTGGTCCGAATGGCGCTGGTAAATCTACCTTGCTGAGTTTGGTTTATGCGGATAATCCTCAATCATATGCGAATACGTTGTATTTGTTTGATAGAAAGAGAGGTTCCGGAGAAAGTATTTGGGATATCAAGAAGCGTATCGGATATGTATCGCCGGAGATGCACTTATATTATAAAGAGAATGTTCCTACCTTGAATATTGTAGGTTCCGGATTTTTCGATTCGATCGGCTTGTTTCGTAAGTGTAATACCGAACAAGAAACGGTTGCCTTGGAGTGGATGAAAGTTTTTGGTATCAAACATTTGAAAGATCGTTTATTCTTGACCTTATCATCGGGAGAACAACGTTTGGCTTTATTAGTGAGAGCTTTCGTGAAAGACCCCGATTTAATTATATTAGATGAGCCTCTCCACGGTCTGGATGTGAGCAATAAGAAAAAGGCGGCTGCTATTATCGAGCAATTCTGCGATCGTCCGGGGAAAACCTTGATTTACGTAACCCATTACCCGCATGAATTACCCGCTTGCGTAGACAAGCGGTTCGAGCTAGTGAAGATTATTGATTTTTAGTGGAAATCTGATAGAAAAATTGGGTTTGCCATGTATTTGGAAGATTCTTTTTTTCTTGGATACATGTTTTTTTATTAGTTGGTACCCGTGATAACAAACTTTTAGTTTGTAGTTTGTGCTACAAAGAACTTATTATTGTTCCTTCGTGTTTACAATCAGATAATAATAAATGTATCAGTACCATGGAAAAAGTAATTTATAACTTAGTGTTTAATCGAAAAAAGCAACTGAATGCGGAAGGAAAAGCTTTGATTCAAGTAGAGGCCTATCTGAATAGGCAAAAGAGGTATTTTTCAACGAAGGTTTATGTGAAACCTTGTCAATGGGACAACAAAAGACGTTCCATAAAGAATCATCCGAATATGGATGCGTTAAACCTGTATCTTCAGAACTATGTTATGGAGTTGGAGAGAGATGAGCTGGAGAAGAGACAAGCGAATAACGGTTTTTCGTTGAAGGATCTGCGTGAGGAGACCTCTTCGACATCTACGTCTTCCTCTTTTCTTGTTTTCATGCGTGAGGAGATTTTACATAGTAATTTAAAAGAATCGACGTTAAAAAACCATTTGTCCACTTTGCATGTTCTATCCTTATACAAGAAGGACGTTCTGTTTAAGGATATTAATTTCAATTTCTTATGCGATTTTGAATATTTTTTATTGAAGCAGGAGTATCATCGAAATACGATCGCTAAACATATGAAGCATTTGAAACGATATATCAACTTGGCGATTAATAAGGAGTTGTTCGAGTTGCACAAATATCCATTTCGGAAATATAAGATTAAATATCAAGAGAGTAAGCGTACTCATTTAACGCCTGAGGAGTTAGGGCGTTTGGAAAACTTAAAGCTGGACGGGCAGCGTACATTGCGCCGGTGTCTGGATATGTTTTTATTTAGTTGCTACACGGGATTACGTTTCTCTGACATAGTAAGTATAACGAAAGAGAATTTTTTGATTATTGATGATAAGGTTTGGCTGGTTTATTCATCGGTGAAGACAGACGTAAGTGTCCGTTTGCCGCTATTCCTCTTGTTCGAGGGTAAATCTTTACCTATCTATGAGCGATATAAGAATGCGCCGAGAACCCTGTTTGGTGTTCCCTTATCCTCTAATTCAAACGTGAATAAGCAATTACGCCGAATCAGCCAATTGGCAAGTATTGATAAGAAGGTCTTTTTTCATACGGCTCGGCATACAAATGCTACCTTATTATTATATAATGGAGCGAATATAACTACGGTACAAAAGTTGTTAGGGCATAAAAGCGTTCGTACTACCGAGATATATAGTAATATCATGGATATGACAATTGTCCGTGATCTTGAGAAGATTGAGACACGATTGAAGTTCGGCTAGAATGTGGATTTATAAGAAAGGAGAAAAATATCATTAAGATATTCTTCCCCTTTTTTGAATGTTGTCACTCGTTATGCTTTTATATATTGATTAGCGAGTTCCGCCAGCCCACCATACGTTTTCGGTAAACACATACTGACCATCACCATAAGCAGCTTGTATATTAGGATTAGTCGTAGTATCATCATTACCATACGGACATCTTAACGGGAACTTACCCGGATTCTGCAAGCCATAAATATCCTCACCCAAGCTCTTCAAACGACGTACGTCATTATAGCACTCGGTAGACTCTCCATCTGCGTTCCAGAAAGAAATATATTTCTGAATCATCGTCTCTTTCAAAGGATTAGCATCGAATAAGGGAGCGACATTCTCATCAAAGTAAGAAGCGGCCTCCTCCGGTGTCACCTCGTTTGTTACATTCAAGAAACCTCCCCAATAATCAGAAGCGAGGGCAGACTTGATATTAACCTCCATATTAGCCATACCTGCGACAACAGCCTCTTTCAACACTGCTTTTGCCTCATCCTTACGATTTAAACGACACAAAGCCTCTGCCTTCAAGAACAATACCTCATGATAACTTAAGATGTGAGTCGGAGCGGTTTGAGCTGCACAGAACATGGAAACAGTATATTCTAACTGACTTTGCACTAAATCACCATTATGAGCAAGATTCAATAATGGATCATCTTTAGAAGCAATCATCGTTTGGCTGTTAGCCTCCACATAGCAACGTCTGATACGCGGATCATTACGCTCATTCAATTTATCAAACATACTTCGGCTGGCTACCTCACCTAAACGAGAATAGAATACTCCGAAAAATGGGTTGATATTAACACCCACACCATACATAGCATAGCTACATTGCTCGGCTGCCGAGGTGTACGACTTGGAAACATAATCCAACACCTTTTCCATATCGCCCTTAACATCAGCACTACGTCCCACCAAGCGCATCGTATAACGAGCCTTCAAGCCATAAGCTGTCTTTAGCCAAGCCGAAGCGTCACCTTTATAAATCAAATCTTGATTAGACAGGCTCGTCAGATCTGATTTCTGAAGATCTTCAATTGCGGCATCCACATAGGCCATGATATCCTTATAAATCTCCTCTTGTTTATCGATAGCGGGAGTCATAGATATTGTATAGTCACAAGCCTCTTTCCAAGGTGTATCACCATACATATCTGTCAAGATCGCCAAATTGTAAGCTACGAAAAGTTCCGCAATGCCTTTTGTTATGAAGTTCTGCTCTTCTTCTGCGATTTTGACTGAGTTCAAAGCATCTTTCAGTGTCGAATAGGTTCCCCCCCATGAGTTATTAAAGGTAGAAGCCGATGTACAAGAAGAACGGGTTTCCGCATAGTAGAATTGATTATGCGAACCTGTCTCATGTTCCACATACATACCACCATATAAATTAAAATCGCCGCTAACCACGCTAAACGCAGTCGAAGTCATGACATCCGTAAGGATCATCTTTGCGGGAACTGCTGTGGTATGATTATGATCTTTGTTGATCTCATCCATCTTATCCTCAGAGCAAGAGACCAAGGCTGCGGTGAAAACAACTCCCGTCAATAATTTTTTTGAGATATTTTGAAGTTTCATCTTTTGTTTCCTTTATTAGAATTTCACATTTAAACCGAAGCCATAGCTCGAAGCACCCGGCATAGAAAAGCGCTCGAAGCCACCGCCCATATTATTATTACCTTGAGAAGCCTCAGGATCCAAACCTTTCAACTCAGACCAAAGAATGATATTTCTGGCAAAAACATTTAAGTTCACGTTGATTCCGTTCTTATCCCATACCGGATAACTAACGGACAACTCACGTAGTTTCAAGAAACCACTGTCATAGATACCAGCTTCGGAAATAAGCGTCATGCGGTCATAATATGATAAAGCGTCTTCGCCTTTGATATCTATGTCATTAGCTACATAGGAACCATCTTCCAACTGCTTTACAGCCGGATGACTAAAACGGAAAGTCTCGGCCGTACGACTTTCAACAGACTCCATACTTGTACCATAATAGTTCAACGTGTTCAATGTACCGCTATACATCTGTCCACCACATTTCCAATCGAACGTAGCGCCGATACGGAATTTGTAAATCTCAAAATTAGTATTAAAACCCAAGAGGAAATCCGGGGAAACCTTACCGATCACACCCTCACTACCGATCTGAGGCAAGCCATCTTCGTCTACGACAATATCACCGTTGTCATTACGCAAGAAAGTCGTACCATAGATTACAGGGAATTTATCGCCAATATTCGCACGTACCTGCGGATCAACGAAACCTCCCAAGAAAATACTCTCTACACCCGGAGCCAGCTCATCCACGTAGTTATCGATCTTAGAGAAGTTAAATGCCATATCCCATTTAAAATTCTTCGTATTGATCGGATTGATTCCCAACGTAATCTCATGAGCGTTCGTATGGATAGCGCCACCATTGGTTACTAATTCTGCAGAGCCTGTAGAACCAGCCAAAGGAACCTCAAATATCTGATCTTTCACATTCTGCCGAGAGAAGGTATAGTTCAATGAGAAAAGACCATTCAAGAAGGCCAAATCCACACCTAACTCATAAGACTTCGTGTTCTGAGGTTTCAAATTCGGATCATACACACGAGCATATGGAGTGAACGCCGTAATTCCACTCATAGGATATTGTATAGGCGTAGAACCATAAAAACCACCACCGTAAACAGGTGTAGTATAATAAGAATCATAATAATCTCCAGCCTGTCCTACTTCGGCGTAAGAAGCACGTAATTTACCATAAGTCAAGACATTATTCTTCAATGGTTCTAATTCTGTGAAAATCCAGCCCAAGGAAACAGATGGATAAGTGAATGAGCGGTTGTTACGAGGCATATTAGATACGATATCGTTACGAACAGTTGCGTTGAAGTAAACCATGTTAGCGTAAGACAATGAAATGCTAGCAAAGTTACCAACTGTGCGTTTCCGGCGTAATGACTCGGATGCTACCATAGTTGTAGCATTATCTATATGATTCCAACCCGGGAAGTTATAGTTCGCTCCATAAGACTCGTAAAATTTCCGCTGATTCTCTACCAATTCATTACCAACAAGGGCATCGAACAACCAATCTTCATTGATATTCCAAGTATATGCAGCGGTCAACAAAGAGTTCAACTCCGTGATTGAATATCCATAGTGATCAATCTCTCCATAACCATTTGCATGTCCATAACCCCAAGAATCCGTATAATTAGTCGTATAAGAGTCCACACCCAATTGATACTTGACATCCAATTTGTGATTATCGGTATTGAACTTCGTAGAATATTTCAAATAAGTATTTCCAAAGAAACGTTGTGAACGTTCCAAGAACTCGTTGTTATCTACCGCCCAATAAGCTCCGTCAAAACCTGATGTGCTACGGAATGTATTTTGTGTATACGGGTCACCCTCAACATGACTTGGGATACCGGCTAAATCGTAGCTAGAAGGAGCTCCGTAAACAGTAGCTAAGATTCCATTATTGGCACTAGACTGCTTGCTGATCTTCGAATTTACATAGGTACCGGTAAATCCAGTAGACCAGTTCTTGTGTAATTGAGCTTCGGCACTCATTTTTGCGTTGTATCGGTCCATGCCTGTATTTGGAATAATACCATCTTGCGTAGTATTACCGATCGAGAAGGAATAGTTACCTTTATCAAAAGCTTGAGCTACATTCACGGAGTTACTCCATGTCGTACCCACGTTGAAGAAATCCTTGATATTGTCGTAAGCTTGTGGTTGAGCCCAAGGGTCTAATCCCGCAGCGGCCCGCTGAGGTACATAATACATACCTTCATGCTTACCATATTGCTTGGTAAACTCATTATCCGTATTTCCTCCATAAGTCGGATCGTTAGGCAATTCGCTGATTAGTGGTCCCCAAGAAGTTGAAGCATACGGGCTATACTTGCCATTTGTACCCTGCGCATACACTTTTTGGTATTCAGGCATCGTTGAAACCTTATCAAAAGATAAGCTGGTATTAAAAGCGACCTGAGGTTTACCTTTACGGGCTCCCTTTCCACTTTTGGTCGTAATGACAATTACTCCATTTGTTGCACGCATACCATACAAGGCAGATGCGGCCTGTCCCTTTAATATATTAATGCTTTCAATATCGTTTGGGTCGATATCCACCGCACGAGATGCAAAGTCCGTGCCGGAAACAGAACTACCGGTGTCCACATCAGCCGTTGAAGCGACAGGCATACCGTCAATCACATACAAAGGAGTATTATCCCCTGTAAAAGATCTGGAACCACGAATCGTGATCTTAGAAGAGGCACCCGGCATACCGGAAGAAGGAGAGATCTCCACTCCAGAAACCTTACCTTGTAATGCGCCAGACAAACTAGTATTAGCTCCTTTCGTCAACTCATCCGCTTTCACATCTTGAACCGCATAACCTAAAGCTTTCTTTTCCTTTGAGATACCCATAGCCGTAACCACGACCTCATCCAAGTTCTGGGTATCGGCTAATAGTTTTACATTTACATTAGAAGTGGCCGCAACTTCTTGAGATTTCATACCGATGTATGAAATAACCAATTGTTTACCATTCGCAGGTACTTCTAGTTCAAAGTTTCCATCAAAATCCGTGACTGTTCCCACGGTTGTCCCTTTTACGATAATAGAGGCACCGATCACCGGCTCTCCATCTTCCCCAATTACCTTACCGGTAACCTTCGAGGTCTGTGCTGAAACCACACCTGCACTCAATGCAAGAAATAGTAGCACAGAAGTCAACTTTTTCTTCATAAACACACTTATTTATTAACTATATACTTAAAAATGTTTTCTCTGCATTTTAATGGTTGATTAACTAAGTTCATACAGAACTACTCCATTTTATGTTTTACGACATACCTATTAAATGAAAAACGGTTGCAAAACTATAAATTATACCTGAAAAAAACAACAAATTATTATTATTGTGATATATTTCCTTTGTTTTCTTAATTGTTAAATCTGTCAATTTGCAATATAACCACTGTCTAAATCGACTCAGGTGACATGATCGTATCACAAATCAATGAGTTATCGCTGCCGATAGTTTCTTTTTGACAAATAAAAAAATTATTTTTATCTTAATTTTATCGTAACAAATAGTGAGCTTACTCTTTATAGGCATGATATTGGACTTGATATCAACTTATTCTGGATATTTTATAGCATATAGCTTATCACTAAAAATATTTACAACTTTATTTTATGTAGATATTTGTGAAAAACGGCTGGCTTTTCTTATCCTCCCAATATGGCTGATAAACAATATCTCTCAAATCCAATATATTTATTACAGAATTTTAATAGATCTAAACTTATATGATAATTTTTTTTCATATGACTACACTAAATAAAATATTGAAAATTGGTAGTTCTGTATGAACTATAGTCCACGAAAGCTTAATTGAATTTCTAGTTTAGTTTAAATAAAAAGAATGTGTCTATGAAGAAAAAGTTGACTTCTGTGCTACTATTTCTTGCGATGAGCGTAGGAGTAGTTTCGGCACAGACCTCGAAGGTTACCGGTAAGGTAGTCGGAGAAGATGGTGAGCCGGTGATCGGTGCGTCCATTATCGTAAAAGGAACGACTGTGGGAACAGTTACGGATTTTGACGGTAATTTTACTTTGGATGTTCCTAAGTGATGGTAAGCAATTAGTTATTTCATACATCGGTATGAAATCCAAGGAGGTAGTTGTGTCTCCCAATGTAAATGTAACATTGATGTCTGATACCCAAAACTTGGATGAGGTCGTGGTTACGGCTATGGGTATCTCAAAGGAAAAGAAAGCTTTAGGTTATGCCGTGCAAGATGTAAAATCGGATGAGTTAACACAAGGTGCTAACACTAGTTTGTCTGGGGCTTTGCAAGGTAAAGTATCCGGTATCGATATCGCTTCCTCATCGGGTATGCCAGGCGCATCTTCCAAGATCATGATCCGTGGAGCCCGTTCATTTACAGGGGATAACTCTCCTTTGTATGTGATCGATGGTATGCCGATCGCATCTACGGCGGATGTTAATACGGATACGATGAATAATGGTAGCGTTAGTGGAGCTGACTATGCGAACCGTGCCGTAGACTTAGATCCGAACGATATCGAGAGTATCAACATTTTGAAAGGACAAGCCGCTTCTGCGTTGTATGGTATGCGTGCTTCTAATGGAGTGATCGTTATTACTACAAAGAGCGGAAAAGGTGCTCGTAAAGGAAAACCTCAGATCTCATTCAACACGAATCTTGCGTTTGATAAGGTTTCTACATTACCTGAGTTACAAACTGAATATGGACAAGGTAATGAAGGTGCTTATAACCCATATTCGGGATTTAGCTGGGGACCGTCTATCTCTGACTTGGCGAATGATCCTGTATATGGCGGTAATGTACAAAATGAATATACGAAAGGTGGATTGCATAATGGACAATACTATGTGCCTCAGCGTGCTGCGGCAGGATTGGATCCATGGGCTACTCCCCAAGCTTATAATAATGCGAAGGATTTCTTCCAGACTGGCGTTACTTGGAGTAACTCCGTGAATGTAGCTCAGTCTTTCGATAAAGGAAACTATTCATTCTCTTTGGGTAATACGACTTCTGATGGTATCGTTCGTTCTACGGGAATAGATCGTTATAACGTGAAGCTGTCGGGTGAGGCACAATTGCATGATAACTGGACGACTGGTTTTAACGGAAACTTCGTGACATCAAAGATCAAGAAGCAAGGAACCGCTAATGACGGTGTTACCGCTACGGTTTATACGGCTCCTATCAGTTATACTATGGCGGGCATACCTTCCCATATCGAAGGTGATCCTTATACTCAGAATACGTTCCGTGAGAACTGGATCGATGATGGAAACTGGGCGTGCGACAATAATAGCTTTACGGAGAGATCTCAACGTTTCTTCGGGAATGCGTTCTTGAAGTATTCTACTAAATTTGGTACGGACAATCATAAATTGGATGTGAAATACCAAATTGGTGATGACGCTTATACGACCAATTACTCTGATATTTACGGCTACGGTACAACTGGTTATACGAATGGTTATGCTAGCGAATACGGTTTTACGGTAAATGAGATGAACTCATTGTTGACGTTTACGTATAACTGGAATATCAATGAGGACTTCGTATTCGATGCTTTGTTGGGTAATGAGCTTGTAGATAAGCGAATCAGTAATACTCAAGCCGTGGGATATAGCTTCAACTTCCCGGGCTGGAACCATTTGAACAACGCTTCTGTATTTAACAGCTCTCATGAGTATAAGAGAAAACGTACGGTAGGTAACTTCGCTAGCTTATCTTTGGCTTGGAAGAATATGCTTTATTTGAATGTTACGGGACGTAACGATATCGTGTCTTCTATGCCGAGAGATAACCGTTCGTTCTTTTATCCTTCCGTATCCCTTGGATGGGTATTCACGGAAGTGGAAGCCTTGAAGAATGATATCTTGACATTTGGTAAGATCCGTGGCTCTTACGCAGAGGTAGGTATGGCAGGAGAATATGTGCCGTCTTATTATTATACGCCAGGTTATGGTGGTGGTTTCTTCCAGGGAACACCTATTATGTATCCGATTAATGGAAATATGGCGTATATTCCTTATTTCGTGGTTTATGATCCGAACTTGAAGCCTCAGAACACGAAGTCTTATGAGCTTGGTGCTGACTTGACTTTCTTGAATGGTTTAGTTTCATTGAATTATACGTATTCTCGTCAGAACGTGAAAGACCAAATCTTCGAGGTGCCTTTGGCTGGCTCCACAGGTGCTTCCAGTATGATGATGAATGGTGGAAAGATGCACTCAAACGTACATGAGATTACATTAGGTATCTCTCCGGTTGATACGAAGAATTTCAAGCTGGACTTCGCTTTTAACTTCTCAAAGATCGACAATTATGTAGACGAGTTGGCTCCGGGCGTAGAGAGCATTATGTTGGGTGGTTTCGTGACTCCTCAAGTACGTGCAGGTATCGGCGATAAATTCCCGGTAATCTATGGTGTTGGTTACAAACGTGATGGCGAAGGACGAATTGTCGTAAACGAAAAAGGTATACCAGAGGCTGGTGAGACCCAAGTAATCGGTAAGGTTTCTCCTGATTTCCGTTTGGGTTTCAATACGAATATCGAGTTGTATAAATTCCGTTTGGCTGCTGTATTTGACTGGAAGCAAGGTGGACAAATGTATAGTGGTACGGCTGGTGAGACGAACTTCTACGGTACAAGTAAGTTATCTGGAGAGGTTCGTAAGAGTGATAAATATCATTTTGACTATGCTGCTGTTGAACAGAAGGGCGTAGATGCGGATGGTAAACCTGTCTATGTTCCCTATACGGGTGGAGTGAAAGGATCAGATGCAGAGGAGTATTTCAAAAGCGTGAGGGGCATTGACGAAGCCTATGTCTATGACAACTCGTTCTTGAAATTGCGTGAACTTTCATTGTCATATCCTGTATATAAGAAAGATAACTTGAATGTAAACGTGAATGTTTTCGCCCGTAATATCATTGTATGGTCTGAGATAAAAGGCTTCGATCCGGAGGCTACTCAAGGAAATAACAATATGGCTGGCGCTTTCGAGCGTTTCTCCTTACCGGGTACATCTAGCTACGGTTTTGGTGTCAACGTAAATTTCTAATTTATAAAGAAGACAGATATATATGAATACAATAATAAAATCATTTAAAGGGTTGGCTGTTATGTCGGCCGTATCCTTGGCATTGGCTGGATGTTCCGAGGATGTAATGGATCGGATTAACCAAGATACGAGCCATACAAATAGCGTGGATGGCAAATTTATCTTGGCCGACTTGATTACTTCTACTGCATTTTCCAACGTTAGCGGAGACTTCAATACCTATTCATCTTCCTACGTGGAATATGAAGTGGGTATCGAAAACCAGTTATATAACGCGGAAATTCGTTTGAATGAGCCTTCTGCCTCTTCTACGTTTGAGAATACGTGGGGAAATGTTTATACAAGCTTGAAGAACGCTCGTGTTATTATCGGTCAATGTCAAGAAGGTAAGCGTGATGAGGGAAATTTAGTGACGAGAGGTATCGCTGAGGTCATGGAAGCTTACAATGGCGCTCTATTGGCGGATATATTTGGAGATACACCTTATAGTGAAGCTTCTTTATTGGATGAGAATGGCTCACCGGTGAATATGAATCCTAAAATAGATAAGCAAGAGGAGATTTATGTCTCTATAATGGCCTCCTTGGACAAGGCGATCGAGGATTTGAATCAGTCTGATCGTTCACCGGTTGGTACGTATGATTATTTGTATAATGGAGATGCCGAGAAATGGATTAAATTCGCTTATGGTTTGAAGGCTCGTTATACGATGCGTCTGATCAATCGTTCCACGGATAAGCAAGCTGACTTGAATAAGGTTTTGGACTATGTATCAAAATCTTTTACTTCTGCGGATGACGAGGCTGCATACGCTGTCTATGATGCGAATAATATCAACCCATTCTTTGGTTACTTCGATTCTTGCGCTGGTTTTGCCAATAGCCAGAGCTTGACGGACAAGTTGATTGAGCGTAAAGATCCTCGATTGGAAAGAGTGATGCTTTCTCCTACTACGGCTGACAAGAAACGCGTACAGGTTACAGGCTCTGCTGATAAGAACTTAGTTCCGGCCCCGAATGGTACTCCTGAGCAGAATATGCAGAAATATGGTGTTTCCGCCTTTGTATATTCAAACACGGCTCCTACGATGTTGATGAGTTATCATGAGTTGAAATTCTTGCAAGCTGAGGCGTTATGTCGCTTAAACCGTACGTCTGACGCCGAGAAAGCGTTGAAAGAGGCGGTAGCTGCCGGAATCGCAAATGCTGAAAGAAGTGTCTCTTCTGCTATCACTTATATGGGTAGCAAAATGGTCGTGAATTCAGAAAAAATGACAGAGGAGACGGCCAATACATATTTCGATAACCAAGTTAAACCGCTGTTTGCTGTAAATCCTTTGAAAGAGACCATGATCCAGAAATATCTGGCTTTGTGGGGAGCATCGGGAGAGGCTACCGAGACTTTTAATGATATCCGTAGAATGAAAGGATTAGGAGAGAATTTCGTGACATTGGCGAATGCGAAAAAATTCCCTCTTCGTATGCCTTATGGTAATAGTGACGTGGTATCAAATCCGGAAGTAAAAGCCGCTTATGGCGACGGTCAATACGTATATTCAGAGCCTGTATGGTGGGCTGGCGGAACTCGCTAATCTAACATATATAATATAATGTATAGGGTGCCTCTCCGATTATGGAGGGGCATCTTTTTTTGTTATATATCTTACATGTTTTGATAGCTTCCCTTATCCCATTTCCTTGGAAGGCTTATTGGTTTTATATGGAAATATAGATCATCTAACAATTGGTGCATGATCATCTAACAGTCGTTGCATGATCATGCACCAACTGTTGGACGATCATGCACCAGCTGATAGATATTTAATGCTTCAAGAAAAAAGGTATAATGTGTTAAGAAGATATCGCTAAAAGTACGGGATAAAAAGGATAGGGAACTAAGGGAATGTTAAATTTTTATTGTCATAATGTTAGTATATTATATGGGTAAAAGTGTGTTTGTGATGATTGCTCTTTCATTATGTCGCTATTTCCTGTTGTTTAACATTCTTTTTATACGATAAATTTCTTGACTTATCCTTTGAAAAGTAAATAAAATGTCCGACTTTTGCTTCCATGATGAGTCAACCATTAGCAGAGAGATTACGTCCGAAGACGTTGGATGATTATATTGGACAGAAGCACCTGGTAGGCCAGGGAGCCGTGTTGAGGAAGATGATTGATGCGGGACGGGTTCCCTCTTTTATATTGTGGGGGCCGCCGGGAGTCGGGAAGACTACCTTAGCGCAGATCATAGCGAATAAGTTGGATGCGCCTTTTTATACGTTAAGCGCGATCAGTTCGGGAGTGAAGGACGTGCGGGAGGTGATAGAGAAGGCCAAGAGCAACCGCTTCTTCAATACGGTATCACCGATATTGTTTATTGATGAGATACACCGGTTCAGTAAGTCGCAGCAAGACTCATTGCTGAACGCCGTGGAGACGGGCGTGGTGACGCTGATTGGGGCAACCACGGAGAATCCCTCGTTCGAGGTAATCCGTCCTTTGTTATCCCGTTGTCAGGTGTACGTGTTGAAATCGCTGGACAAGAATGACTTGCTTACGCTATTGCATAAGGCGATCGCCGAGGATGTCGTTCTGAAGGATAAAAACATAAGGCTGACGGAAACGGATGCCATGTTACGTTACTCGGGAGGAGACGCTCGGAAGTTGCTGAATATTCTGGAACTGGTGGTGTCTGCCGAGGAGAGTGACGATATTGAGATTCTGGATGAGAAGGTAGTGGAGAGGTTGCAGGAGAACCCTGCGGCGTATGATAAGGGAGGGGAGATGCATTACGATATAATCTCCGCTTTTATCAAGTCGATCCGGGGTAGCGATCCCGATGGCGCCATTTACTGGCTCGCCCGTATGGTGGCCGGGGGAGAAGACCCTGAGTTTATCGCACGGCGGTTGGTGATCTCCGCTTCTGAGGATATCGGATTGGCGAATCCGAATGCGCTTTTGCTGGCGAACGCATGTTTCGATGCCTTGAAGAAGATCGGCTGGCCGGAGGGCCGGATCATTCTGGCCGAGACGACCGTTTATCTGGCTTGCAGCCCGAAAAGTAATTCGGCCTATATGGCGATCAACGACGCTTTGGCACTTGTTAACCGGACTGGGAATTTACCCGTACCGCTTCATTTACGCAATGCGCCTACCAAATTAATGGCTGAATTGGAGTATGGCAAGGAATATAAATATGCGCACGACTACGAAAATCATTTTGTAAAGCAAGAATATCTTCCGAAGGAAATTTTGGGCGAACGTTTGTGGAAGGGACAGGAAAATCCGGCCGAACACAAACTAATTGAGCAAATGAGGCGTCTTTGGGGAAATCGTTTTTAATTGACATATTCTGATTGTAAATTAAAAAATGCTCGAAAAGTGTCGGCAAATGAGGAAAAATAGTTACATTAGCCGCCTGTTTTTGAAAAAATAGTTACTTTATTTATAATAACATTCTAAAAAGACATTGGTATGAAGAAGCACAATTTTTATGCAGGTCCTTCTATCTTGAGCGAGTATACAATTAAGAATACAGCCGCTGCGGTAGAAAATTTTGCGGGTATGGGGTTATCACTTCTTGAGATCTCTCATAGAAGTAAGGAGTTTGTAGCCGTAAACGACGAAGCACGTGCGTTGATCAAGGAATTACTGGATGTTCCGGCAGGCTATGAGGTTGTATTCATGGGTGGTGGCGCCAGCATGCAGTTCTGTATGGTTCCTTACAATCTGTTGAATAAGAAAGCCTCTTATTTGGATACCGGCACATGGGCTTCGAACGCTATCAAGGAAGCTAAGTTGTTTGGGGAGGTAGATGTTGTCGCTTCTTCCAAAGACAAGAACTATACTTACATCCCGAAGGGTTATGCGATCGCTGATGACTCGGATTATTTCCATTTTACTTCTAATAATACGATTTACGGAACAGAGATGCGTAAGGATCCGGATGTGAAGCAACGTTTGGTTTGCGATATGTCTTCCGATATTTTCTCTCGTCCGATCGATATTTCCAAATATGATATTATCTATGCGGGTGCTCAAAAGAACTTGGCTCCTGCCGGCGTGACTTTGGCTATCGTTCGTGTGGACGCTTTAGGGCATGTAGACCGTCCGATCCCGACCATGTTGAACTATGCTACCCATATTAAAAAGGATTCCATGTTCAATACACCTCCTGTATTGCCTATTTACGCGGCTTTACAGACCTTGAAATGGTATAAGGAACAAGGTGGTATCGCCGCTATGGAGAAGAAGGATCTTGAGAACGCAGCGATCTTATACGATGAGATCGATCGCAATAAGTTGTTCCGTGGTACGGTAGCAGAGGAAGATCGTTCGATCATGAATGTTTGTTTCGTGATGAATGATGAGTATAAGGAGTTGGAGGATGAGTTCTGTAAATATGCTACTGCCGCTGGTATGGCAGGTATCAAGGGACACCGTTCTGTAGGTGGTTTCCGTGCCTCTCTTTATAACGCAATGCCGAAGAGCAGCGTGGAGGCTTTGGTTGCTTGCATGAAAGAGTTCGAGAAACAACATTAATCAAGGAGGATTCAGACATGGCAAAGATATTAGTTGCTACAGAGAAACCTTTCGCCGCTGTCGCTGTGAAAGGCATCCGAGAGGTAGTGGAAGGCGCTGGTATGGAACTGGCTCTTTTGGAGAAATATACAGAGAAGGCGCAATTGCTGGATGCGGTTAAGGATGCCGATGCCGTGATTATCCGTAGCGATAAGGTGGACGCTGAGGTATTGGATGCCGCTAAGAACCTGAAGATCGTGGTTCGTGCCGGTGCGGGGTATGATAACGTGGACTTGGATGCGGCTACTGCCCATAAGGTATGCGTGATGAATACGCCGGGACAAAACTCTAACGCAGTCGCCGAATTGGTATTCGGTATGTTGGTGTATGGGGTTCGTAATTTCTATAACGGAACTTCCGGAACAGAGTTGAAAGGAAAGAAATTGGGTATCTTGGCTTATGGAAACGTGGGTCGTAACGTGGCTCGTATCGCTAAAGGCTTCGGTATGGAGGTTTACGCTTACGACGCGTTCTGTCCGGCTTCCGTGATTGAGGCCGATGGTGTGAAGGCTGTGGCTTCTACGGCGGACTTGTTCAAGGCTTGCCAAATCGTCTCTTTGCATATTCCGGCTACAGCTGAGACGAAGGGTTCTATCAATTTCGAGTTGATGAATTCCATGCCGAAGGGAGCTATAGTAGTGAATACGGCTCGTAAGGAGGTGATGGATGAGGCTGGCCTCGCTAAGATGTTGGAAGAGCGTCCGGACTTCAAGTACTTGACAGATATTATGCCCGCTATCCATGCAGAATTGGCCGAGAAATATGCCGGTCGTTATTTCAGCACCCCGAAAAAGATGGGTGCCCAGACCGCCGAGGCTAATATCAACGCTGGTATCGCCGCCGCCAAGCAGATCGTTGATTTCTTGGTGAATGGCAATGAAAAGTATCGGGTTAATAAATAAGAATATCCGGTTGTAGAGACGGGGCACGCCCCGTCTTTACATTGATACATAAACCAATTAGATTTAATTACCATGGCAAAAATAAAACCTTTCAAGGGAGTCCGTCCGCCAAAAGAATTTATAGAGGAGGTGGCTTCCCGTCCCTATGACGTATTGAACTCGCAAGAAGCTCGTGCGGAAGCGGAAGGAAACGAGAAATCCCTTTACCATATCATTAAACCGGAAATCGATTTCCCAGAAGGGACGGATGAGCATGATCCGGCTGTTTACCTGAAGGCCGCCGCCAATTTCAATAATTTTCAGGAAAAAGGTTGGTTGGTTCAGGATCAGAAAGAATGCTATTATGTTTATGCCCAAACCATGAATGGCAAGACTCAATATGGGTTGGTAGTCGGGGCTTATGTTCCCGATTATATGAATGGCACGATCAAGAAACATGAGCTGACCCGCCGTGACAAGGAGGAGGATCGCATGAAACACGTACGTGTCAACAACGCTAATATCGAGCCGGTATTCTTCGCTTATCCCGACAACTCAGAGCTAGATGCTATCGTTATGAAATATACGGCTCGTGAGCCCGAATATAATTTCGTGGCGAAATTAGACGGTTTCGGCCATACGTTCTGGATTATCGATGAGGATAAGGATATCGCTCGCATCACGGAGTTATTCGGGGAGATGCCTGCGTTGTATATTGCCGACGGACATCATCGTTCCGCCGCCGCTGCTTTGGTAGGAGCGGAGAAGGCCAAGCAAAACCCGGGTCATAAGGGAGACGAGGAGTATAACTATTTCATGGCTGTTTGCTTCCCGGCCAACCAATTGACCATTATCGATTACAACCGTGTGGTAAAAGACTTGAACGGCTTGACCGAGGAACAATTCGTTGAGAGATTAACGAAAAACTTCGTGGTAGAGGAGAAGGGCTCTGCTATTTACAAACCGAGTGCCTTGCACAATTTCTCCCTGTATTTAGGAGGGAAATGGTATTCTTTGACCGCTAAGCCCGGTACGTACGATGATAATGACCCGATAGGCGTATTGGATGTCACGATCTCTTCGAACTTGATTCTGGATGAGATTTTAGGCATTAAGGATTTACGTTCAGACAAGCGAATTGATTTCGTGGGAGGTATCCGTGGCCTGGGTGAATTGAAACGCCGTGTGGATAGCGGTGAGATGAAGGTTGCCTTGGCTTTGTATCCCGTTACGATGAAGCAATTGATGGATATCGCCGATACGGGTAATATCATGCCGCCGAAGACGACGTGGTTCGAACCGAAACTTCGCTCTGGTCTGGTGATTCATAAGCTGGATTGACAATCCGTGTAGGAAATTAAAAAGAGAGGCATGATCAATGAAGACCATGCCTCTCTCTTTATATTATAGGACTACGCCGTTACCGGACATGGGATTTTTGAGAGTCTTTGGAGGGGTGCCGAAGGCTTCCGTTTCAGCCGGCTATTTCCGTTGGAACTCGAAGAAATCCTCGGAATCGTAAAAACAGATCTTGTTTTGTGCCGATATCCAGGCCTCCACGGCGGGAAGGCTCGCTTCCGGTGTCATTCGCAGCGTGGGATGCTTGTATTCGTAGCTCCCGTGGGTGGTGATGGTGGTGTCGCACATGCTGTTCGATTTCTCATCATAGATGCTGCCTTGGGCAGTCATCGTGAAATCGTTTTCCCCGAAGCTCAGCGTTTGTTCTTTCGGGAATCGGATCGGCGAGAAGCTCTCCGCTGCGTCGTACACCGCTCCTATGCGGATCCATTCCGTGGCGTTGAGCGCTTGCTCCTCGCCATATCTCCATTCCTCGTCATCGTTGGAGCAAGCGGAGAGGATGCACAGGGCTGACAAGGTAAGGAATAAGATGTTTCTCTTCATGATGTTTTAATTTATAGGTTAGTATTATTTGTATATATGGATTATCTTGAATCCTTCATTAAATAAATGGCCTCCTGCGCTAAAAGAAATAGGGTTCTCCACTAGATAGAAACCATTGGATGAACCATCCCATCCCCAATTCATGCTTAAATAGTCATAATAGGTGGCATCGTCGTAGATATGACGTTTCCATCCGTCACATACCCATGCATGTCCGGAAGTACTTCCGCTATTTTGTCCTCTCATAATTGTGGGTCCTCCATTCTCAAGCGCATATTTACAATCTAGAATAGAGAAAGGAATTAGTGATCCTGAGTTTAATCCATAAGAATGTAGGAGACTGGGTGCATCTGCAGTATTAGCACCACTTTCTGTACAATCATATTGCATATTTATTTTTGTTCCTATCTCTGCGATAAGAGTACTTACTTGATTTTTCACGGTAGTACTTGATGAAGACGTTGTTTTGTCGCTTGCTAAGATCGCACTCCAATTGAGGGTAGATGGAACTTTGTGATATGCTAAAACTTGAGCAATTGCGATTGCAACACATCCAGCTGGAGCATTGTCGTCACACTTTATTGGGCATTTTGCATTATATGGGCTTCCTTGTCCCCATGTCGTAGATGTGAATTTATAGCAAGTTTCTGCGGTCATTTTTGTTTGGACTGCTTTCTCTTGTATATCTGCGTAATATTGTTGTAGGTCTTGTCGGATTAACATTGGTATATCTTGGATATATAACCGCAAAGGTTCAATGAACGATGTATCCGATAAAGAACCTATGGGTACAGATATGAACTTTTTCTATTCTTTTGTCTCCTACAACAATAGAGTAGCCTTTTTGTCCATCCATTTCGGTTGTGAATTCATAAATAGGGATCGTATCCTTTACTGATACTGGCAAGGCTTCAGTATTATCGATGTACAGAGTCTTTGTCTTGTGCTCCTTGATTTCAAAGGATGATTTAGACTTGGTGAAAGCATCGGCAACGAAATCTTCTAATAAGTTTTTTGCCTCGTCAATGTTTAATATGTTGGTGTTTTTTGGCTTCTGATCGTTTACAGATTGAATTCCCATATCCTCATTAGTACAAGAGGATATTAAACAAACTGCTAATAAAACTGATAGTTTTAAATGTTTTGTGTTCATGATAAAGTTTTTTATTAAAAAATAGTAATAGATGTAACATATATCAACTAAGTTGATTGCGAGAGGGACTCAAAGGAATCTAAAAATCTGAAAAACTTATGTAAGTTGATGCGTTCCAAAGGTAATGGAATTCGTATGAAAATGTAAAAGAATGTGGAGATTTTTTTCAGAAAAAAACAATTCTTCCTTGCATGGGGCCCGGACGAAAAAAAGGCTGCGCATCCGGATGAACCTTGGCACGCAACCTCTCGTTATCTTAGGAAGTATCCCGTCTCGTCGTCGGATTTACTGGATGCCCCGTTCCCGCAAACGTTTCTGCCAGTTCCATGCGGATTGCAGGGTGTCGGCTAAAGTCTCCTTAGCGGTCCAGCCTAATACCTTATTCGCATGCTCTGGATTGGCCCATACCTTCTCGATATCACCTTCACGACGGCCCACGATCTTGTGCGGAACCTTAACGCCGGTTGTCTGCTCGAAGGTATTGATCAGTTCAAGGACAGAAACACCATTGCCGGTACCTAGGTTGAATATCTCGATATGCTCATCGGACTTGTTCTCAAGCATACGGTCCATAGCGATTACATGTGCTTTCGCCAAGTCTACGACATTGATATAATCACGGATGCAAGAACCGTCTGCTGTATCATAATCATCGCCAAATACGCTTAGTTTCTTACGGATGCCCATAGCCGTTTGTGTCAAGTACGGGATCAAGTTCTGGGGAACACCATTTGGTAACTCTCCGATCTCTGCGCTCGGGTGAGCGCCTATCGGGTTGAAGTAGCGCAAGATGATGCTCTTGAAAGGCGCTCCCGCATGGATCGTATCCCGGATGATCTCCTCGTTGATCTGCTTCGTGTTTCCATAAGGAGACATAGCGGGTTTGATCGGGGCGTTCTCGGTCACCGGCAAGTTTTCCGGGTCCGGTTGTCCGTATACCGTACAAGAGGAAGAGAATACGATACCTTCGATATTGAATTCAGGCATCATCTCCAACAAGTTCACCAACGTGACAATATTATTGCGATAATACTTCAATGGTTGCTGTACGGATTCTCCTACCGCCTTGCTGGCGGCAAACAAGATAATACCTTTGATACCCGGGTGAGCTTCCAATGCCTTGCGAGTTCCTTCCTTATCCTTTAGATCCAATTGGATAAATTCTGGACGGATGCCCGTAATTTTCTCGATACCATCGAGTACCTCGATATTCGAGTTTGACAAATCGTCGATAATGACTACCTCATATCCGGCGTTCTGCAATTCTACTGTGGTGTGTGAGCCGATATAACCGGTTCCGCCCGCTACTAAAATCTTCTTTTTCATTCTAGTGTTCATTTAGATAAGTTTGTTATACGATACCCGAGAATCCCATAAAAGCCATAGCTAGCAAACCTGCCGTGATCAAGGCGATCGGAGTACCCTTCATGCCTTCCGGAACGTGTGTCATGGCTAGTTGTTCCCGAATACCTGCGAAGATAATCAAAGCTAGCGCAAATCCAATAGCGGTCGAGATAGCATATACCACAGATTCTAATAAATTATACTCTTTTTGGATTACAAGGATAGCCACACCCAAGATACAACAGTTCGTGGTGATCAACGGAAGGAATACACCCAACGCTTGATAAAGAGCGGGAGAGACCTTCTTCAATATGATTTCCACCATCTGAACCAAGGCGGCGATGATCAAGATGAAACTGATCGTCTGCATGAACCCTAATCCGAAAGCGTCCAATATGTATTTTTGCACGAGGAAGGTAACAATCGTTGCGATCGTAAGCACGAACGTAACGGCGGCTCCCATACCTGCGGCGGTCTCCACTTTCTTAGATACCCCCAAGAACGGACAAATTCCCAAGAACTGTGCCAGTACAACGTTATTAACGAATACGGCGGCGATAAATATCAATATATATTCCATATGATCCGTTTATTAAGCTTTACGCAGTTTGTTTACTATTGCTACCAAATAACCCAAGGCGATAAACGCTCCCGGAGCCAATACGAAGATCAGCGAACCGTATTCCTCGGGCATCAAGGTTACGTTGAATAATTTACCGGTCCCCAAGAACTCACGGCAAGCGCCCAGCAGCGTAAGAGCCATCGTGAAGCCCAGTCCGATACCGATTCCGTCGAAAGCGGATGGGATTACGCCGTTCTTTGCGGCGAAAGCCTCGGCACGTCCTAGTACGATACAGTTTACCACGATCAACGGGATAAATAATCCCAAGCTAGCGTATAAAGCCGGGACGAACGCTTCCATGCACATCTGCACGACGGTTACGAACGTCGCGATCACAACGATATATCCCGGGATACGCACCAAGTCGGGGATTACGTTTTTCAAGGCGGAGATCACGATATTCGAGCAAATCAATACGAACATCGTAGCCAATCCCATACTCATGCCGTTGATGGCCGAAGAGGTCGTTCCCAAGGTCGGACACATACCTAACAGTAATACAAATGTCGGGTTCTCCGTGATGATACCATTCATCAATATTTTTAGATTACTCATTGTTCTGTCCTCCCTTTTTATTTGTTATCAGTTGAAGTGGCACCCGTTAGTCCGTCTACGCCAGCGAATGCGCTATACGCACGGTTCACGGCATCGAGGAACGCACGGCTGGAGATTGTCGCTGCCGTGATAGCGTCCACGTCGCCACCATCTTTTGTTACTTTTAAGCCTCCGTCCGGAATCGTACGTCCCAAGACACTTTGCTTGTTCTTGTCCGCACGGAACCATTCTTGCATCTTGGCTCCCAAACCCGGAGTCTCGGCGTGTTGCAATACGGAATAGTTCAAGATCTTGCCATCCATATCGAAACCTACGATAACCCGTATCTCACCGCTAAAGCCTTTTTTCGTATTACTCTCCACGGCTCCGCCAACGACTTGTCCGCCTTTCTTGGCAGGATAAATCTTGAGGGAATCACCATCGGAGGAGACGGCCATATAGACGTCCTCAGTCGGTTTGTTGTTGAACTCGGGAGCAACGGCTTTAATCGCTTCCTCCAAGGCGGTCGCTTTGGCTACCGCTATAGGGCCGGCGGTAAACTGGTTCACTCCGGCAAGGATCGCCCCTGCTACCAAGCAAATACCTGTTAGCGAAAGGAGCATATTGGGTAATGTTGATTTTAATTTTGCCATGCTTACTTTCCTCCGAAATGTTTAGGTTTGATATAGCTGTTGATTAGCGGAGTAAATGCGTTCATGATCAGGATAGCGAACGACATACCTTCCGGGTAAGATCCGAACAAACGGATCACCGTGGTAAGGATTCCGATTCCCACACCGTAGACAAGCATTCCGTTCTTGCTCATCGGAGAGGTTACGTAGTCGGTCGCCATAAAGATGGAGCCTAATAACAAACCGCCGGATAATAAGTGAACGAACGGGCTGGCGTATTGTACCGGATTCACCAAGTGCATGATGCCCGTGAACACGAATACGGTAGCCAAGATGGATACTGGGATCTGCCAAGTGATAATCTTTTTCCATAGCATGAATAAAAGACCGAGGATCAAGGCCACGGCGCTCACTTCACCGAGACTACCTCCCATAGCTCCTACAAGCATATTCCCGTAAGACGGAAGCTCGGTCACGCCTTCGTTCATCAATGACAATACCGTTGCGCCAGTCTGGGCATCCGTATAAGTCATAGGGAAAACGTTCAAGGCATCTACCACCGGCCAAGTCGTCATCTGTGCCGGGAAGGAGATCAATAAGAATACACGTCCGACTAACGCCGGATTGAAAATATTATTACCTAATCCACCGAAAGACATCTTGCCGATGCCGATCGCCGCCAACGCTCCGATAATAATGATCCAGACCGGAAGGTTGGAAGGTAGGTTGAAGGCCAGCAATACACCTGTCAGGATAGCGGAGCCATCGCAAAGGGTCGGTTCCTTTTTCATCAGGAATCGCTGGATCAAATACTCGAATATCATACAGGCCAGAACCGATACGACCGTAACGATCAACGCTCCCAGACCGAAGAAATAAAGGGATACCAAGAAAGCCGGGATAAGGGCAATCAGTACACCATACATATTTTTGCTTATGCTGTCGCCACCATGGATGTGAGGCGAGGGCGATACGTATAAATTATTTTCCATGTTGCTCTTGTTTTATGACTTTCTAGACCGGATAATACCCATAACTTTTCCTTTACCCAACCGGATCTGATCCAGCAACGGACGATTGGCCGGACAGGTATAACTACACGACCCGCACTCGATACAGTCGGTGATATAGTTCTTCTCCGCCAATTCCCAATTCTGGAATTCCGTGGCGTTCATCAATAGGGTAGGGTTTAATCCCATCGGGCAGACACCTACGCATTTGGCGCAACGGATGCAGTCTCGGATCGGCTTGCGGACAGACTCCTCTTTCGTCAGTAATAAAACGCCGGAACTTCCTTTGCAAACCGGCACTTCGGCACTGATCAACGCTTTACCCATCATCGGTCCGCCACCGATAATCTTACCCGTATTCTCGGGCAGGCCACCTGCGGCCTCGATCAGGCAGCTGATCGGTGTTCCCATACGAACCAAGAAATTGGAAGGGGTTGCTACCGCCTTACCCGTGATCGTCACCACACGCTCGAACAACGGTTTATTCTTTTGTACCGCCTCGTAAACGGCATAAGCGGTTCCTACGTTCTGTACCACAGCACCCGCCGAGATAGGAAGCGCGCCACTTTTTACCTGACGGCGAATAACGGCGTCGATCAATTGTTTCTCGCCTCCTTGCGGATATTGTACCTTAAGCGGCATAATCTCTATACCTTTATAATTTACCGCCAACTTTTGCAGATGGGCGATAGCGTCCGGCTTGTTATTCTCGATACCGATCACGGCCTTGTTCACGTTGACCGCTTTCATCAGGATCGTGACACCGACTAGGATTTGCTCGCCTTTCTCCAGCATCAATGAATGGTCGGAAGTAAGATAAGGCTCACACTCCACGGCGTTGATGATTACGATCTCTGCCTTGTTTCCGGGAGGTGGCATCAATTTTACCTGCGTAGGGAAAGTCGCTCCACCCAGACCCACGATACCGGAAGCGGCGATCTTATCCACGATTTCCTTGGAAGACAGCGAGCATTCCTTCACTAAGGCCTCGCTGCGGTCGATCGTCTCTTCCCATTCATCACCTTCCACATCTATATAGATAGCGGGACGTTTGTATCCGCTAGCGTCGAGAGCGTTATCTATCTTGTTCACTTTGCCGGATACGGAAGAATGGATGTTCGCTGATACGAAACCACCCGCCTTGGCTAGCAATGTACCCACCTTTACCATATCCCCTTTCTTCACCACGGCCTGCGCTGGGGCGCCGATATGCTGGCTGAGGGGGATAATCACCTGTTTAGGCGTAGCGAGAGCCGTAATTTTCTTACCGGCAGACAGTTTATTCTCGGGGGGATGTATACCTCCGATTCGAAATGTCCTTAGCATACTATTAGATTTTAATTTAGATTTGTTTTTTCTTCACTTGTAGCTTTCGGAGCGGGAGCGGCTTCCTTTCGAGGAGGGAAATTCAGCTCATGAATAGCTCCTGTCGGACATACAGCCACGCATTTGCGGCACATCCGGCACTTCGTATAATCGATATAAGCTACGTTATTTGTTACGGTGATCGCCTCGAACGGACATTCCTTGGCACATTTGCCACAGCCGATACAAGCGTTGGCACAAGCCTTGCGAGCGGCAGCTCCCTTGTCCTTGTTTACGCAAGACACGTAAATCCGGCGTGATTTAGGTCCTTTCTTTCTCAGCTCGATGATACTCTTCGGGCAAGCCTTCACGCAAGCGCCGCAGGAAGTACATTTTTCTTCATCCACCTCGGCGATACCCGTAGCCGGGTTGATGTGGATAGCGTCGAAAGCGCAGGCGTTCACACAGTCGCCATAACCTAGGCAACCGAAAGAACAATTCGTCTCGCCTCCGTAAAGGGTAGAGGCGATGGCGCAACTTTTCGTTCCATCATAAGAGTTTGTACGTGGGCGGGCCTGACAAGTTCCGTTGCAACGGACAACGGCTACCATGGGTTCGGCTGTACCCGCCTCTTTACCCAGTATCGTAGCGACCTTGGCCATGACCGGGCCACCGCCAACGGGGCAGAGCAACCCGTCTAATGAGTCGGCTTTTACGCAAGCACCCGCAAATCCGGCGCAACCCGGATAACCGCAACCTCCACAGTTCGCCCCGGGAAGGACTTCCTGTACTTGTGCGATGCGAGGATCTTCGTAGACTTCAAATTTCTTGGAAGCAGCGTAGAGGAAAACCGCTCCGACCGCCCCGATTGCTCCTAATGAAATAACGGCAATTAAAATCATGATATATTATCAATTAAGTTTTTTCAAAGTAAATATAAATCGTCTTTTAAGTTTGTCACGCATTAAGTATAGTATACAGTAATAAGGCAGCAAAAGCGATAAACCAGTTAACCCGCTCGTGGTCTCGTCCCATTGTAGATTCGTTCCGATCACGATGGCTCCCACGATTATCACCAAAGGAATGACAAATGCCAGCAACACGGCCTGAAGCCCCATGGAATTTTGTCCGCATATCATCACTTCCTCGTTTACGTGAAACCGTCCCGAACGATCGGGTACCTCGATGATCTTATCCTTTTTCTCGGAAGCCGAGCACATGGACTGTGCGTGGCATCCCGAGCATGCGGATTGTTGGGTAATACGGACGAAGACGGTGTCACCATCGATCTTCTCTACAAATCCTGTATGATTTATACTTTCGCTCATATTTGTAATCTCGACATTGCAAAATCAAGGCAAAAGTAAGTATAATTTAGAAACTATGTCACGATTAACAAAGTTTATTATTCGAAACCTTAAAACCTAGCTTACCATTTGTAATTAAAACCGAAACTTAACAACTCATTAAGTTGGAAATAACTCTTGTTATCGTCTGTTTTTTCCACTCCATCATCATATCTAAGATGAAAATAGATACGTGTGGAGAAAAAGCGACTGATGGCTAGAACCAAGGTGTTCTCGAACTCCCCGATGGTATGATCGCCATAAGTGGTAAAGAAATAAAGACGGGATTGCCAGCTGACGTTACGGTTGAAATCAAAAGCGAGGTCTGCACGGATCGTGGAACCTATTTGGCTTAGCTTATTATTGAACTCACCGGTTTCCTCGTTTTTCTTGAAACCGTGACGGCTATAATCGATCTCTTGTGTCGCATACATATATGTATAGGAGATTGGCGCCAAGTTGGCACTAAATTTAATCTTCTTATGCTTATTGGTAAATTGTTTCTCCAGCTCGTATTTCATACCGAGACCGAAATTGATAGAGAACGGGGCTAGGAATGCGGCCTGTTTGATATTCTCATTCTCTTTGTAATTGGTGAAGAACTGGGTTTTGAACTCGGCGTCGAACGTATAGTACCATCTGTTGAACGCTTGGTAACCCACGTTGCTGTGTATACGGAATACGTCGTCACCGATCTTATAGTTCCTTAAGGTATCCTTCGGTGCCGTATATACGCTGGCTTTGAATTCCAGTTCGTTCGTTACTTGTACCTTGTCTTTCTTATAATCGTATTTTAAATTGTTCTTGGTGAACAGGTTCAAGTTGCTACTTCCACCCTTGTACCAGTTCTCCGAAACATAGTTTTGGGAGAACTGGATGGCGCTCTCGAAGGCCGATATCCAGTATCTCCGCTCCGGGATAAAACGGGCGGGAGCGTCTACGTCCTCAAAATTGGCATCAGCCTCTACCTTGATCGGCAAGTCCTCATAAATATTCTTCTTTATGAATTTGGGTTTGATCACCTCATTAGGCAGATCCCTCTCGGAGTAGCGGAAATAAGTCGGGTAATTGTTCTGCACATGTTTGTAAGCCATCTCCTCGAACTGTTTGTTTCGTTCCAGATCTTTGAAAATGGAATCTGTCTGGTATAAGTTGTCATAGGGAGTCCTCTCTTTCAATGAATCGAAGTTGTAGAATATCAGGTTCTTGGGTAGGTAATCTCCCCGAAAAACGATCGGCATGAACAAAGGGTTTACGATCACGGTATCTCGGAAGGTCATCGTATTATCGAAGACTGTGGAAGCGTCTCGTACCAGACGGGCCCAATACATTGCCTCGTCCGAGATCTCCAGTTCGTCTTTTTTCAAGAAACGCAGTAAATTCGTACTTGGGGCCAAGGGCGCCGAGTAAGTCTTGTTTTGTTTCTCGAATTGCTTACGAATGTCTACAATGTTGTCTAATTCCTCTTCGTCAAGATTGATCGCAGGAATCGTATCATCCAATACGACTTGCTGTGCGGGACGTTGAACTATCGTTCCGGTAACTAATTGGTTCTCTTGGCTGTATGCCGAGCTGCCAATTAGTGAAAGTAATAATAGCGCATACACACCATGCCTCTTCATCATCATAATACCTTATTTACATCTATTAATTGTAGTGGTTGCAAAATTAGCTAAAAAGAATGATATACAACATACGATTTGATATTTATCTGGGTAAAAGTTACGATCACCGAGGTAAAGAAACGAAGACCGAAGGTGTGTCTTGCAAGACTTATACGACTTGTCTCAGTACTCCATAGGAAGTACTGAGGTATTTCCCTTGAAGTACTCCGGTACTTCCCGCAGAGTATTGAAGTAATTCTGGTAGAAGTACTGCCTTTAATGTCGTGCTTCGGATCGGGAATCAGAATAGTCCTGTCAAAAAACGAGTAGGTTCCGGAGATATTCCGCAAGAAATAAAAACATTAAATTTGGCATGTCTCGATGAAAATCGCTAACTTCGCGATTTCGAAATGCAGGTGTGCAATTAAAAAGATAACTAAAATATTACTATCGTGGCAGATACAAAGTACATTTTCGTTACAGGCGGCGTGGTCTCTTCCTTAGGTAAGGGAATTATTTCCGCTTCTTTAGGTAAGCTCCTTCAAGCAAGAGGTTACAAGGTTACTATCCAAAAATTTGATCCTTACATCAACATCGACCCGGGTACGTTGAACCCTTATGAGCATGGGGAATGTTACGTGACCGTCGATGGACATGAGGCTGACTTGGACTTGGGCCATTACGAGCGTTTCCTGAATGTCCAGACTACCCGTGCGAATAATATCACTACCGGACGTATCTATCAAAGCGTGATCAACAAGGAGCGTAGAGGGGATTATCTGGGTAAGACGGTACAGGTGGTGCCTCATATCACGGATGAGATCAAGCGTAACGTGAAATTATTGGGTAGCAAGTATAAATTTGACTTCGTGATCACCGAGATCGGTGGTACGGTGGGTGATATCGAGTCTCTGCCTTTCATAGAGAGCGTTCGTCAGTTGAAATGGGAGCTGGGTAAGAACTGCCTTTGCGTGCATCTTACTTACGTGCCTTATATCGCAGCGGCGAAAGAGTATAAGACGAAGCCTACGCAACATTCCGTGAAGCAATTGCAGGAGTTAGGCATCCAGCCGGACGTGTTGGTTTTACGTACGGAGCGTGAGTTGAACGCGAACTTATTACGTAAGGTGGCGTTGTTCTGTAACGTGGCCGAGGATTCCGTGATCCAGTCGATCGACGTGCCGACGATCTACGAGGTTCCTTTGGTATTGCAACGTCAGAAGATGGACGAGGTGGTCTTGCGTAAGGTCGGTATGGAAGTCGGTCCGACCCCCGAGTTGAAGCCTTGGAAGGAATTCCTTGCCTTGAAGAGCACGGCTACGGATACGGTGAAGATCGGTTTGGTAGGTAAATACGTGGAATTGCAGGACGCTTATAAGTCGATCGACGAGTCTTTGTTGCAAGCCGCTATTTACAATCATCATAAACTGGATCTGCATTTGTTCCATTCTGAGAGATTGAATAACGAGAACGCGGCCGAGCAATTGAAGGATATGGACGGTATCTTGATCGCTCCCGGATTCGGGCAGAGAGGTATCGAGGGCAAGTTTGCCGCTATCAAATACGCTCGTGAGCATGATGTCCCTTGCTTGGGTATCTGCTTGGGTATGCAGTGCATGGTGATCGAGTTTGCCCGTGACGTATTAGGTTTGGCGGATGCCAACTCTACGGAGATGGAGCCGAACACGACACATAAGGTGATCGATTTGATGGAGGAGCAGAAGAACGTCACCAATATGGGAGGTTCCATGCGTCTGGGTGCTTACGATTGTACGCTGAAAGAGGGCTCCAAGGTATTAGAGGCGTATGGCAAGGAGCATATCCAAGAGCGCCATCGCCATCGTTTCGAGTTCAACAACGAGTATAAGAAGCAATACGAGGCTGCCGGTATGATGTGCACGGGTGAGAATCCGGAGACAAATCTGGTAGAGGTGGTAGAGATCCCCGCCTTGAAATGGTTCGTGGGCGTTCAATATCATCCGGAGTACAACAGTACCGTGGTGAATCCGAATCCTCTTTTCCTCAGCTTCGTGAAAGCTGCTATCGAAAATAAAAAATAATTGGTGATAAATGGATAAAAACACATTAATAGGTTTTCTGCTGATCGGTGTCGTATTATTTGCGTTTAGCTGGTTCAACCGGCCAACGCCTGAGCAGTTGGAGGCGCAACGTCGTTACCAAGATTCAATCGCGAAGATTGAGTATGCCCAGCAACTGGAATTGCAGAAACAAGAGAACAAAAGTGCTTTAGTGGAGGATTCGTTGGAGAACCTGCCGGATTCGGTACGGGCGCAACGTTTGCGGCAGAGCTTCGGTGTATTCGGCGACGCTATGGTGGGCACGGAAGATTACACGACCCTGCAAAATGACGTGGTTGAGCTTCGTATCAGCAATAAGGGTGGACGTATTTGTTACGCACGATTGAAGGAGTATGATACGTATAATGACGAGCCTCTCGTTTTGTTCGATGAGAAAGAGTCTAATTTTAATTTTACGTTGGTCACGGCTACGAACCGTGTCGTGAATACGAGCGATTTGTATTTTACCCCGGTTAAAGGCAATGATCCGAATTCCGTGATCATGCGCTTGAACACCGGCGAGGGTAGTCATCTGGATTTTACCTATACCTTGAAACCGGATGATTATATGGTGCTATACCAGATTCTGGGTACGGGATTGAACGGTGTCTTGGCACCGAGCACGAATGCCTTGGATTTATTGTGGGAGCAGGATATCCGCCAACAGGAAAAAGGACGTAAGTTTGAGGACCGTTACGTAACCTTGAGCTATAAGTTCATGGCGGACGATGTGGAACATATGAGCGAGTCGAAGAGCGATAGCAAGCAGATTCCGAACCGCTTGAAATGGATCGGTTATAAGGATATGTTCTTCTCCTCCGTATTGATCTCGCAAGAAGGTTTTGAGGCCACGACCTTGGATTCGAAAGCGATTCCCGAAGGAGACATATTGAAACGATTTAAGACGACCACTTCCGTGCCTTTCGACTTGCAGGGTAAGGAGGCTACGAACCTGTCCTTTTATTTCGGGCCGAATAAGTTCGCCCTGTTGAAATCCTTCGATAAAGGAGTCGTTGCCGAGCAGCAACTGGATTTGGAGAAGTTGGTTCCGCTAGGTTGGGGGATCTTCCGTTGGGTGAACCAATATTTCGTGATCCCTTTGTTCGACTTCTTGGGTAAGTTTATCCATAATTATGGTATCTTGATTCTTCTGATGACGATCATCGTGAAGACCATCCTTTTCCCGTTGACATATAAGTCTTATATCTCGTCCGCTAAGATGCGTGTATTGCGTCCGCAAGTGGAGGAGATCAACGCTAAGTATCCTGGACAGGATAAGGCTATGGAACGGCAAAAAGCGACGATGGAGCTATATAGCCGTGCGGGGGCGAGCCCGATGAGCGGTTGCTTGCCGATGTTGCTGCAGATGCCGATCTTGATCGCTTTATTCATGTTCTTCCCGTCGGCGATCGAGTTACGTCACCAAAGTTTCCTTTGGGCGCACGACTTGTCTACTTACGACGCTATCTTTAGCTGGAATCAATATATTCCGATTGTCACTCCGTATTTCGGAAATCACATCAGTTTGTTCTGTTTATTGATGACGATCACGAATATTTTTTATACCAAGTATAATATGGAGATGACGAATACCGGGCAGCAGCAGATGCCGGGTATGAAGGCTATGATGTACATGATGCCGTTGATGTTCTTGGTATTCTTCAACCAGTATGCTTCCGGTCTGACCTATTACTATTTCATCTCTACGTTGATCACGATTGCGCAGACATTGATCTTCCGCTATACGATCGATGAGGATAAATTGTTAGCTAAGTTGGAGGCAAACAAGCGTAAGCCGATGAAAAAATCCGGTTTCATGAAACGTCTGGAAGAGGCTCAACGAGCACAGCAGGAGACGTTGCGTAAACAACAAGAGGCTAAGAAAAAACGATAGGATAATAGCAATTGTTTTCCTTGAAAAAAGGTCCCTTTATCTGCTTATTGGTAGTGAAGTGACCCCCAAAAGTTGGACGGGTTAAACATTATCCAGTAATTGAAAGAGTTCGGTATTGCACCGGACTCTTTCCTTTTAATCGGGATTTAATTCTTTTATAGTTGTAATACTCTATATATTCATCCAGAGCCTTCATGAAGGCTTCTGGCGATTCAAATTCTTCTGCATATAGAAGTTCAGACTTCATGATACCGAAGAAGTTCTCAACCATCGCATTGTCAAGACAGTTCCCTCTACGGGACATGCTTTGTATAATGTGATGTTCCGCAAGGCGCTGACGATAGCCGAAATGCTGGTATTGCCAGCCCTGATCGGAGTGAAGTATAAGTCCGTCAAGTCTGTCAAACCTAGCAAAAGCTTTGTCAAGCATGTCGTACACCTGCTCCATATTCGGACTGCGAGAGATATTATAAGATATAATCTCACCGTTGAACATATCCAGTAGTGGTGATAGATAAAGCTTGACCGAGCCAATATTTATCTGTGTCACATCAGTAGCCCATTTGCGGTTAGGGGTTTCGGCAGCAAAGTTCCTTGCTATTATATTGGGTGCAATCTTTCCGACCTCTCCTTTATACGAGCGGTAACGTACTTTACGGATTCTACTCTTAATACACATCTCATCCATTAGGCGCTGCACAGTCTTATGGTTTATGACAACTCCACGATTACGCATCTCCGCAGTTACCCGGCGATAGCCGTAGCGGCCTTTATGCTCATGGCAAATAGCTTTTATGGTTTCTTTCTCCATGGCGTACTTACCGTCTGCTTTCAGGCGCTTCAAATGATAATAAAACACGGAACGAGCCATCTTTCTCAGCTTCAATAACAAGCCAAGAGGATATTTCGACCTTAGTTCGTTGATGGCTTTTGCCCATTGAGACGTGCTCGGGCTTTCTGTTCCTCGACTAAGGCCTTCACTTTTTTTAGCAGCGCGTTCTCTGCTCTCAGACGGAGGTTCTCTGCCTGAAGCTTCTCAAGTTCTGTCTGTGGGTCTCTTTTCTTTGGTCTTGCCATTGGAGTTTTGGGAGGGCGACCTCGCCGTTTTACGTCATATAGTGAGCCTCCTGACCGAACCTTTCTCAACCAAGATATAATCGTGCTGCGGTTCACATCATAACGAAGGCTTAACTCTTGCAAAGTTACACCATCCTTGATATGTTCCAAAATAATTCTTTCTTTTTCTGCAGGACTAAAGTGGTAACCCTTGGTTGATTTGCGAAGACCTTCTTCTCCATAAGCCCTGTAACGTGACAACCAGCCGCGAACCTGATGCTTGTCAAGATGATGTTCACGACAAATGGTTTCAAGACATTTACCACATGTAATTTCACTTACGACATTCAGCTTTTCTTCAAAACTATGCTTCATAAAAAATGCACTCCAAAAGTTTTGTGTCTAACTTTTGGGGTGCACTTCATATCTTCGTTCCTCTACTTGAAAAACAAAGCCTCTTGATCGTGATTCTATTTGTCTTTTTATGTTTATTCAAAACTTTTTGTTTGTTTGCATTGTTTTGTATTCAAAAGATTGATGAGGAAATCGATTTTTTTATATTGAAGAAATTAGGGAGGTTATAAAAAGAGGTTTTGTCAATGACAAAAAATGAACGATTGCTTCAGTGGGTAATAGCGGGAATATTCTTCGTAGTATGCTTTGCATTCTTTCAATGGATTTACCCAAACCATTTGTTCATCAAAGAGCAGATGAGGATTTTTTTGTATACCATCGATTATTTTATCTCGTTTTGGGATGAGCCGGCTTGGTTGAGCTGTTATGTGGGGAATTTCTTGATACAGTTCTTTCATTTGACTGTGATAGGTCCGTTGATCGTGACATGCGTATTGTTGCTCTTATGGTACTTCTCTATGCGGGTTCTACGCAAGTTCGGGGGTGGTAATATGGTCTCCGTATATGCATTGTTTCCGGTAGCGTTAGAGTGGGGATTGATTTGCCGGTTGTCGTATAGTATAGCATCTACGCTTTCGTTTATTTTTGTGCTATGGTTCTTTTTGGGATACATCCGGATCAAGAATAAGCAGCTATCTGTTTGGGTGGCTTTTATACTTCTTCCCATAATTTATAGCATGGTCGGTAGCCGGCTGCTTGTCTTCTCCTTGATGGTGATATTCTATGAGGGAGCCAAGAATAGGAAACGGTGGTGGTTCTGGCTTTCTCTTCTGTTATCGAGTTATTTATATCCGTTGTTCATGTGTCATTTTTATGGATTGAACATTGAGGAGGCTTATAAATATTCCCATGTGGATGGTTTGAGCGTATATTTTCCAGCCATGGCGTTGATTTTAGAGATATTCGCTTTGGAAATTAAGAGTATACGTAGGGTGCGCTTAAATCGGCATAGCCTGCTTATTACCTTTTTGGCTGTTGTATTTGGATTCTTCTCATTTGTTATAGCGAGTACGAACTGGAAGCGGGAAAAGGTTTTGGCAGTAGACCAAGCGGTCTATAGGGGTGATTGGGAGCGAGTCTTGGATTTATCTGCCGGATTTGATTCTCCGGATATCTTGATAAGTTATTATAGGAATATCGCTTTCTCCAAGAAGAACGAGTTGCCCCAGAACCTAATGGATTATTATCAACGAGGGGCGGACGCCTTGTTCTTGCCGATCGGTTTGAGATCTTCTATACTTCCTGTGTTTTTCAGCAATGAGACGTATTTTCAATTGGGAGATATGGATATGGCTCGTCATCGTGCGATCGAAGGGATCTTGTCCAGCCCTAAACAAAGGAGCGTACGGCAAATTAAGCGGTTGGTAGAGATTGATATACGGCGTGGGGATGTAGAAGAGGCTAGAAAATATCTGAACTTATTGGATGCGACGTTGTTTTATCATTCATGGGCAAGGTCGAAGGAAGAACAGTTGAAGGGGGAGGAAACCTTGTCGGTGGAGAAACGTTTGCCGAGGAAAAGTGATTGGGACCGAGAGCACGACATCCTATTATCCGTATCGGATTATCCGGGCGTACTATCGAGTTTGGTGGCGAAACATCCGGAAAATAAACAGGCATTGGATTATTTGTTGTGTTATTATTTATTGAACGAGAATTTGGATTGTTTTAAGAATACGTTCGATACTTATTATAAAGGAAAATTTGAATTTGTACCCCGTTTGTACGAGGAGGCTTTGGTACAAGTTTTATCTAAAAGCTCGGATGAGGAGATTTCCGGTTATCAGATACCTCGGGATATTATCCAGGATTACCAAGATTATATCCATTGTAAATCGGATAGAAAAGCAAAGGAGGAATTATGAGATCGTTATTCCTCCACCTATTGGTATTATTCGGATTATATTGAATAATCGCATGTGATCAACGGTTGGCGAGGAAAGCCAAGGCCTTCTCCATGTCCTCCGGTGTATCTATACCGATCGTTTCTTGCTCGGTGATGCCGACCTTGATTTTATATCCGTTTTCCAACCAGCGTAATTGCTCAAGGCTTTCCGCCAGTTCTAAGGCGGATTGAGGTAATTGGGTGATTTCTTTTAGCACTTGCGCACGATAGGCATATAATCCGATATGTTTATAAAAGGTATGGCTCGGCAACCATTCCGTATATTTCTTACCCCGTATATAAGGAATGATAGATCGGCTGAAATACATGGCCTCGTTGTTTTTGTTGAGTACGACTTTCGGGGAATTGGGATTGAATAAGGTACTCTCGAAATCATCGTCCGCATGGAAAGGCTTTACCAATGTCGCTATTTGCGTGTTTGCGTCGGTGAAGCAGGTCTTGATCGTCTGGATTTGCTTGGGATGAATAAAAGGCTCGTCACCTTGGATATTGACAATCACGTCATACCCTTCGCCTATTTTCTGATAAGCTTCGTAGCAACGGTCCGTACCGCTGCGATGTTGATCGGAGGTCATGACGACTTGGCCGCCGAAGGCTTTAACCGCATTCTCTATGCGGATATCGTCGGTAGCTACGCAAACGGAGTCTAAGACATCCTTTACTTGCTCATATACACGTTGTATCATGGGCTTTCCGTTCATATCTGCTAATGGCTTTCCCGGAAAACGGGTGGAGGCGTATCTCGCCGGAATAATTCCTATAAACTTCATCATTCTATATCGTATTGTTAACTGGTTACTACTTTTCCTTCACTTAACTGGATCAACTTATCCCGCTCGCCCACAATCCATATAATATCTCCTTCCTCGAAAACCGTACTGGGAGGTGGATTCTTGATCGAGCTACTTCCACGTTCGATACCGATAACCAAACAAGCGGCTTTATCACGGATACCGGACTCTGTGATGGAACGGCCGATTAATCGGGAACCTTCCGAGATAATGATTTGCTCCATGTTCATCTCTTCCTTTCTTGTGTTCGATTGCTCGGCGTATGATTTCTTGTAGCGTTCCTCCAGATATTTCCTAAAGTGCTCCAGATCATCATCTGCGCCGACTACTACTAATTTATCGAACGGATAGAGCCGCTCGTCTCCTCCCGGTATATTGATTCGCTTCTCTCCACGGATAATCGTTACGATATTTACGTTACACTTTTGCCTGAAGTTTAATTCTTTCAGGCTTTTTCCCATGCTGGGGGAATTTTGCTTCACCTCGAAATCCGCTAAATGGAGATCCCGTTCTAATAAGTGATTTGCGAAACGCTGGTTGATCGGGGCTTTTCGCTCTTGTTCCACTTCCCTCGCTACAAGGTTACTGAAAAAATGCCGTTCCATCAAGATTGACTGTCTCTTTAGCCGTTTGGAGAATATCATTAATACGATGACAGCAGAAGCGACCGCCAGCATAATTCCTAGCGCTGTATTCAATAACCGTGCGACAGGAAGCATGACGAGACCGATACAGAGCAGGATTCTGAGGACTACAAGTGAGACTAGGGGACCCCGGTTATATTTATTATCGTTCCATAATTGCTGGAATTCCACGGAATGATTCTTTTTCATCATGATCGCCCGCAACATCGGGGAGATCAGAGCTAGGATTAAGATCAGGGAGATTAGATTTCCTTGGATACTGGGCAAATGTTTACAGATGAACGGAGTCACGATTTGTAGCCATAGAAAGATAAGTACTAGGCAGACGGCTGTATAAGTACCGACGATGCGGACCAAGGCTTTTAGTAACTTATTCCATGTACTTTTTTGGCGGATCGTATTGGAACCGGATGAATACCGCTCCAAGAACTGTTTCCAATTCTCCGGTATGATCCGTTCCACCCATTTGTAGGCAGGTTCCGCTAACCGGATCATATAAGGTGTGAAGAATGTCGTGATCACGGATACAGCGACAACGATTGGATACAGATATTGATCCGTCACGTTTAATGATAGTCCCAAACCTGCGATGATGAAGGCGAATTCTCCGATCTGCGCTAATGAGAAACCAGATTGAATAGCTATTTTTATCGGTTGTCCTGACAGTAATACTCCGAAGCTGGCGAAACAGATCTGCCCGGCCATGACTACGAGCGTGATAATGAAAATCGGGATTTTATACTCCCAGAGCATCTGAGGATCGATTAACATGCCTACAGACACGAAGAAAATCGCTCCAAATAAGTCTTTTACGGGTTTTACCAAATGCTCGATCCGTTCAGCATCAATAGTCTCTGCCAAAATCGAACCCATGACAAAAGCTCCGAGAGCTGATGAGAACCCGGCTTTTGTGGCGATCATAACCATACCAAGGCATAGCCCGATGCTCACGATCAACAGAGTCTCCTCATTTAGGAAGCTTTTTGCCTTTTTCAGAAAAGAGGGGATCAAGTAGATCCCGACAACGAAACAGAATAAAAGGAAAATGCCTAATTTGACTACGCTATCCAACATCTCCATGCCTTCCACGTGTTTACTTACCGCTACGGTAGAAAGCAATACCATTAATAATACGGCGAATAGATCCTCTACCACCAAGATACCGAACACGACACCGGCGAATCGTTGGTTACGCAATCCCATGTCATCGAATGCCTTGAAGATAATCGTCGTGGAAGACATCGATAACATACCTCCGAGGAAAAGGCTGTTCATATGTCCCCATCCCAGTGATAACCCCGTGATATATCCCGCTGTCATCATACCTATAACGATGGTTATGGCTCCAATGACAGCGGTTCCTCCCACCTTCATCAACTTCTTGAAACTGAAATCGAGTCCCAATGCGAATAATAGGAAGATAACGCCTATATCAGCCCAGATACGGATACTTTCTACATCTGTAACTGTCGGTATTTGCTCGATGGAAGGTCCGGCGAGTATTCCGGCTACGATATACCCCAATACGACCGGTTGCTTTAACTTTTTGAATAACAGGGTAACCAATCCGGCAGATATGAGTATGACCGCAAGATCTGATATTAGCGCAGGTATCTGAGACATTGTTTATTGTTTTTTCGATTGCCAAAGTTAGGTATTTATTTTAATTTTGTGTCTCAAAACAGAAGCCAAAATGAAGAAGAAACATCCGATTGAAGCGCTTATAGAACAAGGAGAACATCAACAACTTGATTTTAAGTTTGAGGTGAGCGATAGCAAGAAGATCGCCCGGACGTTGAGTGCGTTTGCGAATACAGATGGCGGGCGTCTGCTGATAGGAGTGAAGGATAACGGTACTATTTCTGGTGTGAGAAGTGAGGAAGAATATTATATGATCGAGGCTGCTTCTAAAATGTATACGCATCCCGAGGTATCGTTTATGGCTAAGCGCTGGAATGTCAACGGAAAGACCGTATTGGAAGTTTATATTGCCCCAAGCGATGAGAAACCGCATACGGCACCTGATAAAGACGATAAATACAAGGCCTATATTCGAGTTGCGGACGAAAATATATTGGCGAACGAAGTCCTCATGCAAGCGTGGAAGAAGCAGAAAACCAAAGAGGGTACATTGCTGAAAATAAGTAAGCCTGTCGAGATCCTGTTTTCTTGGCTCGATGAGCATCCGTATATCAGCATAAAAGAGTTTTGCCGTATCGCTCATATCAATTACTATGCGGCCCGTAACATCCTAAGCGATTTGATGGCTATGGGAGCGATGGAATATGTCGTGATTGATAAATGTATCGCCTATAAACGGATCGCATAGATTCGTTTATAGGTTGATTACATAGATTTGCGCATTCTCGAACCTGACGACTTTGATAGGAGTCCCTTCTTCGATGAATCCAGACTCCGATACGCCATCATACAATTCTCCTTCGATAGATACCTTACCCGAAGGACGTAAGACGGTAGCGGCCGTACCTTCTTTGCCGATCAGTTGTGCCAAATTGGGGCTGGATACCGCTTTTTCCAAATCAGCGTTTAATGCCATTTTCTTTAGGGGGCCTTTATGTCCTATTTTGTTTGATGACCATATAACAAGCGTGAATCCGGTACCTAGCCCTAATAGAACCGTGAAAGCGGCTTTGCCTGTATCCATTCCAGATACGTTTTGAAAATCAAAAATAGTATTGTTCAGTAAGCTCATCGTAAGTCCGCCGACCACGAGAATAATTCCACTTATTCCCGCTATGCCAAAGCCCGGAATGACGAATATCTCTAACATTATTAATATAACACCGAGAATGAATAGCAGGATTTCCCAGTTTTCAGCCAATCCGTCCATATAGAGAGGAGCGAAGTAAAGGATAGCTGCTATTATCGCAGCGGCGGATGGAAAACCAAGCCCCGGAGTTTGCATCTCGAAGTAAATGCCACCAATGATAATAATGATTAATAAGCCCTGTATTATGGGACTCATAAAGAAACCTTTTACATTATCGAACCATGAGGGTTCATAACTTTTAATCTCATAGTCCTTATATCCGAGATATTCTGTGATTACTTGTTCCGGACTTTTGGCAATGTTATCGCAATAACCCCATTTGAGTGCTTCTTGAGAGGTAAGTGTCAATACCTTACCGCTATCTATGAGGTTGGGAACGATTACTCTGTCATCGACCATCGCTTCAGCGATTAAAGGATCTCTTTTCCATTTATAGATCGTGTCGCCGTTTTGTATAAGCGTATCTTTACCTTGCGCTTCAGCCGTCGAACGGATCATGGAACGCATATAAGATTGATATTTATCAGGTAGAGCCGTACCCATTTGATTGACAACCGTTGCCGCTCCTATATTCGCCCCTTTCCGCATATAGATTTTCTTGCATGCTATGGAAATTAAAGCACCTGCTGAAGCTGCGTTATTATCGATAAATACATATACTGGTATAGGACTATATAAAATAGCCGTTCGCATAGAATCAGCAGATTCTAATAATCCACCGTATGTGTTCATATGCAATAAAATGGCATCAGCGTTCAATTGCTTGGCCTCTGATAATCCATTATGAAGGTAAATCCATGTGGAGTTATCGATCTCTTTTTTTATATCAATTATATATATTAAGGACTTCTCTTTAGCCTCTGATTGAAAAGAGATTGCAAGAATGAATATTATAGTTGTTAATATTGTTAATGAACGTTTCATATTGTTTGTATTATATTTGTTTTTAATATTTAGTTGAAAATTGTAACTGGTTTGTTGTGAATGTTGATTTCTGCAACTTGTACGACTTGTAAATAATACTCATTTTCAGCAAGATTTACAACAAAAATATTAAGTTACGATTTTTAATATTAATATTTATCAAAGAACTGTATATCTCCATTTTTAATTTATACATTTGTTGCATCCTTCAATGTTTGAAGGGTAATACTTATACGGTATTAAACTTTATTTAATTAGTAAAAATATGAATGCGTTGCAATTTCAGAAAAAATTATTGAGCATGCAAGAAAACATGATGAATTTTGCGCTTATGCTCACAGCGAATAGGGATGATGCCCAAGATCTGATGCAGGACACAACGCTGAAGGTTTTAGACAATCAAGAAAAATTTGTAGACAATATCAATTTTAAGGGCTGGGTCTTGACTGTGATGCGTAACATTTTCATTAACAATTATCACAAGATTGTTCGTACGCAAACTGTCGTAGATCAAGGTGTCGACTTATATAACTTGGATGTCGTGAATGACTCAGGTTTTGACTCTCCGGATGGTGCTTATCAAATTCAAGAGATCACGAAAGCAATCAACGGTTTGAATAATGAGTTGAAGATTCCATTCTCTATGTTTTTGAGCGGTTATAAGTACAATGAGATTGCTGATAAACTGGATGTTCCTCTAGGAACGGTTAAGAGCCGTATATTTTTCGCTCGACAAGAATTACAAAAAGTTTTAAAAGATTTTCGTCAAGGATAAAATTTACTTTATATAAAGGGGGATGTGTCAAAATGTACATATCCCCTTAATTGTGTTGGAGAGCATGTAAAACAAAGAGTCAAAAAAACGTTATTAATAGAATAAAATGTTTTCTTTACCCTGTTGCTCGTTTTAAGAGATAGCAAAGATGGAGGGTAACAGATTGCTATAATGGATCTTGACTATACGAACACATATAGCTTGGCTGTTTATATAACCGGGCTTTTTTTGTAAACAGGCCTTAAGGAGGCCAAATGACCGGAACTTTAATTATGGCAGAAAGCATGTCCCATGGTAGGGATGCGCTTGTTGCTGCGGCGAGTTCCCCCTCCCATGTCAAACCCGGTGTCAGCTATGGGTTGAACGTCCATGCGGCGGTAGCCTATCTGGGCGTGGCGCCGCATGTCCCTTTCAAGCGTTTACAGTGCTTGTTGAAAGACCTTTACGGTATAGAACCGAGCCATCCATAAGCGACATATTGAACCGTATGAAGAAACGCCCATCGTCCGCATATGGGGAGATCCTGAGGCGTGTGGAATCCTCCCCCGTCGTTGGAGCGGACGAGATGGGGGAGGATCCGGACGGCGGATCGCATTGGATGTGGGTTTTCCAAAACGAGGTGGCCACATACATATTCCCAGATCCTTCCCGTGGAAAAAATGCCATGTACGAACACTTTCCGGACGGCCTCCCCGGCAGTGTGCCGGTGACGGACCGGCACAGTTCCTGTTTCAATATGCGGTTGGCCTGCCACCAATTGTGCCTGGCCCACCTGGTCAGGCA